>RCNB010000596.1_pt1 | contig 23535 bp, 18 predicted proteins | sample 2041321 | NCBI WGS metagenome assembly RCNB01 (sample SAMN09708232, study PRJNA481090) | Marine sediment metagenome, whole genome shotgun sequencing project. | reverse complement strand
CAGCCGACAAATCCACACCCAACTCGCGTGCAAAACGTCGAATGGCCGGACTGGCGTAGGGTGTTACGGCCGGTAACGTGGCACTGGCACCCATTGGCACCGGTGGTGATTGTCTTTTTCCAGTCGATGGTGGAGTAAGCTTGCCTGCTTTCTGCGTTGCCTGGCCAGTTGGCGCCTGTTTAGGCACTGGTGATCTCGTCTCAACTGGCTGTGCTTCGTCTGCCTTTGGCGGCTTCTCAACTTCGGACTTAACCGACTCAACAATGTCTTCAGTTTCAAGTATGGCAACAATCTGCCCCTCAGAAACCGTGTCTCCAACAGCCACCTGGAGTTCGCGAATCACACCGGCAGAGGGCGCCGGAACTTCCATCATTGCCTTGTCGCTTTCCAGTGTTACCAGTGATTGTTCAGCATCCACCGTATCACCAACAGCAACCAATACTTCGATCACCGGTATATCAGAAAAATCGCCAATATCCGGTACTTTTATTTCAATCTGAATAGTCACTATCAGCTACCAATCCGTTTTTTGTTTGTTGTTTGCATTGTTCACGACTTTATTGGATTTGATTTATCAGGATCAAGACCCAGCTTCTTACGGGCCCTCAACAAATCATCAACAGACAGGTCACCCTGTTTATGCAAAGCGTGCAATGCCGTGTAAACCACATTATTGCGGTCAACCTCAAAGAAGCGCCGCAGGTTTTCGCGTGTATCCGAACGGCCAAAACCATCCGTTCCAAGCACCGTATAATTCGATTGCGGCAGATAGGGCCGAATCTGCTCAGCAAAGGCACGGACATAATCTGTTGCTGCAACCACCGGACCTTCAAAACCCTCAAGACACTGTGCTACCCACGGGATTCTTTGTTCTGCATCCGGGTTCAAACGGTTGCGTCGTGCCGCATCAATACCATCGGTAAAGGATTCTGTCTCAACAACAGCACTAGCGCTAAAATCACAAAAGCATAAAAAAGTTGCATCAATATCTATAGAACCAATGGTGCTCTCCATACTAAGCTCAGGCGTAAATTTAGCAGAGAAATCTCCTGATGCTAAACTTCCGGGACCTGTACTCGAATGTATTTGAAATGCAGTCTGAGATACATCATAACCCATCCAGAACCTAGTAGATGCGTTTTCTCTGAACATTATTCTACTATCATAACCTGTATTAGCTTGCAAGTAAATAGTGGCATAACTTGTATTACCATCTATGGTTACTGTAGCTGAAGATGATCCATAAAAAGAATATCCAGTACTTGTCCAAGTGTGTCTTAGAGTAGCAGTAGTGGTACTACCTATATAGTAAGACATGGATGTATAAGCTACTCTTAAATCTGTAAGACTTGTGCCTCTTCTAAACTGGACACCTCCATATAAATTACTGTAAGTGTAAAGGTTGGTATAATCAAGGGTTTGGTAAGATGATGGACGAATAACTATTCCCTCAGTTCCAGACAGAGTACCAGAAGCACCATACGTAATAGTAGTGTATCTACCTGCCTCAACTGAAATTTGACCAGTATCTCTGTGTATTACAAGAGACCTGTCAACCGCAGTACCGGCAGTTCCGTTGATAGCTAGATGTCCTAAATAATTTAGTTCCATCTTCTGAAACGTGGCACTATTGTTAGCTGTATAGAACTGCATTGTTCCAGCATCAACATCAGTTCCTCTACTCACACGTATTATAGCTGCCCTTTTAGAAGCTTCAGTAGAATCATAACTACAAAAAATAATCTCTCCAAGTGTTTGACCACCAGTACCCCTTCCGTAAAGAACATAAGCAGGAAATTCACCTGAACCTATCTGTGATATTTGATGCATATAATCTGGATAGGTAGGTATAGCAGATGTTATAGTAGCACTACCGAGATAAAAACTATTGTAAGAGTGGATATAAGCACTAGTCATAGTTATATAAGTAGTAGTGTATTGTCCTATTTTAAGTTGTCCACTTACAGATGTATGTTCAAAGTAAACTGGATAAGCTGCTCCGGATGTATCAATACTCAATGTACTAGTAGTACTTCCACTAAAAGTAAGATATGCTTCAACATTAGCTGTACTTGCATTACCGTAAGTTGCTATTCCATTGGTAGTTGATCCACTCCAAGATATTCCACTTCCTCCTGCCAGCTCTGCTAATGTCTTTGATCCAGTTGTACCGTCTACAAAAGTTAGAACTCCTGAATTACTATACACGTATGTACCAACCTCATCAAGGTAGTATCTCTGTGCATATACATCTTTCCACCAACCTGTAGTATATCCTATATCATGAGTATCAGTTAAATTAGGATTCATCTTATTGTAGATGGTCCAAGCTGATCCTGTCATATTAAGTTGAGCACCGCCTGAGACTGTAAAGAGCAGTTGTCCACCACTCGGACCTCCTGAGATATGAGTATTTGTAGCTGTAAATTGAATCTGAGTACTAACTCCTGCCAAGAAAATATCATCTCCGGACGTTAAAGGTTGTACTGTTGTACCCGATCTACTCCAATATGAACTACCTCCACCTGTAGCAACTTCAATAACATTTCCAGAAGAATCTACTGCTAGATCGTAAGCTGCTGTTCCTGTGTGAGTTCCAGAACCGTATGTACCGAGAAGAATCGCTCCACCACCATATATCACAAATCTTTCTGATGATAAAGTTGCAACACGTAGTAGTTTTGAACCTGCTGTACTAATTGAGTTTGTAGTATCAAGGTTATATGCAACTGCTGAAGCTCCGTTTGCAGCTCCGGGATCAAGGTCTACTCTTTTAACACTACTGAGATACATCTGAACTCTTCCGTATTCATAGGAAGCACGATTAGCATTAAGACCGTTAAGGTTTGCTATAAATGAACTGTAAGCTGTAACATTACCACTACCATCATACGTGAAGGATGTATCGGACTGAATAGCTCCTGAAGCAGAACCGTAAACAACATAATTGTTAGTTGCAGTTCCCCAAGAAACGCCTCCTCCACCGAAATCAGTTCCTAACTTATATTCTACATACACTCCTGCTACTCTTTGATAGAATGACCAGTGAGTATCTTCAGTTCCATCTGAAGCATCATCGACTATTAGCTCTAAACGTCCTCCTTGTAGTGTTTGAGGGGTAGCTGCATCATTATCAAAAAGACCCATAACCTCTCCAATAGTATCACCATCGGTAGCTGTGGTAACAGTGACTCGTTTTTTAATCCAAGTCATTCTTCCTCCATACGTATCATCTGTCGTTTGTTTGATTACAAAAGCAGATTCAGTATTGGATGTAGCAGGAATAAGTACATGAACACCAGTAGAAGTAACTCTAAACCTGTCAATATCATTTGTGAAAAATGATATAGTATTAGCTGCACTTTCTACAATATAGGTGTCATTATAATTATCAAGATATATCTTATTGCCACTATTAAGACTTAGATCAGTACCGTTAAATTGTAAAGCAGATTCACCATTTAAAACATCATTTACAGCAGTTGCAGTAACTACTCTGTTATTAGCTTGATTACCAACAGATACATTAGACGTTCCTGATCCTGCTGCTAATTGAGTTAGAGTTAAACCTCCTGTATTTTGAGCATCCCTAAAAGTCAGGTCTGTAGTATCATCCCATATCCTTGAATCTCCACTCCATCCATCAAGATAGAGGATTTTACCTGTGTTAATAACGAAATTCCACTGAGTTAATATATAACTACTCGTAGCATTTATGTAAAGTGGAGAAGTAAATGAGGTATAACCACTATTATCATCTTGATCTAATCTCATTAAATTTCCACCTACTAACACAAACCTCCAAAAACCGGGACTACCAGCACCATAGTTAAGGCTGATTCTGCCTGTTTCCATAGTAGTGAAATCCGTAGAGGTTCCAACTTTTAAAACATTACTAGTAAAGGTTAAATTTCCTTCAGCATTAAGAGCGTCAGCAGTTCCCGTAGCAGTAATCACACGATTATCTCCTTGATTAGCAACTGTAACAGTGTTTAACGCATCAATAGCATCATATACAGCACCGGAAGTAGGTAAATGAGCATCATCATTCGTCAACGTGGTCTCAATAGTATCTACAAATGCACCAGTAGTAAGTGCCATGCCACTCGATTTGAGTGTCATGACATTTACTGAGTTGGTGAAAATATTGATCTCTCCTGAAGGATTCTCCTCAATATAAGAAGTCTCACTCGCAAAGAGTAGTTTACACGCTGCATTGGTCAAGTGTATGCTTGACTCAAACGGATACGCCATAATCGTTTAGCCTTGTATTCCAGTTACTACATATCTGTAAGCTCCGATTGAAGGGTTGATTGCGGCTGATCCAAAAAGAACTGTAACAGTATCTTTGGTTGCAGCATCTATATCAACTCCTACTACCTTATTATCAGACTGTCTCCAAATTTGAACGATACAATCTGTAAATTCAGTCAGGTTAAGACTGTGAGTAATAACAGGACTCGCACCAGCAGCAAGATCACCTACTTTAACAGTAGGTACTCCTGTCAAACCTGACGATACCTGAGTTAAGAAATTCGTAAAAGTGATTTTCTTATTGGTTGCAGTTGCAGTAATATCCCAAAATGCTAAGAAGTCTCCACCAGCGATTGTAGTCTCAGCACTAAGACTGTTAATATCCAGAGCAAAAGTCCTGTTAGCTGCGATTGTACCACCTCCTGATAGACCGTTACCTGCGGTAAGGGTTACTGAAGTGTGGTTAATGTGCTCATTAGCAACGAAGTCACTAAAACCATCGTGATAAGCACCTCCTGCTGTTGCAAATGTTCTCCAAGTTCCAGCAACGTTACCTCTGAATACTCCTGATTGGTCATCATATCTGAGCTGACCGGGAGTAGTACCTATCTCTTGAGCATTAGTTCCATGAGGAATGTATATATGAGCAGTTCCCGGAATTACAGGGTTATCAGCAAGTCCGATAGTCCAAGTTCTACTTGCTGCGATTGTCTGAGCACCAGCAGAAGATGAAATTTCACTTGCTGTTCCTGCTACTGTAAGACTTACAGAAGAGTGATCAATATGCTCGTCGGCTACAAAGTCAGAGAATCCATCGTGGAAAGCTCCTCCACTGAAAGCAAATGATCCATCACTTAAAGCAGTATTGAAATTTGCTTTAGTATCAGAGATACCATAACCTGAGAGAGTTGTAGGTGTAGTTCCGAGGTCAGTAAAATCTACATCTTTCCAAGATACATCTGTACCATCTGTATAAAGGAATGTAGTTGCACCACCAACGACAAGCTCATCCCACGCAGGAGTTGAGTTACCGTAAACTAAAGAACCACGAGTCACACCCTCAGTAACAGTATCAGAGTGAGCAGTACCAAGTAATGCGTGAGCAGCAGGTGCTCCGGGACTTGCCCATTCAGGACGAGCAGCTCCCATAGTAAGAACAAATCCTGCTGTACCTGCTGTGACTGTTGTCCAATCACTAACTCCACCAATAATAACAGAACCGTCAGCATAACTTGCAATGTCTACAAGAGGAATTGCAGCAACTACTCCAATATCACCATCTGAATCTATTGTAGCATATCTGGTAGATGCTGCTGCAAGAGAAGATACTCTAACGTTAGCTGCTGTAAGGACTCCACCTATCATTTTCAGTGAATCAGTGTACTCAAAAGCTGTAGCACCTGTATTCATAAATGGAATTTGATCTACTGTTCCAAAAGCAACAAGGTCGTTACTGAAGTTAGAAAGAGCATATCCTGAAGGATTAACAAATTCAAGAGCATCGGGAGTGGAATCAACCATTACCATATAACCACCTGAAGCTGTGTAAGCAGAAGGAGTATCACCAAGAGCAAGAAATGTCTCAGCAATGTTTCTGTTAACGACTGTCCAGTGTGTAAGAGCAGTAGGATCATCCTGTTCAGCTATCAGAACATCACCAATATCTACGGGATCAGTAAAGAATGTACCTGCTACTGTAACAGTGTACATATCTCCTTGTTTAATACCTGCAATAGGAGTTGAATCAAGAAGAGGAGTATTAGTAGCAGCATTATAACCACCTTTATAAGTTACTCCACCTACGAGTGCTGTACTAATAGCACTACGAATAGCTTTTTCTGATGCAAGAGCAGTGTCCAATCCGGGATCAGCAAGTGTAGTCTTTAAAGAGAGACCTGCTTTAATTGCATCACCACCAGTACCATCCCACTGAGGAATATTATTACTGGTGCTACTTGCAGGTCCTTTAACGAGAGAGAGCCACGATGTACCATTGTGGACCTTTAGGCTTACATTACTGGAATCCCACCACATCATACCTCCAAGAGTACCTGTATTAGTGGGAGCCGATCCAGCACTATGAACGACAAAATTCAGTATTTGAAAGTCGTTCATGTCTATTGACTGTACGAAAGGAATAGGCATGGTTTTTTGTTTTTAGTTGCAGTAGGCTACTCCTGAGTAAGTTGCGTTACCAAAAATAGCTTGTGCGTTATTATTATCTGTATGTATGATTTGTGGGATCATTAAGTTTCCACTTACATCCTCAATGTGAATAGCTGGTCTCTTACCTAAGTTATGTGGGATGTTCCACGTTTGAGCTGCTATTGATTGATTGTGAGTGTAAGATAAATCTCCTCCTCCACTTGTTTTGCTTATCAGGTCTCCATCTCCTAGACCACTTTTCCACCAATATTCATCACCGTTTACATTAACGGTCATTCCCTTATATCTGATAGCTGCATTTATAGCAGCTTTTGCGGCAGCAGTAGTAGCGTAAGGCGTACCTTCATTGTCGTAGTAGAAGTCTGCTGGTAGGGGATTAACCACTTTCACCCCAAAAGGTATCTGAAGGCTTCCCATTACGCTGTAGTTATTTGATGTCTATGAGTAGCTGAATAAGGTACTCCTATATTCATCTCATAAACGTTATATACTCTACTTGTCCCTCCTGCGTCTACTACGTTAATACTAGGTTGTATTATATATTCGGTTGTTATATCAGTGTTCAATGCATCAAGGTCGATTACTTGGGAAATCGTTCTTCCCGGTGGTAGAGCTACTACAAATTTAGTCAACAATGAGCCAGTATTCAAATTAAAAGATTGACTATTTGATGTTTGATAACTTGATTGAGGTAATGCTCTGACTGTAAGACTATCTGTAGGTGATGCAGAAGCATACCCATAGAATCTAAAGTATCTTCCTGTGATAGTAAAGTTAGAACTATTGAAAATTACATCCGGATCGGGAGTAATATCTGTTCCAATTCCTCTCCATGCTTGATTAGCTCCGTTTGAATTAAGTTGTACAGTCACGATAGTTGATGATTCACTCCCATCATTAGGAGTATCTGTAATAAGATTGGATGCAGCAGTGACATCATATACAGTAATTGTAGGAACTGCACCTGAATTAAGTGTAATGTTCCATGTAAATGTCTTTGATCCTGAAACTGTAGTACCAACTTCTACTGTTGAAGCTTGTCCTGTAACAGAGAATGAAGTGAAAGTAGCAGATATGTATTCTACAGTAGCAAGTAAGATAACTTCTACTGCTGTTTTACCTAACGCAGGTATGACATCTCCGTTTCTATACTTACCAAAAGTCTTACCTCCACTTAAAACAACCGTAATATCTGAACTGAAAGTACTCTCAGGTATTCCTGAAGGCTTTGGTTCATGTACGTAAGTATCTGTAATCTCGTTATATACAAGAATATAACCATTAAATCTACCTGATGTATCAACATCTTCAAGGTCTTCTAAACGATCTACGCCTGTATCAGGAACAGTAGGACAACATATCTTTTTAGGGTCTAAAAAGTTTGGTATTGGTATAACTTCAAGTAGTACAACTCCTTCAGGAGGTAATTCAGGTGGAAGTTCTATAACATCTCCAACCGGAGATACATTGTCTACTGCTATAAGTTGCTGTGCTGGTAGCGTTTTAGGCAGTTCGACGATCTCTCCGACAGGTGAGATAGCATCAGAACCAACTAATTGAGGAGATGGGACGATAGCAGGTAGTTCTATAGGAGTCAAATCTGATCCTACAGGTATATCCGGACTCTCAACGAGTTCAATCGTAGACGTATTATTTGTTACATCGTATGCCATTACCTACTCTTGAATAAAATTCTCCTTATTCTGTCTCCTATTGTACCATCGTTCTCGTGATCTAAAGCAGGTTCTTCCCAAATTTGATCCGCATTTTCTACTGCTGTTGGTATATCCGATACATCAGTAGGGTTATTTGGTAGATTATCTGTTCTCTCTTTGATAGCTATCAGCTTAGTACTATTACTATCAATCTCTGTTCTGATTTCTATTTTCGTAGGTATGTCACTTACGTCAGAAGGATTGGGTGGTAGGTTATTTGTCTTAGCTGCGATTACTGCTATTTGAGTACTATTATCATCAATCTCCTGTCTGATTTCTATTACAGTAGGAGCTTCTGCTGGTAGACTATCATAAAGTTCACTAATATCTCTATCGCTTATTCCTTTAATATCAACAACTGCTGCATCTATCTGGTCATTTACATCTGAAGCATCAGCAGGATCAGAAGGTAAATTGTCTGTTTTAGCTTTGATAGCTGCAAACTCAGTACTGTTAGCATCCATCTCCTGTCTAATGTCTTCTTTAGTAGGACCAGATGGACTTGTCAAAGTTCGTGTAACATAGTTCCATACACTTGATGCATCAATACTAGGAGTGTTGTTGTACACTTCGGTTAAGTCTCTGTCTTCTGCACCCTTTATATCGACTACAGCAGCGTCTATTGAATCATCCACGTCCGAAGCATCTGATGGATCATCAGGAAGATTGTCAGTTCTCTCTTTAATTGCAGTAATTTGAGCTTGTTCACTTGGAGTTAATGCACTTCCTGTCAATAATCTAGTGTCACTATTCCAAATCTCAACTGCTGATGGTGGGAACGGAGCTTGTTGTCCGATCAGATTACCATTTGTGAAGTGAAGTTTTCCTGATTGTTCGTATATTCCATCACTCATAATGTACAGAAAATCTACATCAGAGCTTAGAAGCATTTGATACTTGTATTTGAAATAACCAGTACTTCCTATTTCACCTGCATTTACATTATTGATAACTATTGAATTATTTGACAGATCATATATTGTAATTTTTACTGAATCTCCTGATTCAAACTTTGCTACTACATCGGCTATCTTTATGGCTGAGATGTCGAATACAACAACGTCTGCTAGATGATTATGGAAAGTGTCATTTACTCCTAAGATATGTTTTGTCTCAAGTATGACAGTATCAACCGTATGATTATGAAGCGTATCTGCTACAACCAGTATCAAATGTTCTGTTAGAATAACATTAGTGGCTGTATGAAGATGAATACTATCATCGACAGACAGTTGATAATCCTGAACAAGTATGAGGTTATCAACAGTGTGATTATGAAACGAATCTTGAACTGTTAATGTAATTGTTGAAACAAGTGAAACGTTATCAACTGTGTGATTATGAAGACAATCGTCTACATTAAGTTCTACATTTTGTTCTAATATTACGTTATCAACAGTATGAGAATGAACAGTATCATCAACAGATAAAGTATGTTCTTCAGCAAGAGTGACATTATCAACTGTATGGTCGTGATGAGAATCTTGAACGGTTAAATCAACACTTTCAAGAAGCGTTATATTATCAACTAGGTGATTATGTACAGTGTCATCTACTGTGAGATTGTAATCCTGGACCAAAGTTACATTATCAACAGTGTGTCCGTGTAGCGCATCATCAGTGATAAGCGTCTTACCTTCACTCAGGATAACATTGTCTACTGTATGATCATGCAGAGAGTCCTGAACAACTAAATTCTGCTCTTGAGTAAGAGCTGGTGAATCTACTGTATGAGCATGATTAGAACTTTGTACACTTAACGATCCTGCTTTAACAAGAGTTACGTTATCTGCGGTATGAGAATGTAGTGTATCGTCTACAGCAAGTACAAGATGTTGAGTAAGAACTATATTTTCTGCTGAATGATTGTGTATTGTATCATCAACTACTAATGTACGACTCTCTACAAGTATCACATTATCAACGGTGTGACCATGTAAACTATCGTCAACTACTAAATTATGAGTTACAAGGAGAGTTACATTATCGACAATATGACTGTGTAAAGTATCATTTATTGTCAATACGTCAGTTGTTGTAAGAACTACTGAATCAACAGTGTGATTGTGAAGAGTATCATCTACTACTATTGCTCTGTTTTCGACTAATACCGGACTCTCAGCAATGTGACCATGCAAGGAATCTTGGACTACCAGAGTAGCCTTTACGCTTAAAGTGACACTATCTACAGTGTGATCATGTACAGTGTCGTTGGTGACAAGTACCTGAGCTTGAGTCAGAGTAATATTATCTACTATGTGAGCGTGTAGAGAATCCTGTACTACTAGATACTTCTCTAAAGCTAAATCAATATTATCTGCCGTGTGTGCGTGTAACGAATTATTAGTAGCTAAGACTTGCTTTTGGGTTAGAACTACAGAATCTACAGTATGTGCGTGAGTAGAATCCTGTACCGCAAGTGTCTTATTTTCTACTAGAACTACATTATCGACAGTATGAGCGTGTAATGTGTCCGCTACTCCGGGAAGGGTTATTGCTTGAGCTTCTTTGATTGCAAATTGGATTCCGGTCATTCCATCGGAACTACTTGCAGTCATAATTTGAGCCTGAGTACTTCCAGCAGAAACCATTGCTTTGGTTATCCAAACTCCACTCCAACCAGTGTTTGCAGGACCGTCTAAAAGCTCTTGATTAGCAGGAACAGTAGTTCCCCATCCTGTTCCACTAGGAGTAAACGGTGTTCCATTTGCTCCATCAAATGAAAGGTGGGAGAAAGCTAAACAGTTGTTAACGCTAGTTGTAACTGCTAACATTGTAAGCGTAGTGGAGTTTCCTACTTGAGAGCTAGTACCTACAACATGAATTGGAAGACTTGTTGCTGCACCTGTAATTCTTAAATACCAACCACCACCAGCATCATTGGTACCATCCCACGGGACTAGTTGAGTAGTACCTTCTGTGCCATCCGCAATCCTCCAAAACATTGAGGCGCGACAGTCAGAAACAGTACTTCCAATTTCATAGGCTTGAGTCCATCCAATAATTGCAGGAATTGCTCCGTTTAATGATTCTTCGTTACCTACGATCATCATCAGTAGATCGCCAACTTGCACACCAGCAGGTTTGGTCAGGGTAACGCTTGATGACCCTGTACCACCTGCTGCTTGACTTGTAAAACTAGCTACTACTGGTAAAGCCATGACTTACAGTTTATACAGGTGCTTCGATCAAGTCTATTACATCCTGAAGTTTTGTTTGAAGGTCTGCGGTTACTATTGAAGTAAGAAACATTGGACGAAGACCTGTGGTTGAATAGGTCAGAAATTTATCCATTCTGAAACCTAAAACATTATTTGAACCGTCTATCGGTATAATAAGTTTAACCTCATCTATGACAGCTTCGATAGCATCTTTCAGAGGTACGTGAATAACAGCTACATCTAACTGTACAAAAACATCTCCGACATAATCACCTGTTCCAATATCAATTACTGCACCACCCTCTGTAAGAGATACTTTGATGTCATCTCCGTCAACTTCGACAACAAAGTAAGGATCACCTTTGACGAGTCCATTAGGAGCTACACCTGTTCCCTTTAAGAAAACAGGGTCTCCTACTATGAACGCATGATCTTCGAGTACAAGTTCATCTGTAGCATTACGTACTATTGAAATTTCTATTCTCTTATTTACCTTGTCTGCATAATACGCTTTCAAAGCACCGCTATTCAGTATCTTAACTGTATTCCATATTCCGTAAGGAGCTTCCTGAACAAAGGGAGTCCATATCCCATGAACAACATCCATTATTGCAACATCACCTGCTGCACAACTTGCCTTCCACGTTACACATAACGAACGAGCTGCAATAATAGCTCTATTGACAAGATCAAAGTTCTTAGCAAGATCATCTGACGTACTTGCTGTTGTTGGTAATGCCATAATTTCTGAATTTAAAAGTTGATGTACTAATACGTCAAGACCATAGGAACTAGCTAGTAGTTCACTATAGTCAAGTATTTAGATGGAATTAAGCTGCGTCTGCAATCTCAATATCCCAAGCAGGAACGGTAACTGTGTTTCCAGATACCAGAGCTTGTGAAGTAGAGGTAGTCACGTACAGAAGAACTGTTCCAGAGGCAAGTACAACGTGAGTTGCGTTACCGGATGCTGTCACAGGAATGTCTGCTTCCTCATCAACTGTCAATTTTCTTCCATTAGTGTCACCGTCAGCAGGACCAGTAAATCCGGGAACTGCTGCACCAGTTAACGCTACGGCTGCAATACCTGCGTAGTTTGCTGGTTGTCCACTACATACATATAGTTCGATTGCATTACCTGAAATGTAAGCTAATGCTGCATCTAACATTGCATCAATTTGCCACTTTGCCATAAGTTCTAAGTTTTAAATGTTTATATTTTATTTCACCTTAAATCCTGCTATATAGAAGGTTGCGGTTGCTGAACCAGTATTATCTCTGAAATAGAAATGTACTGATTGAGAAGCATCTTCGTCTTCATAAGCAAGATCAATTATAATGTCTTCGTTTTCTTTTCCTTTTCGCATCAATCGCATTGCTGGAATCTCTGCATCATCTATCGCAAATCCGTTATCGTTCTGAAGGATGTACAAATCCCAATTATTAGAAGTTGTCTCAATCCTTACCATCTTGATAATAGCCCTGTCTACGTTCCAATCTATAGCATCAGAGAGATGTATATCTCCTTCTGCTGCTGTAACTGCTAGATGTACATACATAGGCGTTCCTTCTAAACCTGCTAAATCAGCAAATGTTACATAATTACTCAAATCACACTCACATTCCCATGTCGGAGGTCCAATTCCTACGGAATCTAACAGAACAATCGGATCAACAGGTAAGGTAGCAGGTATTGGTATGCTAGGACCTACGCCCTGATCGGGTGGAGTTCCGTCTGCGCTACCAAGTAATATTGCTCCCATTCTTAATTATGTTGTCAAGTACGATTAACATATTCATTAACTCCTCTGTCTTAGCGACATATGCTGAGTTCTCTATTGAAGATAGATATGCTCCACATAGATCAGCTTCAGAGATTTCTGGACTTGGACAACCATCGTTACACATATACAGAACAGAAATATTCCGTAGTTTCTCATATGTAGCAGCTTTTACAATACCATATACAAGTATGATTACATTCAGTGTAGAATCAACGGGAGGTCCACCAGCTACTTGAACTCGTATATTATAGTCAAGTGCATAAAGTCCATCAGGTAATATTGAGTCCGCAGTATCACCTAACAGAGCTGCGGTAATGGTATAAACCATGTCAGCTTGAGTTGTAAAAGGACCAAATTGTGCAAATAAATTGATTGTAGGTTTTGTTACTGATACCTGATCTACCCCTGTAACTACTACATCAAGTGTTGCTTCAGTGATTTCACTCGCTTTTCCTGTAGCTTCAATTAGCTCATCTCCTGTAAGAAGAGGAGAGACAATACCACTCCATACAAATCTTGTTCCAACATTGTTATCAGCAGCACCAACAAATGTAAAGTCGGTAAGACCAGCAGTAACAATTTGATATAATACACCATTTACAGGAGTATCACCGATTGTAAGAGAATCACCTGTATCATCAATATTTGATGTATCAGTGAGTATAATTGCTTTATTGTCGTTCTGTTCTTGGTATGACAAACTTAAATTAAGGTCCATCTTATTTTAATTTTAAGGTGTTTACTTAAATAACGTACTAAGATTGATACCTATCTTTACAGCATAGACGTTCATATCACCCTGTCGTCTATACTGAAAGCCGTAAACTCGGTTGTATTTAACCAAATCATAGTCTACTCCAAAGGTAAAGAATTTATCGTTGCCACCTGCTATTGCCGACACGTAATGTCCGGTGACATATTTAGGTACTTTTATCGTCGTTATAATAGGGTGATATACAGGACGTTCCGTAATCGTTTCTATTGACCGGATCACGGGTACATAATCCCACTCGATTTTCAGGTCTTCGATTACTCCCTTTACCATAATATCTACCCACACATTGATTTCCTTTTCTCTGACAAGTGAATCACGATAATGAGTGATAGTAGAATCTATTGGATCAGGTGCAGGGAGAGGAGATGAAAATACATATTTGATCTCTGTGATGTAAACTGTATCTGTATCTATAACGACAGGTTCCATTGAGAGATTCTTGAGAGAATCTTCAAAAATGATATAAGCTTGTAAGGAGTCTAAGGAGGATTGATTAGCGATAACTTTCCCTTCAGGAAGAGGTTTGAATTTGTAAACTATCCAACCTCCTGCTATCATTCCTATTAAAAGGAAAAAGAAAAATCCTATTCCATTACTCCTTCTCATGTATTTCGATCTCTTTCTGTTTGGTCTTGTTCCAACCTGAACCAGTAAGTAAAGCAGCGAGACCACCTACAAATACACCTATCGAAGACCATTGTATAGGCTCCTTATTAACAGTCTGAACAACTATATGAAATATGAGTCCTAAGACTGCTATGGATACTGCAATCGAAATCAACGTGAGGCTAAACCTCATCGCAGAGTTCTTAACTACGTTTGGGCGAAGGTTCATGGCACATACAATTCTACGTGTGGTCTGTCGTACAATGTATTGTCTGCAAGGTCTCCATCCTTATCCCAATTCCCTCCCCAACGAAGCTTGTGAGTAATCGCTCCTTGTAGAAATAGAAAATCAGCAGATAGAACCATACTTGCTCCAATATAAGTGAGGTGTACTGAATCCCAAGTCAGTTCGGGTTTATCCGGTACATAAGCCTTGAAATCTAAGGCTAGAGATGGATTGTAGTTATGCTTTCCTTTGATTTTAAAACCATCTACATTAGTGATCTTATTCTTAGGTCTGGTTAATTTCCACTCTCCATCTATCAGTTCTCTTCCTTTTTTGAAGTACTCAAACTGTTTTTTAACGGGTCTGTGTCCTTCATTGATAGAAAAATCTACTACACAATACTTCAGTGTCCAATCCACAATTACTTGTAGGTCAGCGTGTAAAGTATCGTATTGTACTTTTGACTTCTTTCCTAATTTATGGGTTGTCATTCTTTTCTTTGATAATATCGTTCAGTCCAATTTCTTAATCCGTCAATCGCTGCGAGAGCTTCTGTCTTAGTAATACGATCTGCGGTTGCAAGAACAGTACCTTTTTCAAGAGATGAAACTCTACTTTCAAAATGATCTCTAGTATCAACTGCTACAGCAATATGACTTTCATATCTCTGATTCATTACTGCAATAGCGATATTTAGATCACTTTGTTGAGTTCCAATATCTCTGAGGGTGCTTGTCAAATAGCCTAGAAATACAGCTATGATAGTAAGCATGATAGAATTAACAATTTGGAGCAAAGGGTTTTTTCTTGTTCCATTTCCATCTCCGGACATAGCAAGTAGTTTAGGCAACATTAAGATATAATGTATTTAAAAAAAGGGGAACACGGGTGTCCATGCTCCCCCTTTTTAGTTGAAAGGATGTGGTTATCTCTTAGGTCAAGTTGGCTGCTTGGCTTACATAGGCTACGCCCATGAGAGTCAAGAGAGCTTCCCAATATCCTACTACGGTGGCTCCTTGAGCAGCACCAGCAGCTACAGCAACGTTCAGGCTCTTTGCGGACTCGGTAGGAGTTCCCTGTGGAGCTTGCAGATTATGCTTATGCTCAATAACACATACATCATAATCAGCAGTGTTGGTCTGAACTGCATCAGCTCTGTCAGCACCTTTACCTTCGTCAAACCCACGATAGATAAACTCGTCAGCTTGAAGTTCCAGTTCAAGAGTTGAAATTTGCTGTCCTGTTCCACTTCCGGGATAAGCGGCAGTAGTAGTTACAGGAGCTACGGAAGAATCACCGAAGTCAATGGTAGTTACCCACCGAGCAACACGGGAAGCGAACTTACCCAAGCTGAACAGTCTGTCAACACCCTGAAGTTTAACACCCCAAGCACCTGAAGTAGCTACAGCGAAATCAGCAGCAGCAGCAAGGAATACCTGAGTTTCTTCAACTACAGGAGTACTAACTTTGGCAACAGTTCCGTCTACTTCTGTAATGATATATACAGAATCAGTCAGTGCAGTTCCGAGGCGAATACCTTCTCCTACAACCAGTGCATCAGCAGATGCAGTAATATACTGAGAACCTTTTGTTACACTGATAGTACCTGCTGTGTTAGTACCTGCATCAGAGGTAATGGCACTTGCAACAATGTCCTTCTCTGCTTCACGAGAATAGTTCTTGTAAAGACTGTTGACAAGTCCTACTGCAATAGCAGACTCATCGTAGCTTGCAGCTACAGCGTTGGATTTGTAAAATCCTTCTTTGATCTTCTGTTGCATGAATCCAGCAATCAGTGACTCTTGATAATAAAGTCTGATTGTGTAGATGTTTTGTGCAACCTTATCAAGAGCACCTGCTACACCATTCCAACCTACATAGTCAAGTTGCTGAGTCTCAGCAGCAGCCGTACCAATATTGTAAGCAAGAATTTTATCCACGTCGATAATGTCGGAGTGAACCAGTTTTGTACCGCTACGTTGGATGAATTTGACTTGTAAAAAAGGGTCAGTTCCATCGGTTACAACGTTTTGTGGAGTACACAGTACAACTTCACCGTCAGCAAGATCAGCATAGGAATTGATCACATCACCATCACCTGCGGTAGCAGAGATGTCTTTTGCGATTAAAAGTTGAGTTACGTTTCTAATAGTTTCCATTTTATGAGGAATTAAGTTAAATAATTATTCTTGTTGTTCCTGTACGGAACTGATCTGAAATCCTTTCTCATCCTGAAGTGCAGCGTAAGCTAGTTTAACAGCCTTCTCTACGATGTCACGATGAATACTTTCATCTAAATTACAATTAAGTCCTGTACGATAGTCTACAAAATATATCCCATCTATTCTACCATCTGCTGTATCGTACAGTGTAGAAGGTGTTTCAGGAACAATAATTGCTCTTGGTTTTCTATCAATGTGCAAGTGTATAGTCGTGAGGTCAAATGTACCATCAGTTATATACTCATGTTGTTTCTGAGAACTGTTTGCACCGTCAATTCTCCAAATTTTTTCGATGTTAGGCTTCTTATAAGGATTACTTTTATTCGCATTATAGAAGTCATCATCTGTTGGGTCTACTTCAATATCAAGAAGTAGATTGTTGTAAGTCACTGGATCAGTAGCAGGTACAACTGGAATCCTATCAAAGTAGAAATTTGTAGTCAACTCAATATCTGCTCTTTCATTACGAACTGTAAGAATAGGATCAGCCGTGATAAGTATGTTAGGAGCTGATACAGCAAAGGTAAAATTCTCTTCTATAGATATATCAAGTTTTCCAACTGCTACACCTGTAAGAGTATAATTTCCATCATTTGTCGAAGTTCCACTAATAGTTATCCGATCTCCTACACGAAATCCTGCTGTAACAAAATTTACACCACCTGCATCAAGGTGAGCAGGAATAGCACCGGATCGTACAAAAAAAGCAAATGAACCTGCTAACGACCCATCAAGAACTGTTTGAAGGGACGTTAGAAAGCCATTTGGATAGTTTCCAGCAGTGAATCTCGTAAGGGGAAGTACTTGCCGAAGCATCGACATAGCTTTCTTATTTCGCTCAGTATAAGCACTGGACTTAAGTATCTCATAAATGATACTCTCCTGTGCTCGTGTGAGGAATGTAGAAATCTCTTTCGGTACATATCCCGGAGCATCGAAGTTGGTTATTCTATCATAACCAACATCAAACTCATATTTCATCTGTTCTGCTGTCATTGCTATTATTGTTTAGCAAGTTCAATCTGATTCTTTAAACGTAAATATTCATCCTGATTCCTATCGTCTTTCAACCACTGAACCGCTTGATACAAACTATTTCCCATTGGAATACCGTCCATAGTTTCGATATGATTACCGCCTACCATTTTCAGTGCGCTTACCTTCAGTCCACGGTGGACAATAAGCTTATAGTCATAGTTTTTCTCATCTTCCATAATCTCAATAAATCCCGAAAGATCATTATCAATTATGTCTTGAATCTCTGAGTAATAAAAATCCTTATCGGAATCTGCGGAAGGACGTTTACTCTTCGCATTTTCGAGGTAGTAAATCGTCAGGAAGTCAAACATTGCTTCACTTGATGAATCAATCTTACCGAAATATTTGTAAGCTTTTTTCATCGAATCAGCTTTCTTGACTTTATCAGTATGTTGCTGTCCTTCATGCTGTAAGGCAATCCGGTAAGTACCACTGTCTAAACGCTTTTCCCATTCCGGAGCTACAATACCTCCTTCAGGTGTAGAGTTTGCAAGTAGAACTTTATACTGCAAATACATGATCGGGTCACTCAGATCAAGGGTCATAAGAACAGTGTCATCAGTTACGATGTCATCGCTCTTACGAATAGCGACTCTGAATCCATGCCAAAAATTATCTTTCTTTTTGTGTGGACTCAAATCTCCCGGTTCCATATCGAGATCAGGATGATTTTCAAAGAACTCTTTTTCTTCATTCGTCAGTGGATTCTTAAGCCTTCCAGTGTCCTTATCTAAAGGTAACTGAATCCCAATGCTGGTGTGATCATACATGAACGATCCAGAGTGTCCATCCGGAAGCCATCTTCCAGATCGGAGGATGGGCTTCACATGGACTTTTGTTTGAGGTAACTTAAACTTCACACTAACTTTCTTTTCTGCCGTAGCAGATTCGCCTTGTTGTTTAGCCATTTTCTTCTTCGTTTAAAATGTCAATGAACGTATTGTATTAAGCACTATCACCCTTAAAGGATGATAGGCTTGTAAGTTGCTGTACGAGTGGGATCGTAAACGATTGATCCACCTGTGTAAGCTCTGTGCTCGGTCCAAGCATCCTTTGGATTACTCATAATCCGGTTGGTTTGACCGATAGTGAAAGGATCGCGTAATCCGGGTTCGTATCCACGGATGTCTCCAAATTTCTTCAGAGCAACCTTCTGTACGTTAGGCTTTCCATCGGAAGTACCCATGTTCAGAATGTCATAAACACGACTCTCAGCGAGTCCTTGTCCACCGGGATAATAAATCTTGTTACGTGCAAAGTCGTCCTTCAGTGCATCATGAACAATGTTCACCTTGATACCATTAGGTCCGACATACTCCAAGAATTGACCACGGAATCCCATAGTGTTACCAGCACCGGAATAAATTCTGTGTTGATCCCTTGCAGGAGTGTACAGAGTGGTATAACTCTCAAGAGCCTCATGGAATTGATACATTCCCCACTCTCCTGTCAAGACGGTTACTTCACGCTGTCCCATAACAACCTTACCAACGGTCAGGTCAAGCAGCATTTCAGTAAACTTCTTGATGTCAAAGGAGTTGTAGGTATTGTAGTTGGCAGCTTCCATTTGCTGCTTAATACCAGCACCCATCTGAAGAACACGACCAGATTTTCCACGCTGCATATACTTACCATCCTCGGTCTTGTTGGCGGTAGCATAAACAAGCATATGGTTGATCTCGTCTTGATACTGCATTTCCAGCTCATATGAACGATAGTCCATCCAAGTTGTCATCATTTTCTTGCTGATAGGATCAACCCAAGAAAACTTAACAGGACGTTCGATCATATTTCCGGGAATGGTATCTTCCATACGGATCATGGTCATTGCGTTCATCATCTTGTAAGGGAAGGTATAATGAACTCCACCACCCTTAACAGAAAGTTCTTTCTCAACGGGTGAGAAGTCTTTCGAGAAACGTTTTCCTTGTGTCAGTTCATCGTAAGGAACAAACAGTGTGGAGTCTCCGGTAAGCAGACGTACCCTGTACCTCCAAAGTCCACCAACGTTAGTCGGGTCTTCGAGTACCTGAATTGGATAAATCTCGTTACGCTCTCCAACGATTACGTTCACATCAGTGAAGTAAGCTTCGTGGAAGTACACGTAAAACTCAGCGAAGTTGAGACCAGCTCTGTCACCTGCTACGAGAGCAGTACCAAGAACAATCTCAGCTTTGGCAATAGGAATGTTTTTCTTCCCATTAGTGGTAATGTCCCATGTGAAATCATCGTCTGTTGCCAGAGTCAAAGTTGGGAACTGGTTCAAATAAGCGTTAACAGTAGCACCAAGATTCGCTTGATGAATCATGGTTGCAACTTTAGACGCTTGTTGAGGCTCAATACCGAACCTGTAACCCAAGTGTGACTTGGTTACGAGACCAGTGATGTCCTCTGATTCATAAAGTTGAAATGGTGAAATTCTCATTTTTGCTGTTTTAAGAGCTTGTTAATATTAAAATTATAATCGCCTAAAGGCTTTTTCAAAGTCATCAAGGTCGTCTTCCTGTTTTGCAGGAATAGTTGTTTTACCTGCTATTGTCTTCTCTGTAGTTTCAAAAGCTGATCTCATTGAATCAGTTGCTTTAGTTTTTTCAATCTTCGCAATCTTACTGAAATCAGGCTTCATCTGACCACTATCATCTATATTAAAGAGACCAAGTTCGTGGTAGTAATGGAGCATCATTTCAAATGCTTCAGAGTTTCTAGCTCTGGTTGCCATCACAGGATTCAGAGGATTACCTTCTGCATCTTTAGCAACAGGTAAAGTCATGGATTTCATGATCTTATCTTTGGTTGCTTTGGTCAAATTGATTCCGGGAATAATTTCCGGAGTAGTATCAATCGCCTTTTTCATCCTTGCTACCTTCTGACGAATCCCATCTTGTCGAGCTTGTTCGGCTGTTTTGGCTCCTTCCTCCATGTCAGTCATCTTGCTTTTGAAGGTCTTAGGGAGTAAGGGTAGAGCTTTTTCGGCTTTTGCTTTTAAATTTTCAAGAGCTTTATAACCTTCAACCTCTTCCTTAATTTCTTCCGGACTAAAACCTCTTAGTTCAAGAACTTTACTAACAACCTCTTCCTGAAGTACTTCGTTGTCTGTAAGGTCTCCGGTAGATACTTTTGAATATTTATCGAAATTTCTCTTAGCAACACTGTACTCATCAACAGGAAGACCTTTTTCTCTAGCTTCATACAGGGTTCTTTCTTCAGGACTAATTGAATCCTTGTATTCTTCTATACCCAATCGAATCTGATCGTTTATAGAAATCTGCGAAAGTTCCCTTAGAGCAGCAGCTTCATCTCCTTCATTCCTCTCTTTTAATACCGCCCAATCTTCGTCGTTGAAATCAAGAAAGACTCCCTCTTTGGCTCTGTCTCGTGCGAAGGCTAAATATGGCGAAGAAGAAGAAGAATCGCTCGAACCATCCTTCGAGGGAGTCTTTTTGGTCTCTTCACTTTCAGTCTTTTCAATGAACGCTTGTTTCTCCTTTTCTAATTCTTCAGGAGTCTTAGCAGGTTCCGGTGGTAGATCGTTAATTTCAAATGATCCATCATCGTGCTGAGTAACATCTGGTTCTTCAGTTTTCTCAACTTTTGGTTTTTCTTCAGTAGTCTCTACTACTGGTTTTTCTTCTGTTTCGATCTCGATTAACCCTTCTCCAACACTCATGTCAAATAGAGGGTCTCGCTTACCTTCTTCTTGTTTAGCCATTTTTCTTCTTCTTTACAAAATTAAATTTATATAAAACCTAACACAAGTTATTAGATATATTCCTCAACTTGGTATAGCCTATTTACTTGATTTAACTGGTTTTTGTATCGCCTTTTTCTTGTCAATCACCTCTGTAGCCTTATTATGACGTACAGTTTCAGAGTGTTTTTTACCTTCTAACTCATATTTCCGATTCATTTCTTCCCAATCTTTCTTGAGCTTTTCAATCCTCTCACGTTGAGCTTCAGGATCATTACCTGTACCCTCTTGAGAATCAGCTTGAATCTCAGCAACAGTGATGTCAGTTTCAGCTTTAAGAACCTCAATCTGAGCTTTTTGCGCTCTCTCTTCTTTCTTATCCTGAGCTTGAAGTTGTTGACCTTCTTGCTGAACTTTAAGTGCTTCCTGACGTTCCTGCTCTGCTCTCTGGATAGCCTCATCTTCGTAATGTTCAATCTTACGTCTGATAGATGACATTGAATCAGACAGATAGATGTCCATAAGACCTGAGAAATTGAGCTTGTCATTCTGAAGACCTGCTTGAGCAAGCTGCTTCATAGTGTTGACCAGTTCAGCATCATTGGTAGAGTTGGAAATCATAATTCCATAATCAGCTTCATTGAACTGCTGACCATCAATCTCAGTTATAATCGAAGCCATCTCATCTGAGATATACTGTAATTTCTCATGGGATTTATTTCTCCATGCATACTTCGCTGTCTCAAGAAGAGTTTCAAGAACTCTAAGCTTAGTATTGTCATGCATCATAAACCACTTCTCTGTGATGTGGCTGGATTGCGTAACAGCCCTTTCAATACCTCCGACAGTCTCACGATTGGAGATTTGTCCCTGACGCTGCTCTGAAACACCTGCAATCTCTCCAAGTTCACGTTTGATAAAGTCAAGCATCATTACGTGCTGTTGGATATAGCTACCCATCTCAAGATCAAGAACTTTGGAGTTCTGATTCATTTGACCAGCAAGTTTTCCTGTAGCAGCACCTTTGTTACCTTCTTTAAATGGGTCTTCAATCGCCCAACCAAGTATCTCTGCATAGTACATCCACTTATCCATATCCCATCCGTCCGGGATTCGTGAAGTATCCATGACAGAAATTTTCCCCTTGCTTTTTGCGAAGGCGAGTTCCGTCCGATACATAAATACGTTGTAGAGATACTGGTAAGGCTTCATCCGGTCCATCAAGGATCGGCTTTGCGATGTATTTGTATTATATATAGTACCGACATATCCCGATCCACCAGCGGACTTATTGCCCATACGCCTAAATTGAATTGGGCGAGGTCCCCACTTAACATAAATATCTTCGGCAATACGTGTGACTTCCCACCATTCGTTGACCCAAAACCATTCGACTTTCTCTCCGAGTTCTTCATCAGCTTGATAGTTTTCATCAACTAATTTCTTCTGAAGTTCATTCTCTTCATCGTACCAAGAGATTTCTCCAACCTTACGCATACTTACAAAAACAACTTTCACAACACGAACTTCTCCGTTATTGCTGTAAGCTGCCATATTGCGAGTATTCATATTATCAGTATCGAAAATACTATAATCCCAATCTTTCCCTTGCTCTCCATTGAGATCACCTTCTATTCCAATAGGGTTCTGAACAGGACGGTGTGGGTAATATTTGATTATGTCACTATCATTGGTTCCATTACCAATATAACCACGTTCAATCGCATCAATCTGAGCAGGTGTTAAGTGATCATAGTAATTATCTATTACCCAACGAATTGGCTGATAAGTGTCTTCTATGATTATATCTGCATCCTCGATCTGGTAACTATCCCCTGAGCGAATGACAGTAAGAGCTAAAGGATCAACTTTCCGTACAACAGGTTCTCCACCAACAATA
>RCNB010000595.1_pt1 | contig 23564 bp, 23 predicted proteins | sample 2041321 | NCBI WGS metagenome assembly RCNB01 (sample SAMN09708232, study PRJNA481090) | Marine sediment metagenome, whole genome shotgun sequencing project. | reverse complement strand
CCGAATTTTTTGTACTATTGTCGATATCTTAACCTAAAACAAGAAATGTTATGACTTTAAACTGTGTTGTTGTAGATGACTCCGCAATCCAACGCTTATCTATTGTCAAGTTAATAGAGAATCACCCTTCTCTTAACTTGATTGCAGAGTACAGTAGCGCCCTAGAGACTAAAAATGGACTTAATACCCACAAAGTAGATCTTATCTTTTTAGATATCGAAATGCCCGTTTTAAATGGTTTTGAATTACTAGACGTACTAAATAATAAACCCCAAATTATTTTTGTAACCGGTAAAACAGAATATGCATTTAAAGCTTTTAATTACGATGCTACAGATTATCTGCAAAAGCCCCTTACTCGAGAACGCTTCAATACTGCCGTAGACAAAGCTTTAGAGCAGCATAAATTAACGCTGGACTTTAAAGAAACGGATGGAGAACACATCTTTGTAAAAAGTAATCTTAAAAAACGTAAAGTTTATATTAAAGATATTAAATGGATCGAGGCTCTTGGTGACTATGTAAAATTAGTAACCGAGGAAAATAGCCTTGTTGTTTTATCTACTATGAAGGCTTTCGAAGAAGAGCTGCCTGATGGTAAGTTTTTAAGAATTCACAAATCATATATCGTGAATTTGGACAAAATCGACCGCTTTAACAGTAAAAATGTTGAAGTTGGCGCTTACGAAATTCCTTTAAGTAGAAATAAAAAGACACAATTAGTAGATGCTTTAAATAATATTTAAACAACTAATAATTATCGACATTTAATATTACTTTAATCGGACGAAAATCTTTTATACTAGAGAAGCTGTTCCTTACTTTAAGGATAGCTTCTTTTGTTTTTTTAAGAGATTGATTTTGTGGTATTTTAAGTAAAATATTCTTATGATACTGATTTCTTATCCTTGACACAGGAGGAAACTCAGGCCCTAATACATGTTGCTTAAAAATTTGTCGTAACGATTTTGCCAACCATTCGGCGCCATCTTTCACTTTGTTATAATCACGATGCTTAAGTGTGATTTTTACCAATCTATATACGGGCGGGTATTTATAATTATATCGCTCATCCATTTGCTCGTTGAACATTGATATATAGTCATTACTAGACACTTGCTGTAATATTTTATGATACGGATTATAGGTCTGAATCAAAACTTTACCTTGTTCATCAGTCCTGCCTGCCCTACCTGCCACCTGTTGCATAAGTTGATAACTGCGTTCATGAGCTCTAAAATCAGGGAAATTGAGCATATTATCTGCATTCATAATACCAACGAGTTTCACATTTCTAAAATCCAAACCTTTGGTAAGCATTTGAGTACCCACCAAAATATCAACCTCATGCTCCTCGAAAGCCGAAATGACACGCTCATAACCATGTTTCCCTCTAGTAGTATCCAAATCCATTCTACCTACTTTATGATTTGGAAAAAGCACCTTTACCTCCTCTTCCACTTGTTCTGTGCCAAAACCTTTACTATCAATATCAGAGCCACCACAGGCTTGACAATTGATTAACATAGCCTGATTATAGCCACAATAATGGCAACGTAATTGCTTTTTATATTGATGGTACGTTAAACTCACATCACAATTAGGACATTGCGGTGAATGCCCACAGGTATCGCACTCAACAATAGGCGAAAATCCGCGGCGATTTTGAAATAATATGATTTGAAAATCATTATCCAATGCATCCGTCATTTCTTCTATAAGTCTATCGCTAAAATGACCTTTCATCCGCTTGCGTTTATGCTTATCCTTTATATCTACCAATTCAATTTTTGGCATCAAAACATCATTATGGCGACGATGAAGTTCAACAAACCCATATTTTTTCTCAGAAACTGCGTTAAAATAACTTTCTATACTTGGTGTTGCTGAACCTAACAATACCTTCGCTTTAAAGATATTTGCCAACACAATGGCGGTATCCCGGGCATGGTATCTTGGTGCTGGATCGAATTGTTTATAAGATGGCTCATGCTCTTCATCAACAATTATTAACCCCAAATTAGAAAATGGCAAAAACACTGAAGATCTTGCACCCAAAATAATTTGAGTATTCCCAGAATTTTGCAAAACCTTGTTCCAGACTTCAACACGTTCATTTAAGGAATATTTAGAATGATATACAGCAACTTTCTCACCAAAATACGCTTGTAGCCTGTTCACCATTTGTGCAGTCAATGCAATTTCTGGAACTAAATATAATACCTGTTTACCCTGACTTAATATATCTTCAATAAGCTTGGCATATATTTCTGTTTTTCCTGAAGATGTTACACCATGAATTAATGTAACATTATGGTTTTTAAATGATTGATTAATTTCATCTAAAGCAAAAGATTGAATATCACTTAAAGTTTTTAGTTGCGAAATGTCATTCCCAGAATACGATATCCTATCGGTTTGAATATAATAATCTTCAAAAATCTGTTTATCAACTAAAGATTTTATTTGAGTAGATGTCGCTTTGCTTTTTGATAATAGCTCTGCAACTTTTACGGGTTTATTAGAATTTGCAACGAGCATATAATAGGTCATTACAATCTCTCTCTGCTTAGGCGCCCTACTTAAAGAATCTAATAAATTTTGTAAGCTTTTTTCAGAACCAAAATCTTCATTAAGCTTTATATATCTTGTTAATTTTGGCTTGTACTTTTCATATATTTCTTCCTCAACTTTGATGGCCTTTTTATCCAACAAACGCTTTAAAACCGGTAACACATTTTTTTTATCAAGTATTAAACTAATATCTTGAACTTTTAAAGCAGATTGATACTGCAAAGCCTCATAAACCAAAAACTCGTCATCTTTAAGTGATGAATCTTCAATTTGTACAGTATCTCCTATAGAAATAACTGTTTCACTCTCTAACAAAAAAGCACTGGGCAATGCAGCTCGCATAACGTCTCCAAGAGTACATAGATAATAACTAGAAATCCATTCCCATAATTGCATTTGGATGCTTGTAACTACTGGCTTTTCGTCTAAAATTTGATGAATGGCCTTAGCCTCATAGACTTCTGGCTCGTTTTGGTGTAGATTATGAACTAATGCCGTATATATTTTACTTTTTCCAAAAGGCACAGCAACGCGCATTCCTTGCTTTAAAAAAGTGTATTCGGCCTCGGTGATACTATAGGTGAATAACTTTTCTAAGGGAATTGGTAATATAACGTCTATGAAATACTGATCTTGAAACATTCTAAATCTTTCTCTTTAACTGCTGCAACGACGCATTGAGTTCATATCCTAAAAGCAAAATATTAGAATTCAGCCATAAATAAAACAGCAATATCAACAAGGCCCCAATAGAGCCGTAGAGTTCGTTGTATCTAGAAAAATTATCAATATATATTCCGAACAGATATGAGGTTAACAATATTAACAATGTTGTAAACAAAGCCCCGATTGAAAAGAATTTTGAATGCCTACCCTCTTTTGTTCCAAAATAATAGAGCGTGGCCGTTGCCAAGTAAATCATAATTGTAAAAAATACATATTTTGCCAAAGACACCCAAAAAATTCCAGATTGTGACTCTTCAATATTCCCGCCAATTATTTGTTCGTAAAGTGGTTGAATGACATATATTTCGAAATACCCAAACACACCAACAGTAGTAACTAACAAAAAAGCTAAAATAATGGCTACGCCCAACGCGTATAAATACTGCTTAAACACATTTCTTGTGAGCTGTTCATGATAAGAATGTTCAAAACCTGAAAAAACGGCATTTACGCCATTTGCCATAAGGAATAATGATAATAAAAACACTGAAGACAGCAAACTACCTTGTTTACTAGCATCTATATTTTCAAATATATTTTTATTAAAAAACTCTGAAGTTTGTGGTGGTAAAAAAGAATCTAAAAAATCTAAAAAATCCACTTGAAAGTGTTCAAATGGAATCACCGGTATAAGAATTATAATAAATAATAAAAATGGAAAAATTGCGGTGAAAAAACTAAATGCTATTGCACTTGCTCTAGTTGTTAAGGCGCCTTCTACTATGCCAATAATATACATTTCCAACAAATCATAAATAGACAAGCCTTTAAAACCTGGTAGTTTTACTTTTTTGAGTAATCTAACAAGGAGGTTTAATACTGGAACTTTATCTAATTTATCTTCTATTGGTTTAGTCATTTTAAACGGCCTTCAAACTTAAATCCATGTTATACACTGAATGAGTTAATGCACCACTCGAAATATAGTTTACACCACATTCGGCATAGTTTCTAATCGTACTTTCATTAATTCCTCCTGAGGATTCCGTCAGACTGATATCTCCAATCATTTCAACAGCTTTTCGTGTATCTGCATAGTTGAAATTATCTATTAAAATCCTATAAACACCTTCGCTTTGCAAAATTTCTTCAACTTCCTTTAGATTTCGAGCTTCAATAATAATTTTTAAATCCCGTTCGGTATCTTTTAAATACTGTTTAGTTAAATCAATGGCTTTGGTAATACCTCCAGCAAAATCAATATGATTATCCTTGAGCATTATCATATCATACAACGCAAACCTATGGTTCTCCCCTCCTCCAATAGTAACTGCCCACTTTTCCAGCGCACGAATACCAGGGGTTGTTTTCCTAGTGTCCAATATTTTAGTTCCTGTACCTTCCAATAAATCCACAAACTGCTTTGTCTTGGTTGCAATAGCACTCATACGTTGCATAGCATTTAACACAAGCCGTTCAGCCTTTAAAATAGATTGTGATGCACCTTCTACATAAAATACGATATCACCGTATGAAACTTCTGAACCGTCTTCAACAAGCGTTTCAACAACCAAATCTGCATCTACATAGGCAAAAACTTTTTTGGCAAATGCCACTCCAGCTATAGTCCCTTCATCTTTAACTAAAAGCTTAGCCTTTCCTTTGGCCAAAACTGGTATACACGCCAAAGAACTATGGTCTCCATCACCAACATCTTCTCTTATAGCATTAGCAATAATGATATCAATTTCGGTTTCAAATTGCGCTTTACTAATCATACTATTTGTTTACAGCTAAAATAACAATTGCTAGTTGAATGTAACAAAAATATCTTTTGAATCGTCATTTATTAAACATCCAAAACTTATGACGCCTATTGAAAAACTACACTCCAATATTTATGGATTAAAATCTTTTAAAGTATTTACCTGGTTAACCCGGATTTTATTGGCCTTGGCTTTTATACCCTCTGGCTTAAAAAAACTTCTTGGGCAAAGATTTACCATTCTAGATATAGACAACCCCGTTGGGTTCTTTTTTGAGGCCTTATATCAGACTGGATATTACTGGAATTTCCTAGGCTTTATGCAAGTGTTAACGGCCATACTTTTATTAATACCAAAAACCACAACACTTGCAGCATTTTTGTATTTACCTATTATCATAAATATTTTAGTTATTGTTATTTCTATGGGATTTAGAGGTACTCCTTATATCGCAGGGTTAATGCTTTTAGCTAATCTATATCTGCTTTTTTGGGATTATAAAAAAGTAAAGCGTATTGTCACTGTCATTTTTGAGCCTTAACTTTGCTGTATGACAATCAAACTTGTAACCATTGGTAAAACAGATAATAAACATCTACAGGAACTTATTGCTGAGTATATAAAACGTCTAGGTCATTATATAAAATTTAACTTAGATATTATCCCAGATATTAAGAATGTAAAAAAACTAAGTGAGGCGCAACAAAAGCAAAAAGAAGGCGAACTTATTCTGGCAAAGCTAAGTACAACAGACGTATTAATTCTCTTAGACGAAAATGGTAAACAATTTGATTCGGTAAGTTTCTCAAATTATTTGCAAAAACACATGAATTCTGGAATTAAGCAGCTTGTTTTTGTAATTGGAGGTCCCTATGGGTTTTCGCAAGAGGTTTACAATAAAGCACAAGGAAAAGTCTCCTTGTCTAAAATGACTTTTTCGCATCAAATGGTACGTTTGTTTTTTATAGAGCAATTATATAGGGGATTCACCATTTTAAGAAATGAACCTTATCATCATAAATGAACCCAAACACAAACTAATTAATAATTAAACGATAAATCTGCTTGTGCTGGTGCTAATACGCCTAAATCAAGGTTTATGAGCATTAAAATTAATTGAACTGCAATAACAAAAGTTAGTGCAACGAAAAGATAAACAGACAAACTTTGTATTTTGTTTTTCATGACCTCGTAATAAAAAATTATACAATTATTAAGATTGATGAAATCCTTCTTATTTGACTGATGTTCCCAATATACAAAATTTTAATAAAACTTTAACATATTATTTATATTATAATCAAATATTAGGCTATTAATTTATCATAATCATAATATCGATGAATAATTTGTACATTTATGAGCAACTAACAAAACTTCTTAATTGAAGTTTAAAAACCTAATACAATGAAAAATAAAGTCATTGCTGTTCTATTAGGAACAGTTGCCCTTTTTGGTCTTGGTTACCTCATTTATGTAGTTCTAGGCTATCATGCCATGAATGGTCCTAGTGTCGAAGGTATTGCTGCTGCAGAGATTAATATTCCTGTAATTATTTTAATGGAAATTTTGTATGCGACACTTATCGTAATTATTTTTGACCGTTGGGCTCAAATAAAAACGTTTTCAACAGGTGCCAAAGCTGGTCTAATCATTGGATTGTTTCTTGGAGCTCTACCTGCGTTAGAGGCATTTGCAACAACAAACGGATTGACCGATATAACTGGTGTAATTACTGGTGCTATTACTTTTGGTGTTCGTTTTGCTGTTGCTGGAGGTGTTATTGGATGGGCGCTCGGAAGAGAGTAAAATAAATTATTTTCAATAAAAAAAGGAGCTTTATATAAAGCTCCTTTTTTTTTAATGTGTTTTAAAAATTTTCTTCCGTTTCTTTAGTTGTTTTTCAAGGTCCTTAATGGTTTGTTTTACAGCATTTTCATAAGTCTCTTCATTGGAGGCCGCAAATAATCGAGGTCCAGGGGCGCTTAATTCCATTTTACAAACTTTTCCTTTTCCTTTTGGATCATGCTCCTTTTCAAAATGAACTTCGGCACTAATAATCCAATCATACTTTTTGCCTAGGCGTGATAATTTGTCATTTACATATTTGTTCATAGCTTCACTTGTTGCCATATGTAGATATTGAATATTTATTGTCATAGTGTTTATTATTTTAATTTAACTTACTCTAAATTTAATGCAGAATTTAAACATTTAAGATGATATTTATCATTTAACCATAAGAATTAATTCAAAATCTCTCTGAATTTAAATTGCGCATTCTTCATCATTATTTTTTGTCCTTCAGTATTTGGATGCAATCCGTCTTCTAAAAAATGATTGATATTTAAGTCAACCGAAAAATCAATAAATGGAGTCTCTTTTTGCAAACAATAATCTACCAAGGTTATTTTAAAACTGCGAATACATTCTGAAAAATTTTCCTGAACAAAATTCAATTCATTAAGATTAAAGTATGGCGTCGGTATGCCAATGATAACCTCAATATTATTATGCTTTGCTAGCCTTGCCATGGCGTGGATGTTCGTAATAATTAATTCATCCTTTAAACCAAACCATAAATCGTTAGTGCCTCCCATAATTATAACGTGAGTGGGATTATGTTTGATTAATTGGCCTTCAAATCTACTGAGCATACCAGCAGTTGTATCTCCATTTACTCCACAATTAATGATGTCTATCTTTAACTGTTGAGCTAATAGATATGTCCATTTATTTGGACTTTCAATTTCATAACCAAAAGTTAGACTATCACCAATGCAAAGTATTTTGGTGTTTCCCATTGTATTATTTAAGCCCTAAACTTTTGATATAAGCTTCATTATTAGATGGTCTTCCTAAAAACTCCTCTACTGCTTCCAAAATATCTCTCTGACTACCGTTAGCGAGAATTAATTGTCTATAACGCAAACCTGTAGCAGCATCCCTTAAACCGTTCTCCTCAAAAACAGTAAACATATCTTGCGCAAATACTTCTGACCATAAATACCCATAATAATAGGTTGGGTGCGTATTGATATGAATCCAACTTGCTTGAGGGTGAGTGCCTTCAATAAACGAGTTCCCTATACCCATTTGGGTATCAATGTCTCGCCATAATTGGTCTGTATCAAAAGGTTGTTTTGGATTATATTTATCATACAAATTCATATCATAAATACAACGTCTTAATGAGCCTTGCGATCCCAAACCAGATGATACATTTTTGGCTTTCATCATATTATCATATAATTCTTTAGGAAATACTTCACCAGTTTCATAATGTTTGGCAAACGAACTTAAAATGTCATAATCTTCAATCCAATTTTCAAATATTTGTGACATCGCTTCAGCAAAATCTGCTTTAGAATAGGCTTGTAAACTAAACTCGCCTTCGTAAGACATCCCATCAACAATATGACCAAATTCATGAAATAAAGTATTAAGCTCTCTTTTGCTTAGTAATGACGGAAGCTTATCTGTTGGTTTAGTAAAATTGCCCAATAACATAGACACCGGAACCTCATAACCTTTATCACTGCTTCTTCCAAACGTTAGTGGCACCCCATAAAACCATGATTCCTTATTAGGTCTTGGAAATAAATCTAGATAAAAACGTCCTTTTAATATGTCGTTTTCATAAACTTCATAGGCTTCAACATCCTCATGCCAAACCGAAGCATTTTCAATTTTTCTAAATTCTAAACCCAATAACTGCTGATAAATCTCGAACATCCCGGCCAAACAAGACGTCATCGGTAAATATTCGCGCATTTTTTCATTGTCTACCTGATATTCCGTTTTTAAAATTTGATTATTGTAATATCCTATATCCCATGAATTTACTTCACTATTGTCATTTGGTGTATTCAATTCTTTATTTCTAACCGTTTTAATCAATTCAAGATCCTGTATGGCCTTCTCTTTTGATTTAGCTACCAATCCATTAATAAAATTCCAAACGGTTTCTGGGTCTTTTGCCATTTTTGGCTTTAAGTTATATGCCGCATAAGAATCATAACCCATAAGAGTACCTAATTGATAACGTTTACTTACAAGAGAATCTAATATCACAAGGTTTTTATCGGCTCCTCTATTAGAATATTTTGTTGTAAACGCCTTTCTTGTGTCACTAGATTTTGCATTGCTCATCACCGGACCATTGGTAGCATTGATTACTGGGATTTCGTATGTTCCCACCCCCGTTTTATATTTATCCTTAAAATTTTCAGGCAATCCTTCTGCGCCTTTTTGATTAAGAGTTAATACTTCATTTGCAGTATTCATATTAGTTGAATACTGAGTCGTTAACTCATTAATTTCAGCAATAAGGGATTTATATCTTTTAAGATCTGCATCACTTAAATTAACCCCTGATAGTTTAAAGTTTTCTATAACAATATCTACCAAACGTTTTTTATGTCCTTTCAGTTCAACATATTCATCTGAACCCACAAAGCTTTCAAGTTTGGCATACAATCCCTTATCTGAACCTATGCTTGTGCTTAGCGAATCTATTTTTTGGTATCCTGCCAAGCCTTTAGCCCGTGTAACGGAATCTGTGGATACCCAGTACAACATAAATGCATTATTACTTGCTTTGTTTAATTCGCTAAAACCAGCATCGTAAGCAGCAAAGGTGTTTTTAAATGTTAACTTATCTAATGACTTAATAGTCTCAACATCCTGAACAGCATTTTTCATGGTGACCTCCACATACTCTGTAATATTATCTCCTGAAACTTTAGCGTAATCAACGGCTACATTTAGTTCAATATTAAAAGGGTTTTCTACCGACAATTTATACGCGACTTTTTCTTCATTGGATGAGCAACTCATTAGTAGTGAAATTAAAATAAGAGTGTAAAACGTGTTTTTCATTTTAAAGTAGTTTATGCTAACAAATATACTATTCGAAAATGACTTTTGCGTCTTCTTTAAACCACGAGTTATAAAACTGTTGGTGAATCTTTTCTATGCTATTACGCTTCACCTTTAAAGTTGGAGTTGTCAACCCATTATCCACATTCCAGTCCTCCTTCATTATAACTATTTTTTCAATCTTTTCATGTTTTTCAAAATTGGGGTTAACTTCTTTTAGTGTAGCAATTAAACTTTGAGATAGCTCTTCTTTATTTTTAGACTTCCCAAGTTCAGACAAGGTAATTAAAGCAATAGGTTGTGGGACACCAGTTCCAACAATACAAATTTGCTCAATATCTTCGTTTTTAGAGAATTGTAACTCTATGGGTGCAGGAGAAATATATTTGCCTTTATCCGTTTTAAACTGATCCTTTACTCGTCCCGTTATCGTTAAAAATCCGTCATGGTCATACTCACCAATATCTCCTGTTTTAAAAAATCCTCCATCGTCGAAAACAGATGCCGTCATTTCCGGAGCTTTGAAATACCCTTTCATGAGGCTTTTGTTTTTTATACAAATTTCACCAGCCGGAGATAGTTTAATTTCTACATTGGGCAAGGTCTTACCGACAGTTCCTAATCGATTAGCTTCAGACGTATTGCAATGCGAAATACAACCATCTTCAGTCATGCCATATACTTGTAGAACCTTAACACCAATAGTTTCAAACCATGCTACCAAACTTGGTGCAATAGGTGCCGCACCAGACAAAATAAATTTCGCATTACTTAAGCCCAACTTTTGTTTCAACTTATTCTTAACTACAAGATTTAGGAATGGAATTTTTAATAGTACGTTTAATTTCTTTTGTGGTATTTTTTCAAGAATTTTTTCTCTAAACTTTGCCCATATTCTAGGCACAGCAAAAAAAGCTCGTGGTTGGGTTCGTTCTAAATCTTCAGCAAAAGTCTGTAAAGATTCTGGAAAGGTTACATTGGCCCCCAATACAAAACTTATATTCTCCAATAGCCGTTCTGCCACATGGGCAATGGGCAAATAGGAAAATAAGTTAGAGTTTTCTTCAGTTTTGAAAAGATTTATCAAACCATTAGTACTCTCCATAAAGTTGTTTACCGTATGCATTACTCCTTTCGGGCTACCCGTAGTACCAGAAGTATAAATAATCGTGTACAAATCTTCAGGTTTTTGGGTATGAATTTGTTGAGGAAGTTCGCCATGAGATACTATATCTTCCCAAGTATTATTAATTCCGTAAAGACCTATGCTAATTTTTGGTATGTCAGGAATGCCTTTTTCTTGGGAAGGGAAATCATCGAGTTTGCCAATAATTATAGCTTTGGCCTCACTATGTTCTAAAATCTGTTTTATAGAAGTTGCATTAAGTGTTGGATATATCGGGATAGACACATGCCCAGACATCATAATTGCTAAATCTGCCATATGCCAATGAGCACAGTTTTTAGATAAAAGTGCAATATGACTTAGGTCGGGAAAGTTATAGTCCTTAATAGCTTTAGCAATCTTTCGAGACTCGTCTCCTACTTGCGAAAATGAAAAGGTAATTGTCTTTCCGTTTATTGGCTGCTTTAAAAATATTGCATCTGGAATTTTACTTTCCCAGTATAAAAAGGCTTCTAAAGGTGAACTAAACTTTGGCATACGTCTTTATGGTCATTATTTTGATTGGAAGCTAAACGAAGTTAGCTATATTTTTTATTAAATCAATATAATAGTACTTTTGATTATTCCTAAACTGTTATACTAATGCAACTTGTTTTCGCTACCAATAATGACAACAAAATAAAAGAAGTTCAGAATTTAATTCCTAAACACCTAGAACTATTAAGCTTAAAAGACATTGGTTGCTTTGAAGATATTCCGGAAACTCAAAACACTATTGAAGGTAATGCGAAACAAAAGGCAAATTATATTAAAACACATTACGGATTTGATTGCTTTGCGGACGATACTGGATTAGAAGTTGAGGCTTTAAATGGCTCACCAGGCGTATATTCAGCAAGGTACGCTGGAGAACAACGCTGCGCTGAAGATAATATGGATAAGCTGTTATCAGAATTAAATGCGAAGCCCAAAAGACATGCTCAATTTAAAACCGTTATTGCTTTAAATATTGAAGGAGAGTTGAAAACGTTTACAGGTATTTGTGAAGGACATATTACTAAAGAAAAAAAAGGAGATAAAGGTTTTGGATACGACCCTCTTTTTCAACCTAATGATTATAATAAAACCTTTGCCGAAATAGATTTAGAACTAAAGAATAGAATTGGGCATAGAGGAAAAGCAGTGACACAATTAGTAGCGTTTTTAAACAAGTGTTGATATTATTATTTCTCGATTGAAAATGATAAGGCGTTAATTTTTAAAAATTAACTTAGCTTGTAGTTTTGAATCAATAATAAAATCGATTCATTACTAATCATTATAGTTAATTCATGAATTTAATCCCTTAATCCTGATTTATATATTTAAAAAATTAATGAAACCAATCAAGTTGTTTGATATTATTTCTAATAATAAATTAATCAATAGATGAAAATAGTTTTCACATTCATATTTACACTGTTTGTTTTTGGTAATGCTTTTGCTCAAAAAAAAAAGGATTCTCTTTTTAATGTTTGGCATAATATAAAACTAAAAGACTCAACTAGATTTGAAGCGATGAGAGATTTGATACAAAATAATTATCTATTTCAAAAAACAGATAGTGCTCTTGTTTTAGGTAAACAAATGCTTGATTTAGCACAAAATAAGAAGAATATTAAATTAGAAGTTGAAGCCAACACCTTAATTGGCAAGGTTTATTTTGAGCTTCAAGAATTTGAGCGCGGAGAAAAAATCTACACCAAAGGATTAGAATTAGCCGAGACAAGTAAAGATAGTTTTCTTTATGCCGAAAAATTATTTGATTTAGGGTATATGTATTCTAAATACGAAGATTACACTAATGCCTTTAAAACATTACAAAAATCTGAAAAACTTTACAGGAAATTAGAAGACCCTTTAAATGAAGGTTGGAGTATTGTACACCAAGGCTTTATTTACAGAGATTTGGGCGATTATAAAGAGTCCGAAAAATATCATCTCAAACATCTACAATTAAGCCAGCAAAATGACATAAAAAAAAGCATATCTGCAGCCTATGGTAACTTAGGAGAGATTTATCATAAATTAGGAAATCTTCCCAAATCGATAAACCATTGGAAAAGAGCCATTAGGCTATCAAAAGAAATCAACCTTGAAGAATATGCTAATGTTGGGACAGGCAAACTCGTTGAAATTTATATAAGTGAAAAACAATTTTCAGAAGCAATCACATATTTAAATGAATACATGGCAGTTGCTGAAAAAGTTGCTATTCCAAAATACGAAAGAAATTTACCATTAAACATTCATTTGTGGCAATGTCAAATAGACTATGGACTAAAAAAATACAGTAAAGCCTTAAAAGAATGTGAGGAATGCTTAAACATTTATAAAACCAATAACTGGAACCCTGAATCTGGTGTTTTAAAAAGCCTTTATGAAGTAAATAAAAAATTAAATCGACCTACAATAGCTCTCGATTATTTTGAAAAATATCAAATTGCGACAGACGACGAAAATGTAAATAAAGCAAGAACAGAAATTCAATCTATTGTTTTTAATAATCAAATAATTGCAGACAGTATTGCCCAAGCTCAAGAAAAAGAGTTATTAAATGTAGCTTATGAAAAAGGATTACGTAAAAAAAATCAAGAAAAGAATTTATTTGTAATTATTGGTCTATTAGTACTTTTATTAGCTACAGCATATTTTGTGGTTTCTCGAAGAATAGCTGCTTCGGAAAGAAAAAGACTTAAAGAGATTAACCAACTTAAAAATTCATTGTTCACCAATATTACACATGAATTTAGAACACCGCTAACTGTTATAAAAGGCATGACAGATACCATAAAATCAAACCTAAAAACCCAAAAACTAGATGATTTAGAAAATTCTCTTGAAATGATTAAACGTAATAGTGATGGACTGTTGCATTTGGTTAATGAGATGCTCGAATTGGCTAAGATTGAAAGTGGTAATATGGAACTACATCTAGTTCAAGCCGATGTTATTCCATTTATAAAATATGTAAGCGAAAGCTTTAATTCATTAGCTGAAGAAAATCAAATTAGTCTAACCATATATTCCGAAGTTGATACACTAATAATGGATTTCGATGAGAATAAACTAACCTCCATTATTTCCAATTTATTGTCTAATGCAATCAAATTTACTTCTGAAAATGGTAAAATAATAGTTCATATAAATCAAATAATAATAAAAGAAAAGCCTTATTTATTCATAAAAGTTAAAGATAATGGTGTAGGTATTACTGAAGAAGAACTTCCTAATATTTTTAATAGATTCTATCAGACGGATGCATCCTCCGTTCGAGAAAGTGAAGGCACAGGAATTGGATTAGCCTTAACAAAAGAGCTTGTAGACTTTATGCAGGGAAGCATTGAAGCTCGAAGCACATTAAATAAAGGAAGTGAATTCAATGTTACAATTCCAGTAACAAGAAGTGCAGCTCAATCAGAACCTAAACAAACTATTAAAACACCTCGTAGTTCTATTTCAATTCCTATTTTAAATCAGAACCAAGAAACAGATTCCGAATTACCATTATTACTTATTATTGAGGATAATTTAGATGTTGCACATTATTTAAAAACCTGCCTTAAAGATACTTATGAAACGCTACATGCTGTAAACGGCATTGAAGGTATAGGGATGGCAATTGAAAAAATACCAGATATTATAATATCTGATGTTATGATGCCTGGAAAAGATGGTTTTGAAGTTTGTGAAACACTAAAATCTGATAAACGTACGGATCATATTCCTATTATAATATTAACCGCTAAAACATCTATAGAAGATAAATTAAAGGGATTATCTCATGGAGCAGACGCTTATTTGGCAAAACCATTTATTAAAGAAGAACTATTCACACGATTAGAGCAATTAGTGTCACTAAGGAAAAAATTAATAAGTAAGATTCAAAAAGAAGGTACAAATAGCCTATTAAAAAAACGCACTAAAAATCCGAAATTACAGTTCTTACAGAGGATTGTTAAACTAATCCATGACGACATTAGTGATTCTAATTTTGGTTCGGAACATCTTTCAAAAAAATTAGTGGTAAGCGAATCTCAAATTTACAGAAAGATTAAGGCCATTACAGGAAAATCTACAGCGATTTATATTCGCTCCATTCGGTTGCAATATGCCAAGGATTTATTAATAAATACCAATAAAACCGTTTCTGAAGTAGCCTATGAAGTTGGTTTTAACGATCCTTCTTGGTTTAGTCGTGCCTTTAAAGATGAATTTGGGTTTTCTCCAAGTTCAGTATCGAAATAATCTCCTTTTCTGCAATAATAACACACGTTTTATTTAGTCTTTCACAAATAGTCCTAGACTTTGCTAAAATAGTACATGCAATAATTTAGCTAATACACTAATCTTGTAATGTGTTTATAATCATTCACTTATATATTAAAAACTATTAATTATTAAACCTTAATATTATGAAAACAAGATTAGCATTTACATTTATGGCAGTTTTTGCACTATTCATTACAGCATGCAGTGATGATGACGATAAAAATGAAGTAACGATTGACCTAATAAATGATGAATTTCCTGAAGCAAAGCAAGAAGTTATGGAAACCTTTGGAGCAATTGCACAAAGTATTATTGATGGAGATATGGACAAATTAATTTCTTTCCATGCCTACGGTCCAAAGTTCACTGAATTCAAAAATGGCGAACCTAGAAATGGTGGTACTGCTAATGAAGCATATGAACGTAATGTTTTTGGCTCTGTAACAGAAGTAGTAAAGTTTGAAGCAAATGATTTACAAATCGCAGTATATGGAGAAGTTGCAAATCTAACATTTCATTCAGATTTCCATTTAAAATTTGGTGCAGACCTCGTTATAGTAAATGATCAAATTACTTTGTTATTTGTTAAAACAAATAATGGCTGGAAAATGGTTCATGAACACCATGCTCATTTGAATAATTAAAACACAACAAACAATTAAACATCATTATTATGAAAACAAAATTGACATTTGCATTAATTATGATTTTTGGAATTATAGTCTCAGGGTGCAAACAAAAAGAACAAAAAGTTGAAGTTGAAGAAGTGAAAATTGATCTTATTAACGATCAATTTCCAGAAGCAAAACAAGAAGTAATGGAAACCTTTGGTGCCATTGCACAAAGTATAAAAGATGGCGATATGGATAAATTAATTTCCTTCCACGCCTATAGTCCAAAGTTTACTGAATTTAAAAATGGAGAACCAAGAAATGGTGGCGAGGCAAATGAAGCACATGAACGTAGTGTTTTTGGATCTGTAACCGAAGTAGTGAAATTCGATGCTAAAGATTTACATATCGCAGTATATGGCGATGTGGCAATCTTAACTTTTCATTCAGATTTTCACTTAAAATTTGGTGAAGATTTAGTTGTGGTAAACGATCAAATTACTTTATCATTTGTTAATACTAAAGATGGTTGGAAAATGGTTCATGAGCACCATTCGCCTCTTAATAAATAAAGTATTCACTTTAATTTTGATGTTCTAGTCAAATAAAAGCTAGAGTTTCTTATTGGATTACTCTAGCTTTTATATAATTAGATTAACATATAAAAATCATAGCGAATTGAATTAAAACTCAAATCGCTTTTTTTTCGAATTAAAATTTAAAAAACTAATGACAAAAAATATCAACTAATCAACCACAAACCAGAGAAGCGTTAATCAAAAAACCAAATTCCAAAAAATAATACTATATTTGCAGGCTGAAACCCGAAATTGGGTTTATTAATTCCTCAGGGTGAGGATGTGTTAGTAGAAGTTTAGGTTAAGTATGTCGATTCGCTTCTTTTATAACACGAACATAACATAATCGAATACTTATAACATCGAATGAACACATTCCAAGATTTAGGTCTTAATGACGACCTATTGCAAGCTATTGCAGACATGGGTTTTACAAAACCCAGTGAAGTACAAGACAAAGCCATTCCAATTTTATTAGAACAAGACACAGATTTAGTGGCTCTTGCACAAACTGGAACCGGCAAAACTGCCGCTTTTGGCTTCCCTATGCTTCAAAAAATACAAATTGATAGCCGTACCACTCAGGGACTTATTTTATCACCAACACGCGAGCTTTGTTTACAAATTACTAATGAGATTAAAAACTACGGTAAGCACTGTAAAGGCTTAAACGTCGTTGCAATTTACGGTGGTGCTAGCATAACGGACCAGGCAAGAGACGTAAAGCGAGGCGCACAAATCATTGTTGCCACACCCGGCAGAATGAAAGATATGATTAGCAGACGATTGGTCGATATTTCTAAAATAGAGTACGCTGTTTTAGATGAAGCCGATGAAATGCTAAACATGGGATTTTATGAGGATATAACTGACATATTATCCCATACACCAGAAGAAAAAAATACATGGTTATTTTCTGCAACAATGCCAAGAGAAGTCTCTAACATTGCAAAAAAATTCATGCATGCCCCTGTAGAGATTACAGTGGGAAATAAAAATGAAAGCACAAGTCAAGTCTCTCACGAATATTATTTGGTAAGCTCTAGAGATCGTTATTCTGCCTTGAAACGTTTATCTGATGCCAATCCAGACATATTCTCTGTAATTTTTTGCAGAACAAAACGAGATACTCAAAAAGTAGCCGAAAAACTTATTGAAGACGGTTACAGTGCTGGTGCTTTGCACGGTGATTTAAGTCAGAACCAACGTGATTTGGTCATGAAATCATTTAGAAATAAGCAAATACAAATGCTTGTTGCCACAGATGTTGCAGCTCGTGGTATTGACGTAGAAGATATTACTCATGTTATTAATTACCAATTGCCTGACGAGATTGAAACCTATACACACCGTAGTGGTCGTACCGGGCGTGCTGGTAAAACTGGTATTTCAATGGTTATTGTTTCTAAAAGCGAAGTGCGTAAAATAAAAAGCATTGAGCGCATCATTAAGAAACAGTTCATTAAAAAAGATATCCCTGATGGCATGGAGATTTGTGAAGTACAACTCATGTCTCTAGCCAATAAAATTCACAACACTGAAATCAATCATGAGATTGATAAATATTTAAAGAGCATCAATGAATTGTTTGAAGATTCAAGTAAAGAAGAATTAATTAAAAAATTCTTCTCTGTAGAATTTACCCGTTTCTTTAATTATTATCAAAAATCAAAAAACTTAAATACTGAAGCTTCCAATAGTAGTGAGCGTGATAGTATGCATGATCCAAACGCATCTCGCTATTTTATAAACGTTGGACGTAAAGATGGTTATGATTGGATGACTTTAAAAGACTTTTTAAAAGAAGTTCTTGAATTAGGTAAAGATGATGTCTTTAAAGTGGATGTTAAAGAAAGTTTCTCATTTTTCAATACGGAAAAAGGATTACAAGAGAAAGTATTGGCATTTTTCACTGACTTTAAACACAACGGTCGTTTTGTAAATGTTGAAGTAAGCACGGATCGTGGTGGTGGAGGCAGAAACCGAGGTGGTGGCAGACGAGATGACAGGCGCAGTGGTGGTAAACGTAACGATCGTAGAAGTGGTGGTGGACGTGAAGATCGCAGAAGTAATGAAAGACGTTCAGATTCCAGAGATAGTTCTGGTAACAGAAGTGAGAGACGAGGTTCTGAAAGTAATTCGAAACCAAGACGTTCAGCAGATTTTAAACCAAAGGATTCTGGTTCATCACGATCTAGAAGTTCAGATTCCAGTTCAAGGTCAAATGATTCTGGACAATCAAGACCACGACGTAGCCGACGAAAATAAAAGAGAATAAACCTTCGTGTTAAATTTGAGTCAAAATTATACACTAAATATTATTTGTACGTTTAGTTTAGTACTTTTATAGTCTAAATGGTTTTAATGAAGAAACTTGTCCTACTTTTCAGCTTAATATGCATTTCGGTATCTGGCTTTGCCCAAATTGATACAACAGTAAAAGGAACTATTATTAGAGCTGAAAACGACAGACCTCTTGAAAATGTTAACGTCGTTAACCTAAACAAGGTTATTGGTACTGCAACAAATAGCAAAGGTGAGTTCGAGATTAGAGTAAGCCCTAACGACACACTGCATCTTTCTTATTTAGGATATAAATCTATCAAAGTACGTGTTACAAATGACTGGATAAACAATGGTGCATACACATCTATAAAAATGACCGAATTGGCTTTGGCGCTTGAAAAAGTTGTTGTAAATCAATTACGGTTGACTGGTTATTTGGAAGTAGACATAAAACAAGTTCCGTTGCGTAGAAATACGCGTTATAGCATTTCAGGTTTACCATCTAAAGGTTATGAGAGTACTGCTACCTCACCAAATGTAGTTAATAAGGTTTTAGGTGCTATATTTAATCCTGCCGATTTCTTGCATAAAATGTTTGGTAGACAACCCAACGAAATGCGCAAGTTAAGGCAAATGAAAAAGGATGATGAAATCCGTAATCTTTTATCAACTCGTTTTGACCGTGAAATGCTCACCGCCCTTCTTAAAGTAGACAAAGTTGACTTGGATTTATTAATTAACGAATGTAACTACTCCAAAGACTTTATTAGATCGGCAAACGATCTACAAATTCTTGATGCTATTAGTGAATGTTATGAAGAATACAAAGTCTTGAATAAAAGCAGGAGACGTTTGTAAAATATTTATGCTCTTGAGTGTAAAGCCATTCTATTGCCTTCACTATCTATATCTAAGGAAGAAAAATCAATCCGTACACCTTTGTCTTCACTTGGTTGATGCTCCTCATTTTTAATTAAAGAACCAGCTGCTCCAGATTATCCTTCGCCATAAGGAAATCAACCTACCATATTTTGTTTCATAAAATTTTTGGTAATAATTAAGCCTCTAAAATTTGTTTCAAACTGGCCAAACCTTCTTCAAAGTCCTTCCCAACAGTCTTTTCAAAATTAAAAAACAACATAAAAATGTTAAACGGAATAGGATTATTTCCGGTAAAACCCCAAGTTACCAAGGTTTGATTATCTTCTACTTTATCCACAACAAAAAATCCAATAGATTCAGATTTCCAAGGTTTAAAAAAACGAAGTTGTGTATCAATGGATTCATTTTCAATAATGCTCAATATTTCCTGCTCCCCTTCTCCAACGTCCTTATTCCCTTTCCATTTAGAAACAAAACCTACCTCGCCATCAGTTCCTTCAGACGTTTGGGTCATATTTGGGTCTTTCTTTCTCCAAGGTGACCAATGGTTCTGATTTTTAATCAATTTTAAATACTGAAATGTTTCTACAATAGGCTTGTTAATAATGATGCTTCTATTAACTTCATATTTCTTAGGAGCGACTAATGCCAAAATAACAAGTAAAGTGACAATGCCGCCAAGTACGTATAAAAATAATTCCATGGTTGGTGTGTTTAATTAATCAACAAAATAGATAGTCTTAAAGTTATAAAAAAATTACGTCCCATTGTTATATCGTTCCAAAATTTCATCAAAACTTTTAATCGTTTTCTTACACCAATCAAATCGTTTATCCATCATCTCGGTTATAGAGAGTTTCCATTCCACGTCAGAGGCTCTTAATTTTAAAGTCACATGCTGCAAAATAATAGCTGCAGATACCGAAATATTTAAACTTTCAGTAAAACCAACCATTGGTATTTTTAAAAAAGAATCCGCAACATCTAAGACCTCTTGAGACAGACCTTCGGTTTCTCTTCCAAAGAAAAAACAAGATTTTTTAGTGACATCAAAATCTTCAAGAATACAATCATCAGTATGAGGTGTTGTAGCAACTATTTGGTAATCATTTTGTTTCAATCCCTTGATACAATCTTTAACTGAATGATACCTGTTTAAATCTACCCATTTTTGTGCGCCCATTGCTATCTCTCTATCAATGCGCTTTGAGTTTCGTTCTTCAACAATATTCACCTCTTGTATCCCAAACACATCGCAACTTCGTATCACGGCACTGGTGTTGTGCAGCTGATAAACATCTTCAGTTGCTACTGTAAAATGTTTTGTGCGTTGCGTTAACACAGCATCAAAACGTGCCTTGCGGTTATCGGTAAGGTATCCTTCTAGATATTCTAAAAGTTTTAGGTCAACCATATAATAAATTTAGTGAAAGTATGGATTCCAGACTACACAGAAATGACAAAATATGATTATTTTTAGATATGAAAAAACACATTGTTGTACTTACAGGTGCAGGCATGAGTGCCGAAAGTGGTATAAAAACCTTTAGGGATGCTGGCGGATTATGGGAAGGACATGATGTTATGGAGGTTGCCTCACCTCTGGGGTTTGCTGCCAACCCTGAATTGGTTTTAGATTTTTATAACCAACGACGCAAACAACTACTTGAGGTTAAGCCTAACGCTGCTCACATTGCTTTGGCAGAACTGGAAAAAACACACAAAGTCACCATTATCACTCAAAATGTTGACGATTTACACGAGCGTGCCGGGAGTAATAATGTTATTCATTTACATGGTGAACTATTGAAAGTGCGGAGTACATATAATGAAAACGATGTACAAGATTGGCATACAGATTTGGTGCTTGGTAATAAATGTGCAAAGGGTTATCAATTACGACCGCATATTGTATGGTTTGGAGAAGCGGTACCAATGATGGATACTGCAATTGATTTTTGCCAAACCGCAAACATTTTGATGATTATTGGTGCCTCTATGCAAGTATACCCAGCGGCAAGTTTAATGCATTATGTCAATGCAAGAACACAAATTTTTTATATAGACCCTAAACCGGCTATAGAAGAAAATAAGCAAGTGACTGTCATTGCAGAACCTGCTACAATTGGCGTAAAACAAGTTGTAATTATGCTAAACGATACTATTTGATTTTGTAAGAAAAATAAGATAACTTTGTTTAACGTCTGATATAGTTAATTAAAACAAACCATATCAAAGCATTGGCAGTAATTTCAATCTAGCATACTCCAAAATAAAAATTCCACTTTTTTTGTCATATTTTTAAAAAGCCTGTAACTAAAAGAATAGAGACACATAAAACAGGTGTACATTAAACTTTAAGAATATGGAAAACACTAAAAAAACAAAACAGTTTTTAAGCAACACAATAATTATCAATAGCATTGTTTGGGCAACAGTGATGATTGTTTCTTACTTTATTTTAGGTGAAGCGTACAAAAAAATTAACTTTATTTTATTAAGTGGATTTTTTATCGAGTTTTTAAGATACAATTCGGCAAAAAACAAATTGGATAAGACAACATCAAAAAAAGACTAAGCCAACAACACCTTTTTTTGATATCTTTAAATACATGAGTAATTCACAAGAAACTTTTGAGCAACTACTAAAAGAGAACAAACATAAAATTTACAGAATTTGTAGAATTTATGCTGCTGCTCCAATAGAACCACAAGACCTTTTTCAGGAAGTAGTTTTTCAGATATGGAAATCGCTACCAAATTTTAAAGGAAAGTCTTCTATGGATACTTGGGTGTATAGAATTGCGCTTAATGTGTGCTTACGTTCTAAAATGAAACTAGACAAAAACAATCAAAAAACAACAAGGTTTGATGCCATTCACTTTAGGCAAGCAACAGAAACTATTGATCCTTTTGAAGAAGAAAAATTCAAATATTTAAAAGAATGCATTGCCACTTTAAATGAAAGTGACACTTCCATTATTGTATTGTATTTAGATGAAATCTCATACAAAGAGATTGCAGAAATCACAGGATTATCAGAAAACCATATTGCCGTAAAAATGAAGAGAATACGAAAGAAATTATTTGAATGTATTACACCAAAAATTAATTAGTATGTTAGAACAAGAACTTAAAAATATCTGGAAAAATTCTTCGAAAACAGCTCAAATTAGCATTGAGACTGATCGATTGGTAAAGGAGTTTGAGACAAAGATGACAAACATTCAAAAGAATATAAGAAAAAGAGATGTTAGAGAGATTTCTGCTTCTGTATTTGGCATACTAATTTTCAGCTTTTTTGCGTATGAAATTCCGTTTCCAATTACAAAATTCTCGTGTTTCTTGTCTATTCTGTGGTTTGTATATGTGATATATAAATTTAGACAATCAAATCAACAAAATTCATCTGATAATCTATCATTACCACTTAAAGAGCAATTAACTCATAAAAAGCAACTATTACAGTACCAACTAAAACTATTAAACTCTGCAGGCTATTGGTATGCTGGTCCTTCGTTTATTACAAACTTTATATTTATTATCGGATTGAAGAATCCTGCAGATTATAATTGGAGCAACAAACTTGCAGAAAATTTTCTACCGTTAACTGCTAATGCCAAAATAGGCACATTAATAGTCTTGTCATTTTTCTATCTCTTTGCTATATGGATTAACAAAAGAGCTGCTAGAAAAGTCGTACAGCCAATTTTAAAAAGCATTGATGCTATTCAGCAACAAATAAAAAACGAATAAAACTACAGGCAAGAACGTGTATTGTCAATTCCTCGTTATGTGTGTACTCGGAAAATCCTGTGGATTTCCCTCTGGTTCATTATCTTTTACTAATTTAGTTGCTAGCCAAAGCAACTAACCATACACA
>RCNB010000594.1_pt1 | contig 23624 bp, 25 predicted proteins | sample 2041321 | NCBI WGS metagenome assembly RCNB01 (sample SAMN09708232, study PRJNA481090) | Marine sediment metagenome, whole genome shotgun sequencing project. | reverse complement strand
CTATTTCGAGGATTTTGTGAATGAGGCATCGGTCAAAGATGGGCTGAAGCTGAGATGCCAAAATGTGAAGTTATTTTTGCGCGAGCCCTAAACGAGGTGTGTTGTGCCCAAGAAACCGTGGGATGGGAGATTTACACAAAAGACTGATGAGAGTGTGGAGTCCTTCACTTCTTCCATCGCTTATGACAAGCGGTTGTATCTCTATGACATTGAAGGGAGCATCGCCCATTGCCGGATGCTTGCCAAGCAATCGATTATCTCTGGAGATGAATCCTCAGCAATTGTAGAGGGTTTGGGTAAGATTGCCCGGGATATAAAGCGTGGCGACTTTAGATTTGACGATGCCCTTGAAGACATCCATATGAACATCGAAGGGGCGCTTACAAACGAAATCGGCGAAGTTGCACAGAAGCTTCATACGGCGAGAAGCAGAAACGATCAAGTAGTTTTGGATGTTCGAATGTATCTGCGCGATGAGTTAGGTACTATCATTGAGAAACTAACAGCATTGCGGCATTGTATCGTAAACCTTGCGGACAAGAACATTGATGTTATCATTCCAGGATACACACATCTTCGACGTGCTCAGCCGGTCCTTTTTTCCCATCATTTTATGGCTTATCATGAAATGTTTTCAAGGGATAGGGCAAGATTTAAGGAGGCGCTAAAACGTGTCAACGTAATGCCATTGGGAAGCGCTGCTCTGGCCGGCACAACGTATCCCATTGACATGGCCTATACTGCCGAACTACTCGGCTTCCCGAGGACTTCGGCAAACAGCATAGATGCTGTAAGCAGCCGAGACTTTATTTTGGAATTTCTTGCTGCTGCAAGTATCTTTATGGTCCATTTAAGTCGCCTCTCAGAAGAGGTGATTCTTTGGTCTTCAAGCGAATTTGGTTTTATAGATATACCGGATGCCTTTGCCACCGGAAGTAGCATAATGCCACAGAAGAAAAATCCGGATGTTGCTGAATTGGCTAGGGGAAAAACAGGGCGCGTGTTTGGCTCATTAATGGGTATGCTTACCGTGATGAAGGGACTTCCTCTTACCTATAATCGTGATATGCAAGAAGATAAGGAACCTCTCTTTGATACCGTTGACACTGTGAAGGGGTGCCTCATGGTGTATGAACGATTAATACCGAAACTTAAACTAAATCCATCCGTCATGGAAAAGGCCGTTGTTCGAGGGTTTCTAAATGCTACAGATGCGGCGGACTATCTTGTGGTAAAGGGCATGGCCTTTCGACAGGCACACCGTTGTGTCGGAGAAGTGGTTCGATATGCTTTGGAACAAGACAAGGAAATCCACGAGCTATCTTTGGCTGAACTGAAGAGGTTTTCGAAACTCTTTTCAGAAGATGTCTTTGAGCTTTTGACGCCACGGCAAATGATTGACAGGCGGCTTTCCGCAGGTGGTACAGCCACGGAGAATGTGCTTGAGGCGATCCAGAAGGCAAAGAAGGTTATTGCTGGAGAAACAACCGGTCAGAAATGACGACTTCGCAAAAAGTCTATCTGCGGCGTTGCGCTTCATCTTTCGTCATTGCGACGTGCGATAAGTACGTCTCATTTCTCAAGACAGCGCCACTTAAGTGGCTTGAGAAGAGTACGCGCGCCTTGCATCTGGAGCTTTTTACTGTGTCGTCTGTTTATGGATTTTTTACGAGCCGGTCAGAAATGAGTACTCCAAAAATGGCAAAAAGGTGTCAGGCAGGCGGGGTTGTTTTAATGCTTTCGGCGTTTTTGCTTTTCCATGGAGGATGCGGCAGGAAGGGACCACCTGTGCCGCCTGAAACGGTTATACCACCTGCAATCAAGGATCTGAAGGCCGAAGTTATCGGGAAGAAGGTGTGTTTAAACTGGTCTGTTCCCGCCAAGGACGGAAGCGTCTTTGATGGCGTAGAGGGATTTAAGGTGTTTAGACATGAGGCCGGCGATTCTACAGAGAGATGTTCCGGGTGCCCAATACCTTTTAGTGGGTTGGCTGAAATAAAACTGGACAGTTCAGAACCGGCCCGAATAGAGGGAAATGTCGTTACATTTTATGACAGGGTTAAGCCTGGATATAAATATGCCTACAAAGTAAAAGTTTATCACAAAAGCGGTGGCGTGAGCAATGATTCCAATATTGTTAAAGTATCGCCGGAGTTAGAGTAAAGATTCATCATGCATCACTTTCACTACAAGAACAACGAAATGTATTGCGAGGACGTTGCTATTGCAGAAATTGCCGGACAGGTTGGCACACCTTTTTATCTGTATAGTCATGCTACGCTCCGGCAGCATTTTTTGGCCTTTCAAAAGGCCTTTGAAAAGGCGCCACATCTGGTTTGCTTTTCTGCCAAGTCTAACTCAAATCAGGCAGTGTTGAAACTTTTTGCAAACCTTGGTGGTGGATTGGACATTGTGTCAGGCGGAGAACTCTTCCGTGGTTTAAGGGCAGGTGTTCCGGTAGACAAGATTGTGTTCTCCGGAGTAGGAAAGCGGGAAGATGAGATCAATTATGCTCTTGAGTCAGGTATTCTCATGTTCAATGTAGAATCTTTTGAGGAGCTGGAACAGATAGATCGATGTGCTGCTCGCTTGAACAAGAAGGCGCCAATAGCCCTTCGAGTCAACCCGGATGTAGACCCGAAGACACATCCATACATCTCGACAGGTCTTAAAAAAAACAAGTTTGGGTTAGATAAGGCTGCGGTCGTAGAAGCCTACAAGGCGGCCAAGGCCTGTGTTCATGTAGAAGTTAAAGGTGTCAGTTGTCATATCGGTTCACAGATCACACAGGTGGAACCTTTTATAGATGCCTTAAGGCGTATCCAAGAACTTATAGCTACCTTGAAGGGCTTGGGTATTTGCATTTCCTGTCTTGACCTGGGCGGGGGGCTTGGTATTACTTATGACCAGGAATTACCTCCTCATCCCAGTGAATATGGTAAGGCGATTTTGGCCACATTGGGTGATTCTCGTGTTACGCTGATCTTTGAGCCTGGACGTGTTATTGTAGGCAATGCTGGGATACTTGTGACCAAGGTGCTTTATACGAAAAAAGGAGAGAACAAGGACTTTGTAATTGTCGATTCGGCAATGAATGATCTTGTACGGCCCTCTCTCTATGACGCCTTTCATGCCATAGAGCCGGTAGTGAGAAATGAGAAAGAGACCATAAAAGCGGATGTGGTAGGCCCAATTTGTGAGTCCGGCGACTTTCTGGCGAAGGATCGCAAGATCGCCCGCTGTCAATCAGGGGATCTGTTGGCAGCTATGAGTGCCGGTGCGTATGGATTTGTCATGTCTTCCAATTACAATTCCAGGCCTAGGGTGGCTGAAGTGATGGTCAAAAAGAATCAATTTCACGTTGTCAGAAAACGCGAAACCTATGAGGACTTAATTGCAGGCGAGTCTGTTCCTCCATATTTGAGGTAGTCAAACATGATGGACTTGCAAAAAGTTCATCAACAGGCTGAGGGCGGTTAAGCCCCGGCCTGGGGTAGGGGTGGGACCATTTGAATTCACTTCAAATGGCGGGGGGGGGGGAGCCCTCCCACGCCGAGTAAAAAGGCGTCTTACGACTTTTTACGAAATTGTCAAACATGTCACAGGAGAAAATCCCTTTCTACAAAATGAGTGGCAGCGGCAACGATTTCATCTTGGTGGATAATCGCAACAGAATTGTTGATGAAGAAAACCTTGGCAAATGGATTGCTTTGATTTGTCGTAGGCGCCACTCGGTAGGAGCTGATGGTCTCATCCTTGTTGAAGATTCAGATAGGGCTGATTTTAGTTGGCGTTTTTTTAATGCAGATGGTGGCCAGGTGGAGATGTGCGGCAATGGTGGGCGATGTGTGGCGAGACTTGCCCATCTAAAGGGCATCGCGGGCCCCGTGCTTAGCTTTGAAACCAAAGCCGGGGTTATTAGGGCCGAAGTTACGGGAAAGCGGGTTAAATTGGAAATGCCTCAACCATCTGCGGCGGAACTTGATTATCCGCTAGATGTAGATGGGCATGCCTTGATCGTCAGTAGCGTTACGGTAGGAGTTCCCCACGTTGTGATCCGGGTAAACGACATCGAGGAAGCCAGGGTTTTTGAAACGGGTAAGCAAGTAAGGTATCATAAACGTTATGTTCCGGAAGGTACGAATGTAAATTTTGTTCAGCCATTAGATGATGGCGCCTTTGCCATTCGTACCTATGAGCGAGGTGTTGAAGATGAGACCCTCGCATGTGGGACGGGGGCTGTAGCAGCTGCCCTCATTGCATCGGCAAAAGGCATTGCCGATTCCCCTGTAACTATGCATACAAGGGGAAATGAGGTCCTGCTGATCCATTTTGAAAAGGACAACAGCCTCTTTCGCGATGTATTTTTGGAGGGAGAGACAAAGGTTGTCTATGAAGGAAGTTTGTGGAAAGAAGCGGCTGAGGGGTAACCGGAAACAGTCTTCAAGAAGGAGGAGAAATTGAGGATTGAAAAAGCTGAAAGGCTGAAACGCCTTCCACCCTACCTTTTTAAGGAACTGGATCGTCAGAAAGAAGAGGTTCGTGCGAAGGGAGTAGACATTATCGATCTTGGTGTAGGCGATCCGGATCTTCCCACATCTCCGCACATAATAGAGGCGCTTAAAAGTGCGGCCCAAGATCATGCCAACCACCGGTACCCATCCTATTCAGGCATGGTTGATTTCAATGCTGCAGTGGTAGAGTGGTATAGAGGTAGATTTAACGTGTCCTTGGACATTGATAGCGAGGTTGTTACCCTGATTGGGTCTAAGGAAGGGATTGCCCATATCCCGTTAGCCCTAATAAATCCTGGCGATATAGCCCTTGTTGCCAGCCCCGGTTATCCTGTCTATCATATTGGAACCCAGTTTGCCGGGGGGGAGCCATATTTTATGGATCTTTTAAAGGCGAACAGCTTTTTGCCTGACCTAGAGTCGATTCCCTCCGAAGTGGTCAAAAAGGCCAAGATGATGTTCATTAATTATCCGAACAATCCAACCGCAGCCGTGGCCACAAAAGAGTTTTTTGACTCTGTGGTGGCCTTTGCAGATAAGCATGACATTATTGTGTGTCACGATGCGGCCTATTCTGAGATGTCGTACGATGGCTTTAAGCCGATGAGTTTTCTTGAAGTGGATGGTGCTAAGAGTGTCGGCATCGAATTTCATTCTCTTTCCAAGACTTACAATATGACTGGCTGGCGCATTGGCTTTGCTGTTGGTTGTGCGGACCTTGTCAATGCCTTGGGCCAGGTCAAAAGCAATATTGATTCAGGCGTATTCCAGGCGGTACAGATTGCCGGGGTTGCAGCCCTGAAGGGGGACCAGGCCTGTGTAGATCAGATGCGCCGGACCTATCAAGAGCGCCGAGATATATTAGTAGGAGGCCTGCGTTCACTCGGGTTGTCTGTGGAAAAACCGAGGGCAACCTTTTACGTCTGGATGGATGTGCCAAAAGGTTACAGTTCGGCGGAATTTTCAAGTCGTCTTTTGTCAGATGCTGGTATCGTTACTACACCAGGTAACGGCTTTGGCAGTGCAGGTGAGGGATATATTCGTATGGCCCTTACTGTGGCAAAAGAGCGAATGAAAGAGGTGGTGGAAAGGATCAAAAACACTAAATTATAGGTTTAGTTTTTAAGCAGTGGCGCTGAATGACAAATTTCATATAGCCTACATAGGTGTAGGATCAAATGTTGGCACAAAGGTTGATACCTGTCGCAAGGCAATTGCAGCTGTCAGTGCCTGTGAGAGTTGTACTTTGGATGTGCAATCCTTCTTTTATGAGACTGAACCGGTCGGGCTGGAAGATCAAGACTGGTTTGTAAATGGTGTTATTCGAATCCGTACGGGTCTTGAACCAAAGGCCTTGCACAAACAACTTCAAGCTATTGAGCAAAGGTTAGGCCGGAGACATGAAGGTCCTAGGTTCGGCCCCAGGGTTCTGGACCTGGATATCCTTTTTTTTGATGATCTCATCGTGCAGACAGCCAAATTGAAAATACCGCACCCAAGGTTGCATGAACGACGGTTTGTATTAAGACCCCTTTGTGATATAGCCCCTGAACTAATGCATCCCAAAGTTGGACAAACGGTCCATTGGTTGTTGTCTAACCTAAAAGATGAAAAAAAGGTTACATTTCTGGAATGAGAATTCTAATACTCGCCCTTTTAATCTACCTGGGTTACCGGGTATTTAAGGCATTGATAATTTCGGGCCCAGTGTCTTCCAGGCCTGATAGAGACGAAGATTTGGCCGTGGTTGATGATATCATGGTGAAAGACCCGCTGTGCGAGACATATTTTCCCAAAAAAAACGGGATCAAAGAGGTAATAGACGGAGAAAGGGTCTATTTCTGTAGCACAAAGTGTCGGGACAAATATCTTGATCGGATAAAAAGGGCCTCGTGATAGGGCAGAAAACTCTGTGGTGCGTATTGATCCAGTGTTTGGTATTTTTGGCGCCTGTACCAATACGGGCTGATATCTACCGCTACGTGGATAGCGATGGCACTATCCACTTTTCGAATGTACCTACATCCCAGAAGTATGAGGTCTACATTTATGAGGTTGTTCCCGATTGGGTCCAACCATCTGATCGTTATGATTCGTATGTTGCAGAAGCTGCCCGCAAATATGATGTGCCATTTTCCTTGATAAAAGCCATCATTAGGGTAGAGTCGGATTTTAATCCTAATGCTGTTTCGCATGCCGGCGCCCGTGGGTTGATGCAAATCATGCCGGGGACCGCAAGGGATTTAGGGGTTACAGATTCCTTTGATCCCAGGCAAAACATCCTCGGCGGAGTTCGTTACCTAAAAAAGTTGTTAACTCGGTTTCGCGGCAGTATACCTTTGGCCCTTGCTGCGTACAACGCGGGTCCAGGGAGAATCGGTCCGTTAAGGGAGGTTCCTGATATTGAAGAGACGCAGTGTTTTGTACGTAAAGTGACGGATTATTTCTATAGTTACCAAGGGCTCGTCACTCAATAACTGTCACATCTTGCTGGTCTTTTGGGCTGTCTTCTGCGTTGCTTGGTTGGTCACATACCACGGTATGCTCCCGCCCAAGTGCCTTGAATACAACCCAAAATCCTTCGCAATTTTGAGACGCTTATTTCGCGATGAACTCTAATGCAGAGCGAGGTGGTGATGAAGACTATCAAAAGGTTATTGGAAAAACTCTTCAGTTCTCCTAACAACCTGACCCTCTTTAGGGTTGCCAGCATCCCCGTGCTCATACTTCTCCTTTTATTTTCCAATAAAATATGTGCCTTTATAGCTGCAATTGTCTTTTCTGCCGCATCCATAACTGATATGCTCGACGGCCTTTTGGCACGGCGCCACGGTCTTGAATCCACACTCGGTAAGTTTCTCGATCCTTTAGCTGACAAACTGTTGATTTCTTCTGCCCTGATCATGCTTATTCCTCATGGCCGTGTTCCGGCGTGGATTGCATTTGTCATTATCGGGCGGGAGATTGCAGTGACAGGGCTTCGTGCCATCTTGTCTGAAAAAGGGGTGGTTATGGAGGCTGAACAGTTGGGTAAATATAAGACAGGTTTTCAAATCGCCGCAATCATACCTCTTTTGTTTCACTATTCTTATTTCAATATCGATTTTCATGCTGTTGGAGTTCTATTTCTTTGGATGGCCATGTTTCTAACTGTGTGGTCAGGCGTGAAATACTTTATTAACTCTCAAGAGATTATACGGCAATAACGTAACTTTCTTTTAAGGGTTCGCTCACCGTTATTGTTTGTGGAGCAATGATCTATGACAGGGAAAAAGGCCAACAAGGCGGTTTTTTCGTGTCAAAACTGCGGGTATCAGACGCCGAAGTGGATGGGAAGATGCCCTGATTGTGGCAAATGGAACACTCTGGTAGAGGAAACGTATTCTCCTGGGCTAGCACTTTTTTCTGAAAAGTCTCCTTCTGGACCGACCACTAGGCCGGTTTCAATCGATGCGGTAGAAATCACTCAGGTTAGGCGGATTAATACAGGAATCCGGGAATTTGACCGCGTTCTTGGTGGCGGTATAGTCCCTGGGTCTCTTATTTTGATAGGCGGAGAACCGGGTATCGGTAAATCCACACTCATGCTGCAAGCGCTCTCTTCCCTTGCCGCTCGTGATTGTAAGGTGCTTTACATTTCCGGCGAGGAATCAGTGCAGCAAATCAAGCTTAGAAGTGAGCGCCTTGGTACGAAGGCGAAGAGCCTATGGGTTGTTTCAGAAACGAACCTTGCCTCTATAACTGCAATGGCGAAGGAAATGGCCCCAGATGTTATGGTGGTTGATTCTGTTCAAACTCTTTTTGCCCCTGATTTGACCTCTGCTCCAGGAAGTGTTAGCCAAGTTCGCCAGGCTACGATGCATCTCATGTTTCTGGCAAAGCGTACAGGTGTGCCTATCTTTCTGGTTGGGCATGTAACCAAAGAAGGAGCGATTGCCGGGCCTAAACTTTTGGAGCATATGGTCGATACGGTACTCTATTTCGAGGGTAGCCAGAATAATGTGTTTCGGATACTGCGGGCGGTAAAAAATCGTTTTGGCTCTACGAATGAGATTGGCGTTTTCGAAATGAAAGACGTTGGTCTTTGTGAGGTTTCCAATCCTTCTTCAGTATTTTTACCTGAACGTCCAAATCTTGTGCCTGGTTCGGTGGTTACGGCAAGTATAGAGGGCTCCAGGCCGATATTGCTGGAGATTCAAGCCCTTGTTACAAGATCAGGATTTGGGACACCGCGACGGACTGTTCTGGGAGTAGATTACAACAGGGTTTCACTTTTGGTAGCCGTAATGGAAAAGAAACTTGGCATGCAATTGACAAGCGATGATATTTTTGTAAATGTAGCTGGAGGGGTGAGAATAGATGAACCTGCAGTAGACCTTGGGATTGTGTCGGTTATTGCCTCGAGTTTCTTTGACAAGCCTATCAGAGAACGTACAGTGGTTCTTGGTGAGATCGGCTTAACCGGGGAAATTAGGACGATTAATCGGGTTGAGCCACGAGTCGGTGAGGCGGCAAAGATGGGATTCGAACGGTGTATACTTCCCAGTGACAACCTAAAGCACCTAAAAAGAAGAAACGGCATGGATTTGATCGGAGTCCAGGCTGTTTCAGAGGTGGTTGATTTGTTGTTTTAATGTGATTTATGGGTTGAAAAAGATCTGTTTATTGTTATAAAGCCTTTGTAGTGAAATCTCATAGGTGGCATGATTCTTACACAATGCGAGCGCACAGGGAAGGTTTCCCAGCGCGCTCGGTTTACAAACTGGAAGAGATCCAAAAGAAATTTCGCGTAATAAAAGAAGGGGCCCGGGTCCTTGATTTAGGGTGTGCACCAGGTTCGTGGCTCCTTTTCGCTTCAAAGGTGGTTGGGCCTAAAGGTTTTGTTCTTGGGGTTGACCTGACCACGGTTTCCATCGAATTGCCTTCTAATGTCCACTTTGTGTATCATGACATGCTCGCTTGGGACAAGAAGACGTTCATAGCAGAGTTCCTGAACAGGCCATTTGATGTGGTCTTGAGTGACATGGCGCCTTCTTGCACCGGACAAAAATTTGTGGATTCACAGAGATCTCTCAGGCTTTGCAAATCGGCGATGTCGATTTCGCAATGTGTGCTGAAGCCCGGCGGGGCTTTTGTATGTAAGATCTTTCAAGGTTCCGATTTTAAGGATTTTTCAGGACAAATCAAGAATCTCTTTGCCCGTGTAGCGCATGTGAGGCCGAATAGTACCAGGAAGGCGAGTAAAGAGATCTACGTTGTGGGATTGGAGAAGAAAAAGGCCTAAGCTAAGCCATTGTCAATGAATAAGGAGGCGCTATGTCCGGGCATTCTAAATGGAGTACGATAAAGCGCAAGAAGGGTGCGACAGATGCCAAGCGAGGTAAGATCTTTACCAAGTTGATTAAAGAAATCACTGTCGCTGCACGTTCTGGTGGTGGGGATCAGGATGCCAACCCTCGTCTCCGTACGGCTATTGTCAGCGCAAAGGCAGAGAACATGCCCAAGGATAACATTGAACGGGCGATAAAGAAGGGTACCGGCGAGCTGGAGGGTATCACCTATGAAGAGGTTTATTATGAGGGATATGGCCCGGGGGGAGTTGCTGTGCTCGTTGAGTCCTTGACCGATAACAAGAACCGTACGGTAGCTGATATTCGGTATGTTTTTGGCAAATCGGGAGGAAATCTCGGCGAGGCAGGATGTGTAGCTTGGATGTTTGAAAAGAAAGGTTACTTTGTATTCGAAAATGATGGTGTGGATGAAGAAACGCTCATGGAGGTTGCGCTGGAGGCTGGAGCAGATGATGTCCGTGAAGAAGAGACGACTTTTGAAGTCGTTACTTCCCCGAGTGACTTTGAGTCTGTAAAAAATGCCTTTGATGAAAAATCCTTGAAATATGTCTTTTCTGAAATTACGATGATCCCTCAGAGCACAATTAAGCTAGAGGGCAAAGAGGCAGAGCAGATGATTCGACTTATGGAAGGGCTTGAGGATTCAGACGATGTCCAGAAGGTCTATTCCAATTTTGATATTTCCGATAAGACACTTGAGGAGCTTGGCAAGAGTTAGCTTTTCTGATTTTTCTCAGCAAATTCCTGGCTGGAAATTGCTGAGGGCTCGCGCAGGAAAAAGTTCGCAGAGTTGGCGCTCAGATTTGGTTCAGATTCGGCCGATCCGATTGAGCAAAACCGCAGGCATAGCAAGCTATTTCGAGGATTTTGCGAATGAGGTATCGGGCAAAGATGGGCTGAAGCTGGGATGCCGAAATGTGAAGTTGTTTTTGCGTGAGCTTTTAGATTAAACACATAAGAGGAGGAAGCTCGAAGCATTTTGTTAATACTCGACGAACTTTGCTATTCAGAAGAGCACATATGGGTCCGTCGTGAGGGGGACCACACGGTAACTCTTGGAATAACCGATTATGCTCAGTCGGAATTGGGAGATCTAAACTATGTGGAACTTCCCAATGAAGGCGACGAAATTATGCCGTATGAGTCTTTCGGAAGCATCGAGTGTTCAAGAATTGTAACTGACCTCTATGCCCCTCTCGCTGGACATGTGTTGGAGGTTAACGAAGATGTTATCGATGATCCTGCCATCATAAACCACTCTCCCTACAAAGAAGGATGGGTCATTCGGGCCAAGCTATCGAGTTCAGATGAATTAGATGGTCTCATGTCGGCTGACGATTACGAGGAATACGTATTAGACGGCAAACTTTGATGGACTCGTAAGAAGCGTGGTTCCCCCCCCTTCCTATTCGATTGAGATTTACTCTTACTTTCCTGTTATCTCCAGCATTCGTTCAACTGCTGTAACTGCAGATTTGCATATATCTTCCGGAACTTTAACTTCATAAGTTGTTGTCTGTAAGGCCTTTAGGACATCGCTTAATGATGTTTTCTTCATATCTTCACATGTCATGCTCTCAGAGGCCTTGTAGAATGCTTTGTTTGGGTTTGCCTGTTGTAATGGATAGATTAACCCCTCTTCGGTTCCGACAATAAATGAACGGTTGGCAGAATCCTTGGCAAATTTGAGCATTCCAGAAGTGCTCAAGACGGCATCAGCCAGGGCCAAAACCTCAGGCCGGCATTCTGGGTGGGCCATAAAGAGGGCATCTGGGTGTGCCTTTTTGGAGTCGAGTACAAGCTGTTCAGTCAATGCGTCATGGATCGGGCAATATCCGTTCCAGAAATGGATCTTCTTGTTGGTCTTTGAAGCAGCATATTGTGCAAGGTTACGGTCTGGTGTCATGAGAATTTCGCTCTCAGTCAAACTATTTACCACAGCTGCAACATTGGCGGAAGTACAGCATATAGTTGAACATGCCTTCACCGAAGCCGATGAATTGACATAGGTAACCACGGGCATCTCGCCAAGCTCAGAAAGCCGGTTTTCAAGAGATTCGGGCGTAATCATATCGGCCATAGGGCATCCCGCATCTATGCGAGGTATTAGTACTGTCTTGTCGGGTGATACGATAGAAGCTGTTTCTGCCATAAAGAGGACCCCGCAAAAGATAATTATTGCCGCCTCCGTTTGGGCGGCCTTGATGCTTAATTCAAGAGAATCCCCTGTAAGATCGGCAATGTCTTGAATTTCCGGTGGTTGGTAGTTGTGAGCCAGCAAAATAGCGTTTCGCTCTCTTAATAGTGTTCTAATCTCTTTGGCTGTATCGTTACTCACGGTTGGTCCCCCGTTTGTAGCTGAAGCACATCTGCATTTTCAGGTATCTTGAACTCGAACAAAGAAGGGTCTAGCCCCAGGTTGAATCTAAGGCCTGAAAATCGTATTCTTGTTTCATCGCCAAAGGTGTTGTAAGTGATTAATTCCACAATATCAAAGGTCTCTTCTGCGACCAAAAGGAAGGCCTTATCAAGATTTGGCTCCATTTTTTTGGGTGTAAGTTTAAGGGCGTGGAGCCCTTTTCTTGCAAACTCTCCGTTTGACTGTTCTATGTGAAAACTATTCAGAAGTTTGATCGGTTCTGCGAAGAATTCTGCCAGTCCTGTGTTGCCAAGATAATCGGTTGCTTTTCCAACCATAACTTGGTTTTCTTCGGGCCAGTAGATCCAGAGCTTTTCTGTGTTTATAATAAGAATGTAGTTTTCTGGTGTTTTGTAGTGCCAGCGCATCATAGCAGGAGGCCGGAAGGAGACATGCCCTTGAGCAGTGTCCACTATATCCATGGCTTTCAGGCGAGACTGCTGGTTAAAGTCGGCCTCGAAATCGGTTACATCATAGCGACGCTGAATCCGTTCTAAGATTTCAGTGACAGAAAGGCTGTCTGAAGCAACACTGTGTCCGCGCAAAAAATGGCAAAGGCACATAAGACACAAGGCCAAAAGCAACCAATGTGAAATAAACAAAGAGTATATCCATTTTACGTTATTTTTCATTCGCTGTAGCCCTTTACAAGTACTTCTCTGGGTTTGCTCCCTTCGCCGGCGCTAACAACGCCTTCGCGTTCCATGGTTTCGATCATACGTGCAGCCCTATTATATCCCACCCTCAGGCGACGTTGGATCATAGAAATGGAAGCCTGTCTGGTTGCCGTAACCAGAGCTACTGCTTCATCGTATTTCTCATCATATTCATCCTCTGCAAGATCTTGGCTTTTTTTGGAACGTGCTCTTAGGATCTCTTCCTGATAAACAGGCTTACGTTGTTTTTTTAAAAAGTCAATGACTCTGTGGATTTCCGCTTCTGAAACATAGGCGCCGTGTATCCGCTGCAATTTGGCTGTGCCTGGTGGCAGGAGAAGCATATCGCCGCTTCCCAAAAGGTCCTCGGCACCATTAGCATCAATGATTGTTCTGGAATCCGTGCGAGATGATACCTGGAACGAGATCCTGGTTGGAAAGTTTGCCTTGATGGTACCGGTGAGGATATCTACGGAAGGTCTCTGTGTTGCGATGATAAGGTGTATACCTGCAGCGCGAGCCATTTGAGCCAGGCGTGTAAGGGCTAGTTCTACATCTCGCGAGGCTGCCAACATTAGGTCTGCGAGTTCGTCAATGACGATCAAGACGATCGGAAGTCTCTCAGCGGTGTCGATTTTGTCGGGGCCTTCGGAATTTCCTGATTTTGTGCTCTTATTGATAACCTTTTCTTCTTTGGCAATCTTCTGGTTGTATTCGAATATGTTTCTTACCTTCTTTTCTGCCATAAGGGTATAGCGACGTTCCATTTCTTGAACTGCCCAGAGAAGGCCTTGAGTTGCCTTCTTGGCGTCTGTGACAACAGGTACGATCAGGTGAGGGATTCCGTCGTAGGCGGTGAGTTCAATCCTCTTCGGATCAACCAGCAGCAGTTTTACTTCCTTGGGCGTTGACTTATACAAAATGCTGCAGATCATGCTGTTTAAGCCGACACTCTTGCCGGTTCCGGTAGCGCCGGCGATTAAAAGGTGAGGCATCTTTTCTAGGTTAGCCACAAACGGGAAACCCATAATGTCCTTTCCCAAGGCCAGGGTTAGTTTTGATTTGGATTGTTGGAATTTCTCAGAGGCAACTATGTCTCTAAATCTAACGTTTTCGCGCTGGTCATTTGGTACCTCTATACCGATGACTGCCTTGCCTGGAATAGGCGCCACAATACGGATGCTGGCTGCCCGAAGAGCAAGAGAAAGATCATCGGCAAGATTGACAATCCTGTTGATTTTAACACCGGGTGCAGGCTCGTACTCATACATAGTTATTACAGGTCCTGGAGTTACAGCCACAACCTTTCCAGACACATCAAAGTCGTTCAGTTTCTTCTCCAGCAATCTTGAGCGCATCTGAAGACTTTCGTGGTTCATTGACTTGTCATCAGATTCTGAGAGATCAAGCAGATTTATGGAAGGGAGTCTAAACCCATGATCATCGTTCATGAATTCAAAGGCTTCCTGTCTTTGGGCGGATACTTCCTTGAACTTTTTAGGCGATCGGTGAACAATCTTTACAGGAGCATCACGTTGTTGCGATAGTTTCTTTTCTTTTTTTGCTCTTGCCTTGGCCTTGTTGCGCCGTTGCCTAAAAATTGCCCAAACGGTTTTCGTACGACCAAGCGCATTTCCGCACAGACCGGTTAACCCTTTAATGATTGTCAGAAGCGATAATCGGGTAGTCATGATGAACGCGATGGTCCATGTGGTAACGAGAAAGATGAAGCCGCCCGTTGTATTGACATACCTCACGACAATTCTAGCCACTGGAATTCCAACGACTCCACCACTGGAAAATCGTTTCCCGAACACAAGATAGTGTGTTTGATAAAGGGAGAGAAACGCTCCTGTTGTTATCATTAACAAGATTCCGCCCACAAAGGCTACAACGAAAGTTCCCTTGGAGTACGCTTTAAAGATATATATGGTTAGAACTAGTAGAATGAGAGGCATGCAAAGGGCGCCGAGACCGAACACAGCGACCAAAAAGCCGGCTACATGAGCTCCAGCCGGTCCGAAAAGATTGTTTATCCTCCCGGATGTCTGGATATGGTTTATGGACGGATCGGAGGGGTGGTAGGAAAGGAGACTTACAGTTACAAAGATTAGGACAAAAATGAGAATAACTCCGAAGATTTCCTTTCGCATTCTATCTTTTTTTTACACCTCCAAAACAACAGGAAAGATCACCGGCCGTCTTTGAATGGCAGAATAGAAATACTTCCGTAAGGCCTTCTTGATATTGGCACGAATCACATCCGCTCGATCAGATTTGTCTGTGTCATAGCATTCCATGATTTCCATAATGATTTCCTTGGCACTTTCCAATATGTTGCTTTTGTGACTTTCTACAACAAAGCCATGGGATTCAACGGTAGGGCCATGAATTACCTTCCCGGTCTTGCTGTCAAGCACGAGGGTTGCGATAATAAGACCTTCTTCCGAAAGATATCGACGTTCCTTAAGGACACTCCTTTCTACATTTCCTATGCCCTTGCCATCTATTAGTATGCGGCCTGCAGGAACAGAACCTTCCAGGTATCCGCCGGTATCATCAAATATCACCACCTGCCCGTTTTCCGCAAGAAGAAGGCGTTCTTTGGGTATGCCAACCTCCCTCGCCAGGTGTGTATGCCGGATGAGATGACGAAATTCACCATGGATTGGGATAAAGTACTTCGGCTTGGTGAGATTAATCATCAGTTTTAGCTCTTCCTGGAAGGCATGCCCTGAAACGTGGATGTCAGATACCTTTTCGTAAATCACCTCCGCTCCATTCTTGTAAAGACGGTTTATGGTATGGGTAATGGCTCGTTCGTTGCCAGGGATAAATTTGGATGAGAGGATGACCGTATCATCTTTCTTGATCTTAATTTGCTTATGTGTTCCCATGGCGACTCGGTGTAAAACCGACATAGGTTCTCCCTGGCTCCCTGTTGTGATAATAATAATCTCACGGTCCGGAGTTTCTTTTATCTGCCCCGTAGTTATTTCCATATCCTCTGGTATGTTAAGGATTTTCAAGCTTTTGGCGATCGCAACGGTGGCATGCATGCTACGCCCGCAAAAGACAATTTTGCGGCCTTCCAATCGGGCGGCTTTGACGATCTGCTGAATTCGTCCAATATTGGATGAAAACAGTGCCACAATAATACGTCCACGACAGTCTTCGAATATATCATGGAGCTTGTTTCCAATCTCTTTTTCTGAAAGCGTGTAGCCCTCACGCTCCACATTCGTAGAGTCTGACATAAGGGCTAGTACGCCTCGATCCCCGTACGCAGCGAACCTGTTTATGTCTGTAAGTTCTCCTTCAACGGGAACTTGATTGATCTTGAAGTCGCCTGAATGTATAATTATCCCAACAGGTGTTTCGATGGCCAGGCCAACTCCGTCGACAACGCTGTGGCTGACACGAATGAATTCGACCTGAAAAGGGCCAATGGTGTGCCTTTGTCTTGGGCCCACTTCGATCAAAGGCATACTTGTGCTGATATTGTGTGCGCGCAACTTGTGTTGTACTAATGCCAGTGTGAATGGAGTGCCATAGATAGGGGCATCGATGTCTCTGAGTACATACGGTAGTGCGCCGATATGGTCTTCGTGGCCGTGGGTTAAGACAATGCCCTTTATCATGGACATTTTATCCTTCAGATACGTGGTATCCGGGACTACGATGTCGATGCCCAACATATAGTCTTCTGGAAACATGATACCGGCATCGACGATCATAATGGCATTTTCGTATTCAAACACCATCATGTTAAGGCCGATCTCTCCTAATCCGCCAAGGGGGATAATCTTTACAGGGGCGCCCAATTTGCCTTGATCCTCGCGATATCTTGTTTCATTGTCGAATGGACTTTGTCCATGATGTTTTTCTTGTCTTTCTTGCCGTAGTCAGTTGTCTCGATAGCAGGTTTGATGCTGACGACAACATCCCCTGGCGTTATATGAAAGTTCCCCTTAGGCATAACATCGTGCGTTCCACAGATTATTATTGGCACGATAGGTCGACCGGAAAGCATGGCAAGATGAAAGCCCCCGGGCTGGAAAGGCTTGAGCTCACCATCCTGGCTTCGACTTCCTTCCGGAAAGATCACTACAGAAACCCCTCCGGCAATCTTTTGTGCCGCCTCCAGGAGACTCTTGTGGGCTGATCTGCGATTGGAACGATCAATGCTGATATAACCCACCCGTACCATGGCGTGTCCAAAAAGGGGGATATGGAAAAGCTCTTTTTTTGCCAGCCACCGGAACTGTACCGGAAGATATCCGAAAAGGGCTAAGATGTCGAACATACTCTGGTGGTTTGCCATGAATATGCAACTAGTGTGCTTATTAATATGAGACAAACCTTCTGCTTTCACATTAACTCCACTGACGAGGAGTATAGATTTGGCCCAAAGCCTTGCTGCCGAATGAGATAGGTTGTCTCCTTGCTCAAACAGTGAAAGGACAATAGCAACTAAAGAACAAAGGATGGTAGCTAAAACTACCCATATTGTAACGATAACGGTTCGCATGATGTGGTATGCCATCTGACGGCAAAAGCAATGTCCTTCATGGGCAGGGCCGGGCAAGTCTTTTTATAAAACCACTACAGGTGAGTCAACTTAGAATCTTTAGTGTCACAAACAAATTATCGGCAAAGCAAATAATGCTTTCCCTTTGCGCTGGAGTTGCGTAACCGATACAGTCGCACCTGATCCGGTTTCTCGTTCTGATCAACAATTCGAAGGTGATAGAGTCCTGCTTCAGCTCAACAGCAAAATAGAAGGGTTGGCACTTAGTGTGGGCTGCCTGGACTTCATTTAGAAGATTTTCTTGCAGGGCAATCCAATAGAGCTGTTCCATCCGGCTATGCCCATAGTGTTCATCCAAATGAGCCTTTAGATTCTCATAGTCTTTAGGCCTGAGTTCATCAATACGATATTGCCTCATCCCTGTTTGATATCATACTATTGAAGTACAAAAAAGGGAAAATAGGGGTAAGTGTCACGTATCAGTAAAAAACTTTACGCGTATAATATTCTACGTCTCTTTTATAACCTTGACCAACAGATAACCAGCTAAAAAGACAAAGCCTACATTGCGAATCAGATACCATATGGCCGCTTGATTTTCCGAGACATTGCTTGAAAAACAACCGCATTGAACGTCAAGTCCCCGCAGCATGTTAAAGCCCAAAGCGCCAGAAAATACGAGGAAGAGCAGGTTGGTTAAAAGTACAGCGCCAGGAAGCCATAACCCAGAGATAAGACATACACCCAAGAAGAGTTCTAGGTATGGTAGAACCACAGCACAGGGGTTGATGAAGGGGCTGGGAAGCAGTCTATAATCCTGGATCACACGGGCAAAGGCGAGGGGGTCAACAATCTTGTGAATGCTTGCCCAAGCGAGGATTCCCCCAAGAAAGAGGCGAAGTACAATAATTGAGGTTCGTTTTTTTATAGTAAACACAGCCATTCCGATTACCCGATTACGATTCTGTTTCGACCGGCAAATTGTGTTCTTGCCACTGGGCCCAACCGTTGTTTAATACATAAATATTGGGATAGCCTTTGTCCAACAAAGCCAATGCTACATGTTCGCTTGAACGACACCCGCCGCCATTGCAATAGGTGATGATAAAACAGTCGTTATCGACGTTTTTCAAGAACTCTTCATGCATACCTTCGAATTCTCCGTATGGCAGGTTTTTGGCGCCTTGTATGTGCCCCTCTTTATACGATTCCCTAGATCGTGTATCAACAAAAAGGACTGCTTGGGCGAGGAACAACGCCTTTGCCTCCTCAATAGAGATGGTAAGACCGTCTTGTGATTTTGAGATTTGAGCAGAGTCTGTAGACAAATCAGCGGAAAGAGATAACCCGTCAGGTCGAACCTGATTGACCAGGAGTCCAATGACTACAGCAAGGGTCAAAATGGCCCCACTATGTCGAAGTGCTACAAACAGCATATGTCTATAAGAACCCATTTTTGTCATCTTTGATCTTCGTTGCTTTATTAAATTCTACATTATACTCCAGTGACAATCGTAACGCAACGCGCAAATACATGATTGTCTCGTTGGCCGTGTCCGTTCATGAGGAAAGTGTGGGAGGATTACTTGACAAATAACAGGCAAAGGGCCATATTCCCTTGAGGATATCTGCAAAAAGTGAAACATGCATTAAAGACAGGCCTTTCTTTTGGGTTAACCTCTGGGACTATCACAACATTGGGACTGATGGTGGGGCTTCATGCCGGAACCCATTCAAAGCTTGTTGTGCTTGGTGGGATCCTTACCATCGCTATAGCTGACGCTTTTTCCGATGCTTTAGGGATACACATAGCCGAGGAATCAAAAAACGTACACACGGACAAAGAAATATGGATCGCTACGGCGTCGACATTTCTGTCAAAGCTTTTATTCGCTCTGACCTTTGTCATACCGGTTTTACTTTTTGAACTTTCGACCGCGATCATAATCAGTGTAGTATGGGGCTTAGGTGTATTAGCCGTTCTTAGTTACAACATAGCCAGGTCTAGGGGGACAAGACCATGGAAAGTTGTTGCAGAACACATGCTGATCGCTTTCGCTGTAATAATGGCTACTCATTTTGTGGGAGATTGGATTGCTGATGCCTGCGGGTAAGATTGACGGTTTCATAGATCGTAAATAATTGGGAAATGATTTGGGTTGCCCATTATCTTACAGAGACCTTTGCAAAATCGCCCCTTTTTGCCCGATTGAGCGCTATGGTTGCGCCTGACGGCTTGTACAGAGGCACTTCGTGTCTGCGTCAGGCTCAAATTTTGGCACGAAGTGAAGCTTTAGCGCTATCCTCGAAATACTCAATGTATAGCGCTTCAGGCTGCGCCTGAGGCTTGAGAACATTACCTGTGGTTAAAATTTCGCCTTTCTTGAACTCTAACAAAAATTTGTATTTTTCAAAGGTCTCGCTGAGGGATGATGAATATCACAAAGGTCTCAGTTATGAGTAAAGGGCAGGGGTAGGCCACACGGAAAAAGGATAATGCCTCGATTGTTGCACGTTAGACGCTTAAATGATGTAGTTATGACCTGTTTGAAATAGCTAACCTCGATCAAATGTGCTATGGTAACAAAATTTCGAAAAATAGACAAACACTCGTTTTGAGCCCGTTTCTTGTATGACTATCAGGAGGACTGTAATGAAAAGAATCGGATTTGTTTCTACACGCATTGCCGGCACAGATGGCGTGACCTTGGAAACCTACAAGTGGTATCAAGTTCTGGAGAGGAATGGATACGAGTGCTATTTTTTTGCAGGAGAACTAGATACTCCTCCTGATCGGTCATTTTTTGAGCCCAAGGCCCATTTTGAGGATTCCGAAATTCTGGAAATCCATTCAGCCTGCTTAGGAACCACAAACCGCAAAGCATCGCTTTCTGCAAGGATTCAGGAGCTAAAAGACTATCTTAAGTCAAGGCTTTACGAGTTCTGCGATCAGTTTAAAATTGATCTACTCATTCCGGAAAATGCCTTGGCCATTCCAATGAACATCCCTCTCGGTTTGGCCATCACAGAACTGGTAGCTGAGCAAGGGATGCCGGCGGTGGCGCATCACCACGATTTTAGTTGGGAACGCAAACGCTTCCTCATTAACGCGGTGCAGGATTACCTTCAGTGTTCCTTTCCCCCGAATCTGAGGTCCATGCGCCACGTGGTGATCAATTCCGAGGCCTCCCGACAATTGAGCTACCGGAGAGGTCTCAGCAACGTGATTGTTCCCAATGTATTTGATTTTGCAAGCCCACCTCCGCCCTCTCCCAACGGCAAGTTGCTCCGCGACGAACTCGGTTTTGAAGATAATGACCTTTTTGTCCTTCAACCGACGCGAATTGTACCGCGGAAATGGATTGAGCGGGCCATTGAGCTGGTAAGTCTCTTGAAACTGAATCGTCCGCGATTGGTGGTTTCTCATGAGTCCGGTGATGAAGGGGGCCTTTATGCCCGGCGGGTTATGGAATATGCTGAGCGTCTGGGTGTGGAAGTCATTTGCATAAGCAAAGTAATCGGCCCTGCCCACTGTTTTGAGGCCAGGCATGACAAGAAATATACTATGGATGATGTCTATCAAAATGCTGATCTGGTCGCGTACCCCTCGGGTTATGAAGGATTCGGAAATGCCTTTCTGGAGGCGATCTATTTCAAGAAACCGATTGTGGTAAACCGCTATTCGATATTTGTAGAGGACATCGAGCCCTGTGGATTTGAGGTAATCCCATTTGAATCGTTTATAACCCAAGAAGTCGTTGATCAGATCAAGATGTTTTTGGAACCAAACCATTTGAGCCGTACGGCTGACAAGAATTACGAGCTAGGCAAAAGTTATTTCTCTTATGAGGTGTTGGAAAAGAAACTCCTTCCTTTGATCGAATCCTTTGGGTAGCCATAGTCTTCAGGCGATCTGACAAATTTCAAGATAGGGCTCTTGGGCTCATAAACAGGATATAAGAAACATGACGGATAAAACTCTACGTATTGGAATATTGCATTACTCGTGCCCGCCGGTTATCGGCGGCGTGGAAGAGATTCTCAGCCTGCAAGCCTTCTCTTTTCACCGGATGGGCCACTCGGTTTCAGTTCTGGCCGGTATGGGAGAAGTCTACACAAAGGAATTTCCCGTACACATAAAACCGGTGTTAGGTTCCAAGCATGCTCAGATCATCAAGGCCCATGAAGAGTGCAAGAAGGGGGATAAAAGCTCCTTAGAAAAACCTACAAACAGGATCTATAGAATCCTGAAAGACTGGTCGCGTGAGCTTGATGTCGTCTTAGCCCACAACGTGCTCCACATGCCGTTCAACCTTCCTCTGACTCTTGCCCTGCATCGTTTGGCTGATTCAAAAAATTGTCCGGTCATCGTCAGTTGGGCCCACGATTCGCCTTACTTCCAGGCCAGTCCACCTAAGTATCTTGACAGCCCTCCTTGGTTGGTCCTTAAATATCCACATCCAAATATACACCACGTGACAGTTTCGGAATCACGAATGGAGCTGTTTGCGAAACATTTTGGCGAAACCTCCTGGAAGGTAATACACAACGGGATTGATCCTGCACGCTTTTTCTATCTTGATCCAAAATCCGTGAGACTATCAGAGGAACTGGACCTATTTAATCGCGACCTTGTGGTGGTGCAACCATCTAGGATAACGCCGCGGAAGAACCTGGAGCTTTCCCTCCACATTATTCGAGGGATCAAGCTTTTGGGCCATAATGTCCTTTTTATGCTGACAGGGGCCTATGATCCACATGAAGAACGGGCCGTGGCTTATTATCGAAGGCTCAGGTACTGGATAGACGAACTTGAGCTGCAGGACAATATTGCAGTTTTAGCGGAATACAGATTTTGCGACAGGAAGAAACTTGTTCCGAATAGGATCTTCATTCGCGATCTCTACCTCATGGCAGACCTGCTGCTCATGACAAGTACGGATGAAGGTTTTGGGCTACCGCTTGTGGAAGCCGGCCTGATCAAGCTCCCTATTGCCTGTTCAAAAATCGCACCATTTGAAGAGATTGGAGAAGGCATATGCTTTTTCGGGCTGGGGGAACCGCCACTTATCATTGCCGGGCGCATCATGGAATACCTGGCTCGTACAGACACCCACAAAATGTTCCGTAATGTGATGCACAAATATGTATGGGATGTAATCTGTAAGAAGGATGTCTTGCCGTTCTTGCGCGAGGTCACGGCGCAAACGACGATAGACTGAAAAATGGATAGAAAAACCCCTATCATAACACTGCTTACTGATTTTGGCCTTAGAGATGAGTTCGTTGGGGTCATGAAGGGCGCTATTGCTTCAATCGCCGGTAGAGTTAACATTATTGATATTTCACATAACATAACCAGTCACAACATTATGCAGGCAGCCTTAACGCTTTATAGCGCCTTTAAGTATTTTCCAAAGGGCTCAACTCATGTGATCGTGGTTGATCCCGGTGTCGGCGGGAAGAGAAAGATTGTATGCCTTAAAGCAGCAGGACACTATTTCATTGCCCCGGATAACGGGGTTTTGAGCTTGGTTATCAAACATGAGAAGATGGAAGAAATCTATGCCGTAACCAACGAAGAGTACTTCCTTGCGCCTGTAAGCGAAACATTCCACGGCCGGGACATCTTTGCCCCCGTTTCAGCCCACTTGTCAAAAGGTATAGACATATCTTGCCTGGGAGAAAGGCTCCGCCTTGAGGATCTTGCCACACTCGATCTTCCTGTCGCCACTTTTTCATCTGACGGCAAACTCACAGGACAAATAATATCTATTGACCATTTTGGAAATCTTATCACCAATATTGACAGAAATATGTTCGGCCAGCTCGCCCCAAAAGAAGGGGCAAAGGATCTGGTCATCCATATCGCCAACCGTAAAATTCGCGGAATCTCCCAGTCTTATAACACCGTATCCATTGGCGCTCCTGTGGCCATCTTTGGCAGCAAGAACCTCCTTGAGATCTCCTTGAATCAGTCGGATGCCGGCGCCTATTTCAAGGCCCGCGTTGGAGAAATGGTAACAGTGGAAATGAGCTGAAATGGACTCTCACATACAACAACCATCAAGGACCGAAGTATGGAAGATGTTTAATAGGGTGGCTCCCCGGTATGATCTTTTAAACCGGGTCTTGTCCCTTGGTATAGATCGC
>RCNB010000623.1_pt1 | contig 23668 bp, 21 predicted proteins | sample 2041321 | NCBI WGS metagenome assembly RCNB01 (sample SAMN09708232, study PRJNA481090) | Marine sediment metagenome, whole genome shotgun sequencing project. | reverse complement strand
CCCCGAGAAAGCTGTCACACCGTTTCGGCTTCTACTTGCTCTATTTCAACAGCATCCGCATTTTCAGCCAGCCAACGCTCGGCTTCCAATGCGGCCATGCAGCCCATGCCCGCCGAAGTGACAGCCTGACGGTATTTGTGATCGGTAAGATCACCCGCTGCAAAAACCCCCGGAATCGAGGTTTCGGTGCTATCTGGCTTGGTGACAACATAACCACCCATGTGTGTGTCCAAAACGTCCTTGACCAATTCGTTCGCTGGAGAATGGCCAATGGCAACAAAGACACCTTTGGCTGGGATTTCGGTGATCTCGCCCGTCTTGGTATGTTTGACACGTACGCCTTCGACGCCCAGCGGTGTGTCAGTGCCAATAACCTCGTCGAGTTCGTGGAACCACAACGGTTCGATTTTGGGGTTTTTCATCAACCGGTCGATAAGGATCGCCTCGGCGCGCAATTCATCACGGCGATGGATCAGAGTCACTTTGGACGCGAAATTGGTCAGAAACAGCGCCTCTTCGACTGCCGTATTTCCGCCGCCAATGACAACGATCTCTTGCCCTCGGTAAAAGAAACCGTCGCAGGTTGCGCAGGCCGAAACGCCAAAGCCTTTGAATTTTTCCTCAGTCGGGAGGCCCAGCCATTTGGCGCGGGCGCCGGTCGCCAGAATGATCGCATCGGCGACATAAACTGTGCCGCTGTCAGATTGCGCCACAAAGGGACGTTTCGAGAAATCAACGGAACTGATGATGTCGCCAATAATCTCACACCCCACTGCACTCGCATGGTCCTGCATACGAACCATTAGATCAGGGCCCTGCACCTCTGTGTCACCGGGCCAGTTTTCCACTTCGGTTGTCGTGGTCAGCTGACCACCGGGTTCAATCCCCTGAACCAGAATTGGGTCAAGCATGGCGCGGGCAGCGTAGACGCCAGCCGTATAACCTGCAGGCCCGGAGCCAATGATGAGTGCTTTTGTGCGACGTGTTTCGGCCATGTGAAAATTCCTAAATCAGCAAGATGCCGCAGCGGCGGTGGACAGGATATAACCACTCAGGCGCAGGTCGAAAACCCCCCGGAATGCCGTGCAGCATGCAAAGCCGTTATGTTCTCGAAAAGTGGTTACGAAGTTAAGATTATTGCGCGACGGTGAAACAATATTGCGCGTCACTGCGGCGGTGCTATAAGAAACGGAAATTCCATTGGGGGTAAGATGGCCGGCACGCGCCTTGATCCGATTGATCGCATGATTCTCGCTGAATTGCAGGCTGACGGCCGGATGACCAATGTTGAATTGGCCAGGCGGGTCGGAATTTCTGCTCCTCCTTGTTTGCGTCGTGTGCGTACGCTTGAGGAAAACGGCCTTATTCGTGGTTATCACGCGGAAGTGGACGCACGCGAATTGGGGTTCGAAGTGCAGGTTTTTGCGATGGTTGGACTGCAAAGTCAGGCCGAAGTTGATCTGCGTGCTTTCGAGCAACGCTGTCGAGAATGGCCTTTGGTCCGTGAATGTCACATGCTGAACGGCGAGGTGGATTTTATCCTCAAATGTGTTGCTCCGGACCTGAGCAGTTTTCAGACCTTTCTGACCTCCGAACTGCTGACGACACCGAATGTAGCCAGCGTAAAAACGTCGCTGGTGATACGGGGCGCCAAGGACGAGCCTGGTGTGCCTTTTGACGTCCTCGAACAGCGCCAGAAACGACCAGCCTAACGTTTGATCAGGCTGCGGTTCCGCTTGCATTGGTTTCGTCGGTGGCGTGAGCATAGGCCAACGGGCCAACGTCTGAAATGTAGTTAATGTCTTGCAACAACAACAGATAGATATTGTGCGCATTGTAGGTCAAGGCGATGGTTGCGCAATCGTCAGGCTGCACGTCCTCAATTGCGATCTGTCCGGTTTGGGTCGAGATCAGCGTGCCGCGTGCATTAGCGGAGAATGCGGATTCCAACATGGGTAGCGCAGGCGCAACATGTGACGATCTCAGAATGCCACCATTGCCAGCCAAACAAGCGACCTCGTAGTGGCGGCGCGTCAAGACAGCGTTGTTATGGTCATGATGGTGATCCAGTGTTTCAGGGTCAGGAGTGAAACTGATCGTGGCCGCTCGGTGGACTTTGGGGGAGGAGAGCATCCGATAATCGGCGCAAAGTGGGTTCAGTTTGCGGCCCGTCTTTTGAAATTTTTCGCCTCCGTGCTGGTCGACAAAAGAAGCACATTAGGGTTACGACCTCGTCTTGCCTTACTCACAAGATCGGCTGGCAAGTTGAATAGTACCAATAATTCCGCACCTTCACCGGTAAGTCTGGAAATAATTGATCGAACGGGGTGTCTTTGGCCCTACATAGCGAATCGCTGCTTCACATTGCTTGCGCAATCACCCCGCCTTCAAAAAAACAGCCCGCCTCCGATTTAACGGGGGCGGGCTCCTCACTCGTACTCGGGTCACCAGTTAACACCTAAGCCCGTTGCATCAGCAGACCCCAAAGGTCAGCCTCGCTGGGCAATTTCTTACTTTGACCGGTGGCGCGGAGCGACCGGCGATGGAAGTGGCACAAAGTGTGCCTCGGGTCCGCAGACGGCAAATCTCTGTTGTTGCCGATACTGCGGTCACCGATCAAAAAACCGTTTACTCGTTCTCATGTCCACATTTCTGCTCACTACTGCCACGACGTCTTGTTGCGTCCTGATTGCCATTAATATGGCAGTGCATTGGGGCTACTCTTTGACCATTTCAAAAAAAGATGAAAATTCTTTTGCGATGTACTAAGAAAAGTTGGGCAACGTCGCCATTTTCCTTAACTGACAGAAAAATCAAGGAGCGGATTGGCATTAGACGGCAAACCTTAAGCCTTCTCATAAGCGTTGTCACTTACATTGCGGCGGGGCTCAGTCAATTCTCGCCTTGGTTCCGCCAAACTCTACAACGTGATGGTTGCAATCTGACGGCCGTAGTCTGCTTCTTTGGCGTGAACGCTACGCCGGTACGAGTAAAAACGCTCTGGATCGGTGTAGGTACAATGCCGTGTCCATTCAGCCCGCCCAATGCCCGCCGTGCGAAGCCGGTGCAACCCAAAGCTGGGCAGATCAAATTGCATTTTATCGTCGGCCCCATTTGCAAAGTACCGGACATTTTCGGGGTCGCTGTCCAAAAATACGTCCAGAAACTCGGGGCCAACCTCGTAAGACCCTTGACTGATGGAGGGGCCGATCACGGCAGAGATCATTGCGCGGTCCGCGCCTAAGGCCTCCATCGCGTCCAAAGTCGATTCCAGCACGCCATCCAGCGCGCCCCGCCAACCGGCATGGGCAGCGCCGATCACTCCGGCCTGAGCATCGAAAAACAGGACAGGCTGACAATCTGCCGTCAGAATGGTCAGGGCCAACCCGGGGGTTGCGGTCACCAGAGCATCTGCGCGTGGTTTTTCTTTTAATGGTCTAGTAACTGTCACGACATTAGCCGAATGCACCTGATGTACAGCAACCAAATGGTCTGGCGCGACATTCATGGAGTCAGCAACTCGGGCGCGATTGATTTCCACCATGTCAGATTGATCCGTACTACCAGTGCCGCAATTTAAGCCGGCAAACACCCCTGAGGATGCGCCGCCGCGCCGGGTGAAAAACCCATGTCGTGCGGGATGCAGCGCGTCAGAAGTGATGATCTCAAGCGTCATGGGTCCAATCCGGGTGGGGGAGGGCCGTTGGTTTGATAGAGGCCAAGCGTCTTGAACAAGTTTCCCATTTCCGAGGGGTGCGTCAACCGGTGATGTGCAATAGGCAGATCCTTGCGCGCAGTTTGGTCGTCAGCTTTCGACAAAGCCTCGGTGCGTGCGGTGATGCCAAGCCGCTCCAGAAACACACCCTGCGGGGTCAGCCGAGTATGAGCGCAAGGGGCAGCCAGACAAAGGGCTTCAAAATCGACATGGGCCGTTAGGTCTGCCTGACCGGGGTTTTCAAGCGGGTCGGCGAAGCTGTGGTTCTGAACGGCCTGCAATGTGTCGCCCTGAGAGCGCCAGTCGCCGTAATCAATGAGTATGCCTGCGCCACCATGGGATTCGATGCGCCGCCCGATCTGAGACATGATTGACGAGGCCGCAGGGCATATTTCGACAAGATCGCCGTCTTTGGTGTCCTCGAGCCTGTGATCCAGATCGGTACGGGGTACAGGGGCTCCGAGACCAAACTGCAGAACCTCCTCGGCGGCGCCGATGCAGCGTTCGCGCCAGAATCGGCCGTCACGCACGAATTGCCGGATCGGTAACGCGTCGAAAAACTCGTTGGCCACAAAATAGAGCGGCGCCTCGGGCAGCGGGTCAAAAGTCGAGATCCACGCTGGTTTATGTTCTCTCAGCGCTACACGCTGGATTTCTTGCAGCACTGGGCTAGCCTCGATCAGCACAATTCGAGCTGCCTGACCGAATCCCGGCACCGAACGGGTTGCGCGCAGGATATCAGCCATGAGCGTGCCACGCCCTGGTCCCGCCTCGGCCAGTGTGAATTGCGCAGGTCTCCCCTGATCCATCCAGGCCTGGGCCAAGGCAAGGCCGACAAGTTCGCCAAACATCTGACTGATTTCAGGGGCGGTGATGAAATCGCCCGCAGCCCCCAGCGGGTCACGGGTGGCATAATAACCCAATTGTGGATGCAGCAGGCATTCAGTCATATAGTCCGCGACCGTCATCGGCCCAGATTGCGCAATTCGCGCCAGTAGGCTGTTGCCGAGGCTCATACCACCGCCCGACCACGCGCGCGTGAGATAAGGTATAGACCCAGAGCGATCATCGGCAGGGATAATATTTGCCCCATCGTTAAGCCATATCCGCCCACGTTCCAGGCAAGACCCAAGGGATTTCCCGCTGTTACAAATTGTGCATCCGGCTGGCGCGCAAATTCGACCATGAACCGCGCAAGACCGTACCCTGCAAAGAAGGTTCCCGAGACCAGACCCGGCGTTTTGAAACCGTCACGTCGCCAGACCAGCCAGAGCAGAGTGGCCCCAAGGATTACTCCTTCGAGTAGTGCCTCATAGAGTTGTGAGGGGTGGCGGGCGCATAATCCTGCAACGCTTTCGCAAGCTTGCGCTGTTTGCCCGGGAAAGGCGACACCCCAAGGCAGTTCAGTGGGCCGACCCCACAGTTCCGCATTGATGAAATTGGCGATCCGGCCCAACAGCAGACCGGGTGGAACACCAAGAACCACCATGTCAGCGGCGGATAGTTTAGGGATTTTGTGGCGGCTGGTGTAAAGCCACCCCACAATGATGACCCCCAGCATACCGCCATGAAAGGCCATGCCGCCTTCCCAGACCTTAAGAATTTGGGCTGGGTTCTGCATGTAATAATTGAACTGATAGAACAGGATGTAGCCCAACCGCCCACCCAGAATGACGCCAATGATGACCCAGGTCAGAAAATCTTCGATCTGGGCTGGCGTCATGGCGGGTTTTTTGTTGGCCCAAAGGTGGGGTGCCTTGACCGCGCGCACCACCAATTGCCACCCGATGAGAATGCCGACGATATAGGCGAGCGCATACCAACGCAGCGCCAGCTCGGCTCCGAACAAAGTAATCTTGAATATCTCTGGCGAGATGTCGGGAAAGGCGATCAGCGCTTGCATATGCGACTGAATGCCTCTCGCTTTGGGGGGAAGTCAACCTTGCGGGGCGGGCCTTTGCGCCCCATATAGACGTGGACCAGCAAGGAGAGCCTAGAGATGCAGACCCGAAACAAGATTATGGACGATATCTCGCAGTTGATGACCAATGCGATGGGCGTCGCGCAAGGTGCGAAAGACGAGGCTGAAACAGCCATGTCTTCGATGATGGATCGTTGGTTGGCCAATCGCGATTTTGTGACCCGCGAAGAATTTGATGCCGTGCGCGCAATGGCCCAGAAGGCGCGCGAAGAAAACGAAGCGCTGAAAACGCGACTGGATGCTTTGGAGACCAAAGACTGATCCAAAGATGGCCTTGCCGCGTCATTCTGATATGGGCCCCTGCATTTTGCAGTCTTGTTTGGAGATGGCCTGCCCGCGCTGAGCAGGAGCCTCCGGCGGGCGTTTTCTCGAACAGATGAAAATGCGGGACCGTCCAGATTTTGAGCGGTACGATGATCTATCCACAACTTATTGCGGCCTCCCCTAAAAATGGGGGTTGCCAGATGAGTCCTGACGCTCCACCATATCTGGTATGGGATCGGGGGTTCGCCCCGGCCCGTAGAGCAGGCACCTAGCGCTTGGGGCGCTACCGCCCCATGTCGCTAAATGCGATACAAGAGGTGGTACCATGGCCCTTTCCGAGCAGTATCTGGAAGAAGACCTTCACCCGATAGACATTGTTGAACATCTGGCTGAACATCACGACTGGGATTTTGATCGCATTGGCGATGACCAGATTGCGATGACTGTCGAAGCTCAATGGCGCACATATTCCATCACATTGGCTTGGTCCGGCTATGATGAAACGCTGCGGTTGGTCTGCACCTTTGAGATGGATCCTCCCGAGGAAAAACTGATGCAGCTCTATGAACTGCTCAATTCGATTAATGATCAGTGCTGGTCCGGATCGTTCACCTACTGGCGCGAGCAAAAGATGATGGTTTACCGCTATGGGCTGATTCTATCAGGCGGACATGTCGCGGGGCCGGATCAGATTGATACCATGATCAACGCAGCTGTGATGAGTGCGGAGCGCTATTATCCGGCAGTGCAGTTGGTTGTCTGGGGCGATCAGACGGCAAAACAGGCGATGCAAGTCGCCATTGCAGAGGCCTATGGCCGCGCGTAAAACTTCCCCCTGAGCCGTACGTCGGAACAAGGGGAATTCATCATGGATATGAAGACGGTAGCAGGTCGGGGGCTGGTTTTGCTCGGCTGCGGCAAGATGGGGTCCGCAATGCTGGCCGGCTGGCTTGCACAAGGATTGCCCGCCTCATCGGTCTGGGTGCGCGATCCCTTTCCCTCGGATTGGCTCCAGACACAAGGTGTCCACATCAACACCGACCTACCTGCGGCCCCTGCCATTGTCTTGGTCGCTGTGAAGCCACAGATGATGGCCGAGGCATTGCCGGTCCTAGCGCCAATGGGGGGCGGCGAGACTCTGTTTGTAACGGTTGCGGCAGGTACTCCAATTTCATTTTACGAAAAGGTTCTAGGAGATCAGACGCCCGTTATTCGCGCCATGCCCAATACACCTGCGGCCATAGGTCGGGGCATTACCGCAATCATTGGCAACGCACATGCGGATGATGTCCAGATGGACCTGGCTGACGTTTTGTTGGGTGCCATTGGCCAGACGGTGCGGCTGCAAAGCGAGGCCCAGATCGATGCAGTGACCGGCGTGAGCGGATCTGGCCCGGCATATGTGTTTCACCTGATTGAAACTCTTGCGGCAGGCGGTGTCGCGCAGGGCCTGCCACAAGAACTGGCAATGCAACTGGCCAAGGCAACGGTCGCTGGGGCGGGCGCGCTAGCTGAGGCAGCAGAGGAAACGCCGTCTGAACTGCGGCTGAATGTGACCAGTCCGAATGGGACGACACAGGCTGCACTTGAGGTATTGATGGACGAACGTAGCGGGTTTCCCCCGCTGGTGGCCCGGGCCGTCAAGGCGGCGACAGAGCGATCAAGGGAATTGTCGCGTGGCTGAGATTTCTTTTGACGACTTTCTGAAAGTAGATATTCGCGTCGGCCGTATTGTCAAAGCCGAACCGTTTCCCGAGGCTCGCAAACCGGCGATTAAATTGTCCGTTGATTTTGGAGGAGAGATTGGCGTTCGCAAGAGTTCGGCTCAGATCACCGCACATTACAAAGTGGACGAGTTGGTTGGAAAGCAGGTCCTGGCTGTCGTGAACTTCCCGCCGCGTCAGATCGGGCCGGTTAGATCAGAAGTGCTGGTCCTTGGATTGCCCGATGAAAATGGTGCGGTCGTGCTGATCAGCCCTGACAAGGATGTTCCCGAGGGAGGGCAGATGCATTGAAGACGCTCCTGATTACGCGGCCTTTGCCGCAACCGGTGCTGGACGCCGCAAGCGCCGTGTTTGACGTCACTTCCCGGACCGAAACAACACCTTTGTCCGCGCCGGAATTGCGCGCCGCGCTGACTGATTATGACGCGGTGCTGCCCACACTGGGCGACATGTTCTCAGCGGCGGTCTTTGACGATGTCCCGCGACCGCGGTGCAAGATTCTGGCCAATTTTGGCGTGGGGTATAATCATCTGAATGTCGCGGCAGCCAAAGAGGCGGGTGTTGTCGTTACCAACACCCCCGGGGCAGTAACGGAGGCCACCGCAGATATTGCGATGACGCTGATGCTGATGTCAGCCCGGCGGGCCGGTGAGGGAGAACGGCTGGTACGCTCAGGACATTGGAAAGGCTGGCACCCCACGCAAATGCTGGGTCTGCATCTGACCGGCAGGACCGTTGGTATTGTGGGGATGGGTCGGATCGGTCAGGCGATTGCGCGACGCTGCCACTTTGGCTTTGGAATGGCTGTGAAATATTTCAACCGATCCGCCAAAGACCTCAGCTTTCCAGTTGATCGACTGGATGATCTTGCCGAGTTGGCGGGTCAGGTTGATGTATTGGTTTTGGCAGTGCCTGCGGGGGCGGACACCCATCACATGATCAATGCAGATATTCTGCAGGCAATGGATCCGGCCGGGCATCTGATCAATATCGCGCGGGGAGATGTGGTTGACGAGGCAGCGCTGATCACGGCGCTGGAGAGCGGCCAGATCGCAGGCGCTGGTCTGGACGTGTATGAGTTCGAACCAACGGTTCCAGCCGCATTGATGGCGTTGCAGAACGTTGTTTTATTGCCGCATCTCGGGACAGCTGCATTAGAGGTTCGAGCGGCGATGGGCCAAATGGCGGTGGATAATCTTTTGGCCTTCAACGCAGGCCTTCCGCTACACAATCCCGTTTGAGCTCAATTGTTTGACAATGCAACAGCTTCGCACCAGTGGCGTCGGCACAATGAAATGTAGGTCTCGTTTCCGCCGATCTGAACCTGAGCACCATCGGTCATGACACGACCGTCAGCGTCCTTGCGGATCACCATGGTCGCTTTCTTGCCGCAATGGCAGATCGTGCGGACCTCACGCATTTCGTCAGCAATTGCCAGCAGCGTGGCAGAGCCGGGGAAGAGCTTACCGAGAAAATCAACACGCAGACCATAACACATCACCGGCACATCCAGATCGTCGACCGCGCGCGCCAGTTGCCAGACTTGCTCTGTGTCCAGAAACTGCGCCTCGTCAACAAAAGCGCAGGATATCGGACCGGCTTCTTGCCGGGTCTTGATCTTGTCATAAATATTTTCGCCCGGCGCGAAAGTATCAGCATCCTCGCCGATACCAATGCGTGACGCGATCCGCCCGTCGCCCGCCCGTTTGTCGAACTGAGCCGTCAGCAAATAGGTGTCCATGCCGCGTTCACGGTAGTTGTGCGCCGCTTGCAGCAAAGTCGTGGATTTGCCCGCGTTCATCGTGGAGTAGTGAAAGTACAGCTTCGCCAAGAACGATAACCTTTTCAACAAGTTACGTTCTTTATTGTCCAAAACACCCAAATTTGCAAGACATCAATTGATGCTAAATGAAACGTAGCTGTTCGCGTAGGTTCGCAAGTGCTGGAAAATTGAAGAACCTTGACAAATATCGTGAAGCAGATTGATACGAATTATAGTGGCAGGTCATAAATCCCCATTTTTAGCTGCGCGCCTTGTGCGCCGCCACTTGAATAAACAGGAGATGATCAATGGACTTAACCGGAAAAACCGCAATCGTAATTGGCGGCGGCCGTGACATCGGTCGCGCTTGAGGGGTTTTGTTTGTACGGTGGCTTAACTCTTGTAAGGATCCAATGAGTCCCGCAGCCCGTCGCCGAGGAAATTGAATGCCAACACCACCACAATGATGGGAAGCATGGGGATCGCCGTCCACGGGTAAATCTCAATCGAGGCGAGGTTTTGGGCGTCGTTTAGCATTACGCCCCAACTGACCGCAGGCGCACGCAGGCCAAGGCCGAGGAAGCTGAGCGCAGTCTCACCCAGAATCATGCCGGGGATAGAAAGTGTCGCACTGGCAATAAGATGGCTGAGGAAATTGGGGAGCAAATGGCGCTGGATGATCCGACGGGGCTTGGCCCCCATCATTTCTGCGGCGCGCACATATTCTTCTTCCCGCAAACTCAGGAATTTTGATCGGACGGATCGCGCCAGCCCGGGCCAGTCAAGCAATCCCAGAATAATGGAGATGATGAAAAACACCGCAACCGGCCCCCAGTGAGACGGTACTGCAGCCGACAGTGCGAGCCAAAGCGGCAATTCGGGCAAGGAACGCAGGATCTCAATCGTGCGTTGGATGATCCAATCAGTTTTACCGCCGAAATACCCTGCGATGCTGCCGAAACTAATGCCAAGCAAGAATGACACGGATATCCCAATCAGGCCCACAGTCAGTGACAATTGAGCGCCAAAGAATATACGCGAAAACACGTCGCGGCCCAACCGGTCTGAGCCCCAAAGAAACAGGGTCGCACCGTCGGGAGCACAGAACAGGTGCCGGTTGGATTTGATCAGACCGGCGAGTTTATAGGTGCCGCCTTTGCAAAAGAACTCCAGCTTGGCGGGCTGGTCGGTTTGTGGATCGTAGTACCACCGGAATTCGTTCAGATCGGCGCGCGCTGTAATCGGTATTACGTGGGGGCCGATGAACTTTCCTTCGTGGAAAAAGTGGATACCTTGCGGTGGGGCGTAAAGGTGATCGGCATGCCGTTCATTGGGTGTGTAGGGCGCGATGAACCCTGCGATGGGCAGCATCAGATAAGAAACAAGTAGGAAAAGTCCCGAGATCAGTCCCAGTTTATGTCGACGAAACCTGCGCCAGACCAACACCCAGTTCGGCGCGTCCATGTCGGTGCGCTCAAGCCGGTTCAGATCTTCGGATGGATCATATGGCGCGTCATCGACATAGCGCCCGTCAGGTAGGATCGTCATAGTTCGCGCCCCCCGTACCGAATCCGCGGATCAAGCAGCATCAACAACACGTCTGAAATCATTGTGCCAATCAGCGTCAGAAGGGCGACAAACATGAGTATAAATCCGGCGAGGAACTGATCCTGGCTCTTGAGAGCAATCAGCAGGTCTGGTCCAATGGTTTGTAGCCCCAGCACAACCGATACCAGAACCGAACCGGATACCATTGCCGGTAGCAAGTTGCCGATATCGGCGACAAAGGGGTTAAAGGCCACACGCAGCGGGTACTTGGTGAGTACACGCGTAGGCGACAGCCCTTTGGCCGTTGCGGTTTCGACGTAGGGTTTGCTGAGTTCGTCCAACATATTGGCGCGCAGGCGCTGCATCATTCCTGCCGCTCCGGAGGTGCCAATGACAAAGGTAGGTACAATAAGGTGTACAAGGACGGATTTGACCTTGTCCCAACTCATCGGCTCACCTTCAAATTCCGGAGACATCAGCCCGCCGATGGGCAAATCGAAATACTTGTTCCCATAATAAAACAGGATCAGAGCAAGCAGAAAGTTAGGCGTTGCGAGGCCAATATACCCGACAAAACCTGCCGTGTAATCAACCCAAGTTTCTGACTTTGCTGCGGCCAGAACCCCCAACGGCAGCGCAACCATATATACAAACAGGACTGCCGCCAAATTAACCAGGACCGTCAGCCAAAGCGCGTCGCCAACAATATCAGAAACAGGACGATCGAATTCGAATGACCAACCGTAATCACCCTGCAGCAGGCCTGAGAAACCATTGGGGCCGGGAGCGAAACCGACCCAGATCAGGTATTGTTCCCAAATCGGTCGATCAAGCGCGTATTCAGTGCGCAGAAATTCTGCCTTGGCCACGCCGGAGCTTTGCCCGGTGGCGCGCAATTCGTTGATCTGATTGCTGAGGTAATCGCCCGGCGGAAGGTTGATGATGACAAAGACCAGTGCCGAGACCACTACAAGAGTGAGCAACATCGTAAAGAAGCGATAAATGGCATAGCGCAGTATCGTCATTGGGTTACCGGTTCGGGTTCAAAGTAAAACTCGTCAATATGGTGCACACCGAAATGGGCGCCTGGGTCCCAGGTCCAAAGGCCGACCTCTGGCACATTGCGTAGCTGCCGTGAGACCACAACGGGCTGCGGTGTCTGAGACACAATGCCAATACCAAAGACCTGATCCGCATGGATCGCCAGCATCTGCTTCCAGACCCGCGCTCTCTCCGTGTCGGTGCTTGCGTCTTCCCATTCGTGGGACAGCTCCATCAGACGTATGGGGGCTTCCATATCAGGAGGTTCACCCGCAGCGCCTGCGGTTTGATGGTATTGTCCCCACATGGGCCAGGCAAAGAAATCCTGAGTCGTTGGCGCAAGATAGGTTGGTGGTGTGATGGCATTCGGAATTCCGTTGTCCCACCCGAACCAAACAGCGGCCATTGTGACGCCAGAGTAAGTGCGGTTGCGCAGGATGTCGCGATCGAGCGGTCGCATGACCAATTGCACACCGATATCACGCCACATGTCAGTTATGATTTGCAGGGCGTTTTCGACTTCTTTGCGTTCACCCGCTGTTTCGATGACGACTCTGAGCGGGCGGCCATCGGGCAACATACGCAGCCCATCGCCAGAGCGCTCTGTCAGGCCCATTTCGTCCAGCAGCGCATTCGCTTTTTTAGGATCGTAGGTAGCCCATGCGGTTCTGTAGGCGTCATCATAAAATGGGCTTTGGGGCAAGACGGTCATGCCACCTTCGGTGCCCTGTCCGAAATAGAGCCCCCGGTTGATCATGCGACGATCAATCGCAAGCGACAGTGCCCGCCTGAACCGGACGTCGCGCAAAATAGGACGCCAATCCGGGTCGGCAAAATTCAGATTCAGGTAGATTGCGATCTGAGAAGCCACAGCGTTGGACCAAAGATACGTGACATAATTGCCGCCATCAAGCTCGCCCTTTTTTAGGATCGGCACGTCGCCAAAATCAAGGCCCCGCGCTTGCAGATCGGCCTCACCAGCATTGGTTTTCGCGGCTATGAGGCCCCCCCCCGTTACGGTCATCTCGACAATATCGATATACGGGAGCTGCACACCGCGCGCGTCGATGCGGTGGTAGTACGGATTGCGAACAAACAGATAGCGCGATTTGGAGTTGTTCGAGGCGCTCATCCACGGCTGAAGGGTGGGTTCATCCGGGTTGTCGAATTTGTACATATTGTCGAGTTTGTTATGCAGCGCAGCCCAACTGTTCACGCGCCTCTCGTCAATATTCGCGGCGAGCTGCTCTGGGTCCGCAAAATCTTCGTGAAACTGTTTCAGATAGCTTGCGGGCCGAAAGATGAATGGGGGCCTCGCCTCGGCCAGTAACTGCAGAAACCTGCCATTGCGGCGGGTCCATTCGTAGACCACGGTATAGCGATCCGGAAAACTAACGGAGGGGAATTCGCCATCGACGCTCATGAACTCTGGCGGTCCGGATGGGTTCAGTTGATCATTATTTGCAACATGAAGCCACCAGTACTCAAAGTCTGCGGACGTGAAAGGCGAACCATTCGACCACCGGTGTCCGGGGCGCAGATGAAAGGTGAATTTCCGATTATCTTCAACGTCGTAACTTGAAAGAATGTCAGGTGCCAAATTGTAGTCTTCGTCATATCCGATCAGTCGAGCGTAGCCGTAAACGACCATCTGGCGCACATCTCTGGATCGCGACACCAGCGTTCGCAGAGTGCCGCCCTGTACTCCATAACTGCGCCCCTTTGCATGCAAATCCACGATCAGGGGATCAACTGGCAGCCGTGCGGATATAGGCGGCATGTCGCCCCGATCGACCTCCATCTGCCAGAAGGTGCTTTCCTGCAGGATCGGCGTTTGCGCGGTGCACAACGTTCCCCAAAGCAGGGCCAAGGATATGGTGGCGTATCTAAACATGACATCTCACCATGTGGCCAGGTGACAGTTCGGTCAATGCCGGGGCCTCGCCTTCTGTCATACGGAAGGCTTCTGGCCAACCGGCTGGGTTTCCCGCCCCCTGAGCCACGATCTTCAGATCAATTGGTCGGGTGATGTCGGGTTCAGGTTGCGCGGCGATCAGTGCCTTTGTGTAGGGATGCCTAGGGTCATAAAACAGCGTATCAGGCGGAGCCTGTTCGACGACAAGCCCCTGACGCATTACCGCCACCTCATCAGCAATGCGTGCGACAACAGCCAGATCATGGCTGATGAACAAATAAGACAGATTCATGTTTTGCTGGATTTCTTCCAGCAGTGTTAAAATCTGATCCTGCACGGATACGTCGAGCGCCGAGGTCGGTTCATCGCAAACCAGAAACACCGGATCCAGTGTCAGCGCGCGCGCGATGGACAATCTCTGACGTTGCCCGCCTGAAAACGCGTGCGGATAGCGAAACAGCATGTCCGGGTTCAATCCGACCTGAATCAGGCTTTTTGCCGCCCGATCGCGCTGTTCAGACCGATTGCCGATACCGTGGATTTCAAGTGGCTCCGTCAGCGCATCCACCACCCTCATTCGGGGGTTGAGCGAGGAATAGGGATCCTGAAACACCATCTGCGCTTGCCGCTGAAACGCAAAACGCTGAGCCTTGTCGAGCTTGTGGACAGGCAAAGCCGGGGTGCTTGCATCAGCGTTAAACAGGACCAAACCACCAGCATCGGGGCGTTCCGCTCCAAGAGCGATGCGTGCGCACGTGGTTTTTCCAGAACCGCTCTCACCCACAACGGCCAATGTCTTACCGCGTGGTACGTTCAGGTTGATACCGCGGCAGGCATGTACTTTGATCTTTGGTTTCCAGGAGCTTGCGCCGCGCACAAGGTAGGTTTTTGAGACCGATTCCATTGACAGGATCAAATCGTCCTGTGAGACCGGGGGGGACCCTTTGGCAACTGCCGGTATCAGCGGGGCTGCATCAAACAGTTTTTGCGTGTAAGCGTGTGCCGGAGAAGACAGAATGTGGATGGCGGAACCTGCCTCCATTACCCGGCCTTTGTTCAGTACCACAACTTGCTCGGCCATGTTCGCCACAACCCCAAGGTCGTGGGTGACAAGGACAACAGCCATGCCGGTTTCGCGCTGCAGATCTTTGATCAGGCCCAAGACCTGCGCTTGCGTGGTTACGTCCAGTGCTGTTGTCGGTTCGTCTGCGATCAGAAGATCAGGTTTTGCCACCATGGCCATGGCAATCATTGCGCGCTGGCGCATGCCCCCGGACAGCTCAAACGGATAAGCAGAGAACACCCGTTCCGGATCAGGAAACCCTACCCGGTCAAATGTCTGCAACACGATTTCTTTCGCCGCGCGTGCGCGCAATCCACCATGAAGTCGCAGCACTTCGGTCACCTGATTGCCAATCCGGTGCAACGGAGACAGCGAGCGCATCGGCTCCTGAAAGATCATGGAAATGCTGCCACCACGGACGTCGCGCATTTTGCGTTCAGGTAAGGTGCAAAGATCGATTGGCCCGTCTGGTCGGTTGAACAGAATCTTGCCAGTGCGAATCTTGGCTGTTCGTGGCAGGATGCGAAGCACCGCGCGGCATGACAACGTCTTGCCAGATCCGCTTTCGCCAACCACGGCGAGCGTTTCTCCAGCATTTACAGAAAAACTCACATTATCAATGACTGGCGCGGAATCGCCGAACCCGATGCTTAGATTGTCGACTTGCATCAGGGGCTTCATTCAGAACGGTTCCATTTGGTTGTGGTCCATCAGGCGTATGTTGTTTGGCTTCAGGACCATGGACCCGCAGCGCTCTGGCACTTTCACCATTGCCTAAGCATTAGTCAAACCCCAACTGAGCGAGAACAATAAACTCACAGGTGTTTAACCGGAATGCGCAAAATTGTGGCCAATCTGCTCTACACATTTCCACCGGACTAAGGCATTGAGCGGTCAATCAAAGCGCAGCGAGGTGCTGCGCGCATGCTGCAGGAGTTTATTATGACACGTCTTGATCTTTTTATCGCCCGTATGGTGTCGCAACGCGCGTGCCTCAACTTTGCGATTGAGGAAACAGCGGCGATGTCTGGACCGGTCTTGGAACTTGGGTTGGGGAACGGGCGAACCTATCACCATTTGCGCGAATTGGTGAAAGGTCGCGATATCTTCGTGTTTGAGCGCAAGGTCGAATCGCACCCCAAGTCGACCCCGCCGGATGATAGCTTGTTTCTGGGCGAAGTGTTTGACACCTTGCCGCAAGCGCTGGAACGTTTTGGCCCGACTGCCAGCATTGTGCACGCCGATCTGGGGGGCCACAATCCGGCCAAGAATGATGAGTTTGCGCGTGCAGTTTCACCTTATGTCGAACCACTTTTGGCGCCCGGCGGCCTCATGATTGCGAGCGACCGGATGTATTTTGAGAACATGACGGAGCTGGAATTGCCCGAAGGCGCCATGCCGGACCGGTGTTTCATCTACCGCAAGTGACAGCGTTTGACGTCACGCCATAGCGCAGGCCCTTGATCATGGGGCGATAAAAGATCAGCCTCTCCTAGAACAGCCAATCATTTGGGGGAGCGATGTGATGTCAGATGTCATCAGCTATGAACTGCGCGGCGATGTGGCCGTGCTGAAAGCGCAAAACCCTCCCGTCAACGCCCTGAGCCATGCGGTACGAGAGGGATTGGCCGACGCCATGGATCGCGCAGAATCCGAGGCAAAGGCAGTGGTTATCGTGGGCGATGGCCGCACGTTTTTTGCCGGCGCTGATATCAGTGAATTTGGCAAACCGCCAAAGGACCCGTGGTTGCCTGATCTTTGCAATCGCATAGAGGCGTCGCCTATTCTCGTCGTGGCAGCGATTCATGGCACGGCGCTGGGCGGCGGGCTCGAGGTTGCGTTGTCTGCCCACTACCGCATTGCGGTGCCCTCGGCTAAAGTGGGGCTGCCCGAGGTCCACCTGGGTATTTTACCCGGGGCAGGCGGAACGCAGCGGTTGCCGCGTTTGACCGGTGCGCAGGCGGCCTTGGACATGATCACCACGGGGAGGCACGTCGGGGCATCAGAGGCGTTGGAACTGGGCATTCTGGACAGGGTTGAGGACGGCGATCCGCTATCTGTCGGCGTGGCCTACGCGCAGTTGTTGGTGGATAACAATGCGCCGCGCAAACCGGTTTGCGACATGCCGGGGCCCCCGCCGGTTGATTTTGATGCGCTTTATGCAGACGTGCTGAAGAAGGCGCGCGGCCAACTGTCACCTGCAACAGCAGTGCGCGCCGTGCAGGCCGCAAGTGAGTTGCCATTCTTTGAGGGGCTAAAACGCGAGCGCGTGTTGTTCTCGGAATTGATGGCAACAGATCAGCGGCATGGTCTGATCCATGCGTTTTTCTCGGAACGCGCCGTAGGCAAGCTGCCAGAGTTGAAGAACATCTCCCCGCGAGAGGTCAAATCGATTGGCGTGATCGGCGGCGGCACAATGGGTGCCGGGATCGCGACAGCGGCGTTGTTGTCGGGCATGTCTGTCACCCTGATCGAAATGTCGGACGCGGCAATGTCCGCTGCAAGAGGGCGGATTGAACGTAATCTGAGCGGCGCGCTTAAACGCGGAAAGGTGAGTCAGGATCAATATGACAGGCTGACCGGGACCGCGCTGGCACTCGCAACGGACTATGCTTCATTGGCGAACGCTGACTTGGTGATCGAAGCTGTATTTGAAGATATGTCGGTCAAAAAGGAAGTATTTGCCAAATTGGATGCGGTCTGCAAGCCGGGCGCAGTGCTGGCGACCAACACATCTTATCTGGACATAAACAAGATCGCATCCAGCACATCACGCCCCGAGGATGTGATCGGACTGCACTTCTTCTCTCCGGCTCATGTCATGAAACTGCTGGAAGTGGTGGTGGCAGATGAAACCGCACCGGATGTGGTGGCGACCGGCTTTGCGTTGGGCAAAGTGATGCGTAAGATCGCGGTGCGCGCGAATGTCTGCGAAGGATTTATAGGAAACCGGGTGCTGAGCGCCTACCGGACTTGCGCCGACCACATGATTCTAGACGGAGCAACCCCCTTTCAGATTGATGACGCAATGCTGGGTTTTGGATTCGCCATGGGACCGTTTGCTGTGGCGGATCTGGCCGGGCTGGATATCGGCTGGGCGATGCGAAAGCGGTTGGCCCCGAACCGTGATCCACGTGAACGTGTCCCAGAGTATCCCGACCGACTGTGCGAGGCAGGTCACTTTGGTCAGAAGACGGGCAGGGGATATTACGTTTATGCGGCGGGCGAACGAGGGGGGGTGCCGAACTCGGAGGTGATGCACCTGATTGAGGCGGAACGGGCCGCAAAAGGGATCAAGCCAAGGGAATTCACAGACGTGGAAATTGTACGGCGTTATATGGCGGCAATGGTAAATGAGGCGGCTAAGGTGGTGGGGGAAGGTATTGCTCGCCGCCCACTGGACGTTGATATGGTTCTGCTTTTTGGCTACGGGTTTCCGCGTTATCGCGGTGGTCCTTTGAAATGGGCAGACCTGACCGGATTGCCGCAACTCTTGCGCGACATCGAAACCTACGCGACCGAGGATGCCTATTTCTGGCAGCCCGCGCCGCTGCTGCAAGAACTCGTCCGTGACGGGCGCAACTTTGACGATCTGAACAAAGGATAGGTTTCATGAAACAAGCTGTTATTGTGTCAGCCGCCCGTACCGGTCTTGCCAAGTCTTACCGAGGATCGTTCAACATCACCCACGGCGCAGCGATGGGCGGGCATGCCGTTGCCGCCGCAGTGGATCGGGCTGGTATTGATCCGCAAAGCATCGAAGACTGTATCATCGGATGCGGGTTTCCCGAAGGCGCAACAGGACAGAATATCGCCCGGCAAATTGCCATTCGCGCTGGCTTGCCGGTGACGGTGTCGGGCATGACCGTGAACCGCTATTGTTCGTCAGGTCTGCAATCCATTGCATTGGCGGCGCAAGCGATTACGGGCGGCGCCGGGCCAATGATCGCCGGGGGAGTCGAGAGTATTTCGTTGGTGCAGCCCAACACCAGACCAACGCCAGAACCGTGGATATCGGAGCACAAACCCGCGATCTACATGTCGATGATCGAAACGGCTGACATTGTCGCAGCGCGCTATGGGATCAGTCGCGCTGCACAGGACGCTTACGCTCTGCGAAGCCAGCAAAGAATTGCCGCGGCGCAAAAAGCCGGAGTGTTTGACGAAGAAATTGTGCCGATGCAGGCCGTGATGGCGGTGAAGGACAAAGAAAGCGGCGAAGTGTCCCAGCATCAGGTGACGGTGAACCGCGATGAATGCAATCGCCCCGGCACAGTGGTCGAAGCGCTGCAGGGGTTGCGGCCGGTGCGCGACGGCGGGTTCGTGACGGCAGGAAATGCCAGCCAGTTGTCAGACGGTGCAGCTGCGGTTGTCATGATGGAGGCGGGCGAGGCAGCACGTCAAAACCTTACTCCTATGGGCGCGTTCAAGGGGTTTGCCGTCGCCGGGTGCGAACCTGATGAAATGGGTATTGGCCCGGTTTTTGCAGTGCCGCGATTGCTGGAACGCCACGGGTTAAGTGTCGATGATATCGATCTATGGGAGTTAAACGAAGCTTTTGCATCTCAGGCACTCCATTGCCGGGAAACGCTGGGGATTGATGACGCCAAATGCAATGTCAACGGCGGCTCGATTGCTATTGGGCATCCATTTGGCATGACAGGCGCGCGCATGACCGGGCACTTGCTCCGTGAAGGGCATCGGCGCGGGGTCAAGCTGGGCGTCGTCACCATGTGCATTGGTGGTGGTATGGGCGCGGCAGGGTTATTCGAAATCTACTGAAACAGGCGATGATATGCTTGTCCCGCGCGACCTCAGATGTTGATCTGGCACGGGTCCACAAGCTCGCGAAACCAATGGCTATCAATGTGTTGGAGGGAGCCATGTCAATTCAATTGCGTAGAAAAATATGTTAAGACTGAGATCAGGACCAACAAAACTCGCAAAGGGCGAAGGTCTGCAACGCGGGACGGGTTCAACTGATCGACGCAACACATGCATTGAAACGCTCTGCGGGAGTTTCGTATACGAGCGTCTTTCGAGGTCGTTCGTTGAGCTGTCTTGCGACTCGCTCATAGGAGCCATGAAACTCGCCGCAGGCGCAACCAATGACCGCTTTTCTGGCTGCGGTGCGGCATCGCGTTCGACAACTTATCCAGCCCCAGAGACCGCCCCAATTCGCTTCTCAGACGAGAGTGCTCATGGTCGCATAAGAAACCAATCTGAAAAGCGGATAAAGTGAGCGCTGTTCCGCTGTGGTCAGGCGGTGCCTGGCACAGGTCGCCGCGCGGTTGCGCCTATGAACGTTTGATGTGTCTCAGGCATAAACACCAACGGCGGCTTCTCTTATGGATCGAATGTTTTGGCCATAGACTTCCGGGTTCTGCACCGACCCGCCTTTGAACACCGCAGAACCGGCCACCAGCACATCCGCGCCTGCTTTGGCCACAAGCGGAGCCGTTGTGGGATCAACACCACCGTCGATTTCGATATGAATGGGCCGATCCCCGATCATCGCGCGCAATTGGCGGACTTTGCCGACCTGAGAGTGAATGAATTTCTGACCGCCAAACCCGGGGTTAACCGTCATCACGCAAATCAAATCGACCATATCCAGAAGATTCTCGATGGCACTTGCCGGGGTGCCAGGGTTCAGCGCGACTCCAGCCTTGGCCCCATTGGCGCGGATGGCCTGCATGGTGCGATGAATGTGCGGGCCCGCCTCGACATGGGCAGTGATAACGTCAGCGCCGGCCTTGGCAAACGCTTCGATATAGGGGTCAACCGGTGCGATCATGAGGTGCACATCCATGACACCTTTGATGTGGGGCCGAATTGCGGCGCACGTGGCCGGGCCAAAAGTAATATTGGGCACAAAATGCCCGTCCATCACGTCCACATGTACCCAGTCGCAGCCCTGCGCCTCGATCGCCTCACATTCTAGACCAAAATTGGCGAAGTCCGCAGACAGAATCGACGGAGCGATTTTTAAGGAACGATCAAAAGACATGGAAAAGGGCACCTTGTTGGCAAACGCGAATTGTCGGATCCCCTATACCGCGCCTCTGTGCTCAACGTCCAGCGGAGCCAGTCGGTTCATTTTGTGGCAAACATTTTGGTGCGGAAAAGGCGTAGCGGTGAATTTGGTGGAACATGCCCTGATCATCTTCACCTGCCAGTGTCAGGCTGCTTAAGGTAAAGGGCTGTGGAATCAGCGGCCCAAGCACGGGCTCGAGTGTGGTTTGCGTGGCGTCCAAATCGGCTTTGGAGAGCTTCCCGGTCAAGGTCATGTGAAAGTGGAACTGATCCATAACGTGGGGATATCCCCAACGTGTCAGATTGTTTTCCTGAGCAGTGCTTAGACGGTGGTGTCTTCTGCGGCCAAGTTCCTTGGGACTTGGTGCCGCGCGGAACCCGTCCAGATCGCGTACGATTTTTGCGGCCAATTCAGATAGTTCGATGGTATTTCCATGCGGAACGAGAGCCAAAAAAGATCCCAATGCGGCGATGTGCAGCCCATCGAGCGAGATCGGTTTCTGCTTATATGACAGAGTGTCCAATGCCTCGCACAGCGCATCAATCCGTTGCCCGTCGGCTAGGCGGAACGGGGGTTTTAGCGTGGCGTGAAAGCCGTAGCGGCGTGGCGTTTGGGTGATTTGGTTGAGTGGGGCCGGTAGGCCGTCGAAGTCCGGCTGCTGTGCTGCCAGCCCTGCCGTGACATCCCAACCAAGCCATTGAGCTCCAAAACAGGCCAACGGCCCGTCGGGCGGTGTGTAGTAGATTGCATAGCGAACAAATTGCATGGCGCCTCCAGAGCAGGGACAATTGGCGTTGCTTTGAGGGGATGTCCAGACGCCGAATGACCCTCGGTGGCGCTTTGGAGGGTCGGCATGTGAAAAGGGTGTGCTATTTTTTTGGTCTTTAATCCGGCTGTTAACCAGAATTTAGCGGCAAGTGTGGTTAACACTCAGCACCGCCCAGAAGCATCAGACCTGCACTGAAAACAGCGCTGGGCAAGAAAGACCAGAAATCGGAATCACGTTATGTACGCCTCGCATGTTGCCCTGTCGCGCTCGGCCAAAATCTCGATAATTGGACTTGCAATTGCCAGCGTCGCTGGCGCTTGCATCGCGTCTTATGATGCCGCTATCCGTGAGATCACCGCTCGGTGGGTCGCAGATGCATCAATTTATCACATCGGGCTATTGATACTCTTGCTTTCGATGGCGGGACGAATTCTGCTGTCTGGTATCTTGCGTCAGTTACGTGATGGCGGAACAGGCCAGACTCCGGTGGCGATTTATGGGGCAGGAGATGCGGGCTTGCAGTTGTTTGCAGCTCTTAAAACGTCCAAGGATTACAGGCCTGTATTTTTTGTGGATGACAGTCCTGCAAAGCAGCGCTTGGTCATTGCTGGCCTGCGGGTGAAATCATATGAAGCGCTGGACCGTGCCTCGGCTGCAGGCAAAATTGCCCAAGTGTTTTTGGCAATGCCGTCGATATCTCATGAAAAGCGAAAGAGATTATCGGACAATCTTTTGCGGCTCAAAGTCAAAGTGAAGGTGATGCCATCATATGCTGATATTCTGACGGCAGGGAGCGTGATTCAAAGCCTTAATACTATCTCACCCGATGATCTTTTGGGACGCGACAAGGTTGATTTGGATATGCCAGAGATCGCGGCGACATATCGGGGCCGATCGGTTCTTGTGACCGGCGCCGGGGGATCCATCGGCTCAGAGCTCGCACGGCAGATTGTGAGGGCCAATGCCCGCAAGCTGGTTCTTTATGAGCACTCTGAACATGCGCTGTATCAGATCGAACGCGAACTGCGCTCAAAAGCTGATGCTCAAGGTGTCAAACTAGTTCCGGTTTTGGCGTCGACAGATGCCGAACGCGCCCGAGCCGTGTTGCGTGCCGAAGATATTGATATCGTCCTGCATGCAGCGGCTTATAAACACGTGCCGATGATGGAAGACAACGAAATATCCGGGGCGCGCAACAATGTCATCGGAACTCAGATAATGGCAGACGCGGCCAGTGCTACCGGTGTCAGACGGTTTTTGCTGGTCTCAACGGACAAGGCCGTGCGACCGACTAACATTATGGGTGCGACCAAACGATTGGCGGAACTGGTTGTACAGGACAGGCAATCGCGATCGAAACATACTACCTTCTCCATGGTAAGATTTGGCAATGTTCTTGGATCCTCAGGCTCGGTGATCCCGCTGTTTCGCGAGCAGATCAAAGCGGGGGGGCCGATCACGCTGACCCATCCGGATGTGACCCGGTATTTTATGACCATTCCTGAGGCAGCCCGACTGGTTTTGGTGGCCGGATCGTATGCCGAGGGCGGCGAAATATTCATGCTGAAGATGGGTCAACCCGTCCGCATTTATGACGTCGCGCGGCGCATGGTCGATCTGTCGGGCCTGAGTGTTCGTGACGCGCGCAACCCTGCCGGAGAGATCGAGCTGAAGTACATAGGGCTGCGCCCGGGAGAAAAGCTGTTTGAAGAGCTGTTTATTGATGCGCATAGCATGCGGACACCGCACCCCAAGATTATGTGCGCAGAAGAAGCGATGTTTTCACAATTCGAAATCGCGCGGATGTTACACGATCTGTCGGCTGCGATTGATATCAATGATGCCCCTG
>RCNB010000592.1_pt1 | contig 23683 bp, 23 predicted proteins | sample 2041321 | NCBI WGS metagenome assembly RCNB01 (sample SAMN09708232, study PRJNA481090) | Marine sediment metagenome, whole genome shotgun sequencing project. | reverse complement strand
CGCCCTTTGCGTAAGAATCACTGTCGAAACTATCTCTAACAGGCTCGGAGATTCCCATCATTCGCTTCTGGATAAAAATGGACCGTTTCTCCATCTATTAGGAAAGATTTTTCAAAATAATAAAGTTCATCCAAGTTTAATACAGTATGGTACTTTTTTTGACATGAGTAAGTTATAATTTAAAAAATCAAATAAATATGGCTACAGGTAAGATTAATGTTTCAGTTGAAAACATTTTCCCATTAATTAAAAAATTCCTTTATAGCGATCACGAGATATTTTTACGCGAGTTAATTTCAAATGCGACGGATGCCACACTCAAATTAAAACACCTTAGCTCACTCGGCGAGGCCAAGTTAGAGTATGGAAATCCAATGATTGAGGTGAAGATAGATAAGGAAGGTAAAAAACTTCATATCATTGACCAGGGTATTGGCATGAGTGAAGAAGAAGTTAAAAAGTATATTAATGACATAGCATTTTCCGGTGCTGAAGATTTCCTTGAAAAATACAAGGATGCGGACAAAGACTCAGGCATTATTGGACATTTTGGCTTGGGCTTTTATTCTTCCTTTATGGTTGCGGATAAGGTTGAGATTATCACAAAAAATTATACAGATGAACCGGCAGTACATTGGAGTTGTGATGGGTCACCAAAATTCAATTTGAAAAAATCGAACAAGAAAGAGCGCGGTACAGAAATAATTTTAAGTATTGCCGATGATTCGACTGAATTTTTAGAGGAGAACAGGATAACTGAATTATTGCAGAAGTACAATAAATTTATGCCCATTCCAATTAAATTTGGAACAAAGACTGAGACTCTTCCAAAACCTGAAGATGCAAAAGAAGATGATTCGGCGCCAACAATAGAAGTAGATAACATAATAAATAATCCCAACCCTGCCTGGACAAAGAAGCCGGCAGATTTAAAAGAAGAGGATTACAAAAAATTTTACAGGGAATTGTATCCAATGCAGTTTGAAGAGCCCCTATTCCATATTCATTTAAATGTGGATTACCCCTTTAACCTGACAGGCATACTTTATTTCCCAAAACTAACTAATGACTTAAGTATTCAGAAGGACAGAATTCAACTGTATCAAAACCAGGTTTTCGTAACTGACAATGTTGAAGGAATAGTTCCTGAATTCCTAACCATGCTGAGAGGTGTAATTGATTCTCCGGACATTCCCCTGAATGTATCCCGATCGTACCTGCAAGCCGATGGTGCAGTTAAAAAGATTTCCTCATATATAACAAGAAAGGTTGCAGATAAGCTTACAAGTTTATTTAAAAATAACCGCGAGGATTTTGAGAAAAAATGGAATGATATTAAAATAGTCATTGAATACGGAATGTTGTCCGAAGAAAAATTCTTTGAAAAAGCTGACAAATTTGCATTGTACCCAACGGTTGATGGCACTTATTATACGTTTGAAGAGTTGAAAGAAAAAATTAAGGCACTTCAAACAGATAAAGATGACAAATTGGTAGTCCTATATGCATCGGATAAGGAATCACAGCATAGTTATATTGAAGCGGCCAAAGCCAAAGGTTTTGAAGTGCTACTTCTTGATTCACCTATTATCCCGCATCTGATGCAAAAATTAGAAACTTCAAATGAGAAATTATCTTTTGCAAGAGTAGATGCCGATCATTTAGATAATCTGATCAAAAAGGAAGATACACAAATAAGTAAATTATCTGATGAAGAGAAGGAACAGCTAAAGGCAAATATAGAAGAGGTAACAACGGATAAAGGTTACACTGTGCAATTGGAAGCTATGGATAGTGAGGCTTCTCCTTTTATCATCACTGAACCGGAGTTTATGAGGCGAATGAAGGAAATGCAGCAAACCGGAGGAGGAGGAATGTTTGGCATGGGGAATATGCCCGAAATGTATAATTTAATAGTAAATATAAATCATCCATTAGTGAGTGAGATTCTTGGAACAAAGACAGCTAAAAAAAGAGATAGATTAATAAATCAGTCTTTGGATCTTGCCCGATTATCAAAAGGCTTGCTCAAGGGTGAAGAACTGACTAAGTTTATTAGCCGCAGTTACGAGATGATTAAATAGGTACTCCAATTAGAGATTTCCGAAACTGCATAAATTTCATGTTCATTGAATGCTTCACGGGCGCACCTAGATTATCTATAGGATAATTTCCGGTGGCCCGTGAGGTTTTTTTTATTTTAATTTTCTGTTATTTCAAAGCAAATGATTTATTCCTGGCATTATCTGTTAATGTCCTTAATGTATATCCTGGCTGGTATTATGCATTTTATAAAACCAAAAGCCTACCTCCGCATTATGCCCAGGTATCTTCCCAATCACAAACTTTTGGTCGCTTTAAGTGGAATTGCGGAAATAGCATTAGGAATGGCCCTGTTGTCACCTGAACTTAGAGATCCGGCCATATACGGGATAATACTAATGTTAGCTATTTTCCTCACTGTACATTTTTATATGTTATCCGGAAAAAAAGCCTCTGCAGGAATCCCAAGATGGATTCTGCTCCTAAGAATTCCATTACAATTCGCACTAATGTACTGGGCCTATTGGTATATACAGATTTAGAGGATTTAATAAATTGCGGATCTTTTCACCAGCAATCATTTTAAGGCAAATCTACTTTCCAGATGTCTTTTCAAAAAAATTATCTGCACATAAAAAAACAACATTAATCCAATAAGGGCATAAACTGCAGTATTAGGCAGATGTATTTGTGACAGAGCTTCCATAAATCCAATTTTATTTAAAACCACTGAATTAATATTAGGCAACCAACTAATAGAAAGGTCCAATTTTCCAAAAATCACATAAGCAAATAGTAATAAAGTAATAGTGGCCAAAATCAACCAGCTTGTTTTGGATATCAAAGGCTGGTATACAGTTGCAGTACTTTTGGCCTTCTGAGCTGCTATTTTCGACATAATGTTTTGTGTAAAACCATCAGAAGGTGTCTCAAGCCCTGTACTTTTTACAATTTTTTTTACAAAATCATTAAGCTGTTTATCTTTATTCTCTTCCATAGCTATGTATAATTTCTCGTTCCAAATTATTTTCCAAAATTTTTGCTAAACGCTTTCTTCCTCTAAACAATCTTACTTTAATCGTATTAGGTGATATTTCCATAACCTTTGATATTTCATTCATTGAAAGCGTTTCAAAATAATAGAGGGTAATCAAAACAGCATCATCAGCAGGTAGTTCCTGAATTGCATGTTTTATTATTTCCGCTCGCTCTTTTACTTCCATCCCATCTAAGGCATCATCCATTGATGCTATATTATATTCTTCAGAAATATCTATTGTGGTTGTCTCAACCCGTCTCTTATTCTTTTTAAAATAGTCTAAACTTCTATAATAAGCAATCTTATACAACCAGGTAGAAAATTTAGATTCACCCTTAAAATCATTTAATGCATTATAGGCTTTTATAAAAGTATCCTGAGCTACCTCCTCTGCATCCTCCCTATTTTTTACAATTTTTAATGCCAGGGTGAGTACCATATGCTTATACCTATCTACCAATATGGCATAGGCATCATTTTCCCCTTGTGTAACCTTATTAATAAAGTACTCGTCCGGTTTCTGGCTCATTTGTTATATCAGACGCATATAATAACATCCTGGTTACATAAAATAATAAAAAAAACTCATTTCCTGTAACCATCTTTGAAATTTGTTCGTCATACCCAATGAACAAATTATTTAATCCATTAAAAACTAAATATCATGGGAGGAGAAATTATTATAGTTGCACTCGTATTCGGGGCAATCTTTGGAGTTTTTTATTTATATTTTTCGACACGAAATAAAGAACGCCTTGCGTTAATTGAAAAAGGTGCCGATGCCAGCATTTTTGTAAAAGGAAAAAGGGAGCATGCTGCCCCTTTCTGGAAAGTATTAATTCTTAATCTATCCTTATTATTAGTTGGGGTTGGATTAGCCATATTTATAGCTTCCATCCTTTCAAACGTAATGGGAATGGATGAGGATGTAGCTTATCCTGGAGCTATTTTAATAATGGCAGGTCTTGGTCTTTTTGCCGGTTTTACCCTGACAAAAAAATTAGAGAAAGAGTCGTAACCAATTCTGTCCATATTAAGAGAACTAAAACCATTGTAAATATTTACAATGGTTTTTTTATTTGTCTGCTACATAATTTGTTTTAAAGCCATACTTTGTAGAACTTTAATAGCTCAAAATGATTAGTAAATGGATGGCGATGTTATTTCCTTAGTTCATGCCTTAGGGGTTTTTCAAGGATTAATTTTGGGAGTTATACTTCTTTTTATTAGCAGAAAGAATAAATCCACATTCTTTTTGGGATTATTTCTTATCGGATTTGCCATTGAGTTTTTACCAATTATGCTGAAGGATTTTAAAATCCTTGAAAATCATCCCGGATTACTCCTTCTTCCCATTAGCTTTTCATGGATCATATTTCCCATTTTTTTCTGTACGTACAAAAGATCTCCATATTTGCCCATGAGAGAGTTACTTATCGGGTATTGTATCCGGGAGTGATTTCTATTCTTTTTCTGTTTATTTTGTTTTTACTCCCCGAAAGAACAAAAGAATACCTGCGCGGGACAATTCTTTTCGAAATATTATTCGTGCTTGGCCTTATGTATTCTTTATACATTATTGTCCGAATAAACAAATATCTTAATAATCACACGGAAGAGGTAAAAAATCAGTTTGCCACTGTCAAAAACAGACAACTACAATGGACCAGGTTTTTTATAACTTTTTCTTTTGTGCTTGTTAGCATACACATCGGGACCTTATTTATTGAGGTTGCACCGATTTTTGAATTGCTCATATCCTGTTCTAACCTGATACTTGTTTTCTCTATTGCCATTAGTGGAATTATTCAATATAATGTGATTTCCGCTGCCCATCGGGCAGATCTACCCTTAAAAGAGGCCTCTTTGGAAAGGGAGGATCCAATAGAAAAAGTTCTTGAACTTATTAACCGAATAGACCAATATGTTACGGATTCCGCTGTTTATACAAAACAGGATCTGACCGTAGTAGACATTTCAACTGCTCTTGAAGTTCATCCCAGAGATGTATCTATAGCAATCAATAAACATTACAATAAGAACTTCAATACATACATTAATGAGTTCAGGGTAAAGAAGGCTCAGGAATTACTAAAAACTGATATTCTTACTAATTTAAGTATAGAAGGGCTGAGCCGTGAAGTGGGTTTTCATAGCAAGGCTTCATTTTATACAGCATTTAAGAAGGCTACCGGTACCACTCCGATGAATTATCATACTGAGGTTTTAGAAAACTAGAACGATAAAGAACAGTTTAAAACTTACTTATTATTCTATTTAATCGCATTTATCCTTTTTTGAGTATTTAATTCTGAAATTAGAACTGCTTAAGATTGAATTCATAAGCTCAAAACAATCCTTTTGCCAATATTTGCAGTTGATTTGACTAATGTGTTACATGTTTAATGTTTCCCTTATATGGGAAGTAGTTTATAAAAGTTGAATCTGGATAGTTCCCCTTAGGGTCATTTACATGGCCCTATTTTTTTTGATTTATCAATGTTATCTAAGTTAAAAAAAAGTGTTCATGAATTTAATAGAATTAAGTCCTGAAGGAAATTTTGAAAGTTGGGAAATCACCAGATTGAACGAATTGAGATCTGAACAATTCGTCGAAACATTGGGCCATACCCCTATATACGAAAATGACAAATTCAGATTATGGAATATTACTTTAAAACCTAAGGACAGGCTTCCTTTTCGAAAAATTACCAATGATTTTAGTTACACTTTTACAACCGAAGGTTTTGGGGTTTTTCATCAAGGCGATGGAAAGATAAATTTTGGACAATTCAAAATAGGTGATGTTTTCTATTATAGTATAAAAAAGCACGGAGAAATTATTATAGATTTTGAAAATATTAGTCTTGAGGATTTAAAATTCATGGTGTTTGAACTTAAACTAAAATCTTAGTCCTTCTTCAATTCCACTAGGTTTCTTACTAGCTCTATGATTTGTTCAAATTCCGGGATTTCTATTAAGAATTCAAACTCTTTGATTTGTATTTAATACAAAGGCTTAATATCTTTAAAGCATGCAGGTATTATCTACTAATATTGGGAATTTAACCAAAATTAATTGGAATGGAAAAGAGTTTAATACGGGTATCTTTAAACACCCAACGAGTTCTCCATTGGTTTTAGAAACGGAAAAGGTGATGAATGATTCCATTGCAGACCGAAAGGTACATGGAGGTGTGTATAAGGCCTGCTATCTCTTTTCGACAGAGCACTATTCCTATTGGAAAAAGGGCTATCCGAATTTAGACTGGAATTGGGGGATGTTTGGAGAAAACCTTAGTGTGAGCGGTATGGATGAAACACAGCTCAGAATAGGCGATATATACAAAATTGGTTCCGCCTTGGTGCAAATATCACAACCCAGGGAACCTTGTTTTAAATTGGGAATTCGGTTTGGCACTCAGAAGATTTTGAAAGAATTTATTGAGTACGGATTCCCGGGGACTTATGTAAAAATACTTGAAGAAGGCCAGGTCTCTTCAGGGGATAAACTAACCCTTATTGAACCTTCAGCTAATTTATTAACTGTGCATCAATTTTTTCAATTGTTATATGCGAAGAAAAAAGATGAAAAAGTCTTAAAGCTGGCAATAGAAAATCTTGCACTACCGGAATATAAAAGAGAACGCCTCAAAAAATATCTGTAAAAAAAAGTGGCCAAAAAGGCACCTTTTTAAAACTTAACTAAACAACATACTAATTAACTACAATGTTTTCATAGTAGGTATTTTCACCATCCTTTACCACTACAGTGTAGTTATCTTCATGGGCTGTTTCAAAATTAAAAGCCTTTGTTACAATGCTTTCGTTCTTGATTATTTCACTAAACAAAGTATGGTTATCACTATCATAAACTTTAATTTGTACGTCTTTACCATCCAAATTAAGTAAGTTAAGAAGGACTATTGCTCCCTTTTTTTTAAATACCGGCTTGGTATTCTCAATTCTATTCAGAATTTTAACCTCGTTGTTTTCAACACTTATCGGGTAAATAAGAGTCCTTAAGGAATCATCTAGTTTGATAAAGTAAGAACCATTCTCTAGTTCATTCAGATCAAACTTCTTGGTATAAGATGTTGCCGAAATTTTCTCAGAAAATATGATATTCTGATTTTCATCAATTATCTTGAGAAAGGTCTTGCTGTTTTCTGAATCTAATTCTACGATTAAGCTTTTAGATTGACCTTCTGTCAACAAGCTTAGTTTAGGTTCTTTTGCCAAGCCTACTACTGTAGCAAACATAAAAGCAATCACTGCGGTAAATTTCAAATTTGTTTTCATAACATTTCGTTTTAGAGTTAATGAATAATTTACAGGACAAACTTACCTCCAAAGCATTTCAGGAGATACAACCAGGCATTCCAATTTATATCCTATTTTAACCGATTGTTAACACATTTTTAATATATGGGTTAATATTCCACATATATGGGGTAATTTTACAACTATAGACTAAAACAGGGTTGAGTAATTTTACGTTATCAATCATCAGAAAAAATGAAAAAGTACAAACCGGCTTTTGAAGCTATTGAACCCAATTTTGGGCATTCGTATACGTATCAAAAATTTGATTCCACAAAGAATAACAAAGACAATTTGTGGCACTATCATCCTGAAATAGAATTAGTTTATGTTAACGGGGGAGCAGGTAAGCGCCAGATTGGAAGTCATATTTCATGTTATACCGATGGCGATTTAATCTTAATTGGAAGTAATTTACCTCATTGTGGATTTACTGATAAGTTTACAGGGAATAAAAGTGAAATTGTCATACAAATGAAAGCGGACTTTTTGGGTAATTCTTTTTTTAATATTCCAGAAATGAAACAAACCCAGACTTTGTTTGAAATTGCGAGGGGTGGCGTTGCTTTTAGTGGTGAAACCAAAAATATTGTTGGCGAAAAATTGGAAAATCTTAAAAATGAATCAAATTTTGAACAGTTGTTATCCATTTTGGCCATATTGAATGATCTAGGAAATTCTCAGGAATTTAAAGTGTTGAATGCAGAAGGCTTCTCATTTAAAACAGATATTGAGGATAACGACCGAATAAATATCGTTTTTAATCATGTAAAAAATAATTTTAAAGAAGAAGTAACCCTTTCAGAAATTGCAGATAGGGCCGGAATGACAGTTCCTTCCTTTTGCAGATATTTCAAAAAAATCACCAACAAAACCTTTATTCAATTTGTTAATGAATACCGTCTGGTGCATGCATCAAAATTGCTTGCTGAGCAGCCCATGAGCATTACTGATGTATGTTTTGAAAGTGGTTTTAATAATTTTTCGCACTTTAATAAATCTTTTAAGGCATTTACAGGCCAAAATCCGTCTGAATACCGAAACAGGCTAAAAAAGGTGGTTCTATAATAGATTAACAACTTTTGAAACAATTGAAATTACAACTACCAGATAGTGATATCACTTATTTCCCCAATTTTCTGGATTGTGAAAATGCCAATACTTATTTTGAACTCCTAAAATCTTCAGTTCCATGGCGTCAGGATAAAATCAGAGTTTATGGTAAATTATATCCTCAGCCCAGGTTAACAGCACTATATGGAAATAATAATCGATCTTATTCCTATTCAGGTATTACAATGCAACCACTACCATTTAGTGGAACATTATTAGATATTAAGACAAAAATATCCAGGTTAACTCCTGCCGATTTTACTAGTTGTCTTTTAAATCTTTATAGGGATGGGAAAGACAGCAATGGCTGGCATTCAGATGATGAAAAGGAATTAGGAAAGAATCCGGTTATAGCCTCAGTGTCTCTGGGGCAGGAGCGTTATTTCCATCTAAAACCCAAAAAATTAAAGGATTTAAAATATAAAATCCTACTTGAACATGGAAGTCTGCTTCTAATGAGTGGTCCAACGCAACATTACTGGCTCCATCAAATAGCCAAAACAACCAAACCAATTGGAGAAAGAATTAACCTTACCTTTAGAGTTATCCCATAAAAAAATCGACTTACACAAGTCGATTTTTTTATACCTTTTACTGCGGAGTTGAATACTCTCTTTAACACTTTGGTATACTATGCTAATTTCCTCATATGCAACCTTAGTAAAATAACTCGCAAAATGAATTAAAAAACATAAAATATCGCTTAATCCCCTATTTATTAGTTAAATTACAATTCTAATCATCTTATTTTAAATAGCTTAACTATATATATCATTTAATACCCGAGCTAAACGCAGCCCTCCTTTTTGTAATTGTTTCTCTACCGTGTTCCAATATTTATAACTGTAAGAATAGGGCATTAATGTATTGTTAAGGCATGTAACATTTTAATTAATTAATTTCATCTTGCATAAATAAATCCATATAAGTGATTCTTAAAAGAATAACTCCTCCATTTCTAAGGTATGCATTGTTAGCAATAGCTCTGCTCATTAGTCTGGCACTAATCTTTGTATTGAGCGTCTATTTTGGTGCCTGGGGAAAAGTTCCCGACAAGAAATCATTGGCAGAATATCAGCACTCACGAGCTTCGGAAATATATACAGCAGATAGCGTTCTAATTGGAAAATATTACCTGACTGACAGACAACCTATTGCATACCATAATATCCCAAAACAATTAATAAATGCCCTTATCGCCGTTGAAGATGGACGATTTTATGAGCATTCCGGAATAGACTACAAAAGCTTGTTAAGAGTTGCGGTAAAAACAGTTTTATTGCAAAATAAAGCCTCGGGCGGGGGCAGTACCATTAGTCAGCAGTTGGCCAAAAATCTATATCCCAGATCAAGCACGGGAAAATTCTATTTGACCGTTGATAAAATTAAAGAAATGATAGTTGCCTCGAGACTTGAAGAAATTTATAGCAAGGAAGAGGTTTTAATGCACTATTTAAACACAGTTTCTTTTGGTGATAATACGTTTGGCATAGAAAGCGCCTCCCTAAAATTCTTTAGCAAAGGCTCCAATAAACTAAAGATTGAAGAAGCTGCAGTTCTGATAGGAATGCTAAAGGCTACCTACACTTATAATCCGAGAGTTTTTCCTAAAAATAGTATTCAACGAAGAAATCTGGTACTGAATTCCATGGCCGAAAGAGGCTTTATAAAAGCAGGAGAAAATGATAGTTTAAAAGCTCTGCCGTTAACTATTAATTATAGAGATTATGATCATAATCACGGATTGGCTCCATATTTCAGAGAAGAAGTAAGAAAACAAGTTCTCAACTGGTGTAAAAAGCAAAATGAACGGGGAAATTCCTATAATATTTATACTTCTGGACTCAAAATTTATACTACTCTCGATTATAAAATGCAGGTTTTAGCAGAAGAAGCTATGAAGACTCATATGAAATCCCTTCAAAAAAGTTTTGAAAAAAGCTATGGTAAATCGGCTCCATGGCTTACAGACAAAAAATTAATTTTTAAGACGGTGAAGAAATCTATAGCCTATAAAAATCTAATTCAACAGGGGTTGAATGAACAACAGGCACTGGATAGCTTACAAAAGAAGAAAGTGATGACTGTTACTTCATGGGAAGGCGAAAAAGAACTGGAAATAAGTTCTATAGACAGTATTAAGCATTATATGAAATTTCTTAATACCGGTTCTATTTCTATAGATCCAAATACTGGCGCAGTTAAGACCTGGATAGGTGGAATTGATTATAAAGTTTTTAAATATGATCATATCTCACAGAGCAGAAGACAAGTGGGGTCTACATTTAAACCAATAGTTTATACTGCGGCATTGGAATCTGGAATTGAACCCTGCACCTATTTTTCCGCAGAAGAAGTAGCCTATAAAAATTTAGAGGGTTGGTCTCCTTCAAATTCCGGGAATAAAGAAGAAACCTTTATGAATTATTCCATGAAACAGGCATTGAGTAATTCTGTGAATACTGTGGCAGTAAAAGTTTTGGAAAGAACAGGCATAGAGAATGTCCTGGACCAGGCTAAAAAAATGGGTATTACAGAAGATTTACCAGAATTACCCTCCTTAGCTCTGGGCACAGGAGAAATTGGTGTTGAAGAAATGGCGGGAGCGTATGCCAGTTATGTAAATCACGGGAAACCAGTTGTAGCCATATTGATAAGCAGCATAAATAATTACAAAGATTCCATACTTGATACTTTTACTCCAACTATATCAAAAGTTCAGGCATTCAGTGAAGAAAACCGGCAGATTATGCTCGAATTTATGAAAGCCACGATTAATGAAGGAACGGGAAGCAGAATAAGAAATACCTATGGATTAAAAAATGATATTGCTGGTAAAACCGGAACAACACAGAATAATAAAGATGCATGGTTTGTTGCACTTACCCCTAAATTAGTTCATGTAACATGGGTAGGTTTGGATAATCACGAAATAGGTTTTAAGAACACCTCACTTGGGCAGGGTGCCAGTGCTGCGTTGCCCATTTTTGCCATTTGGATGCAAAAATTAAACAAAGATGCATCCTATAATTACATAACCCGGGCCAGGTTTATTAAACCGGATGCTGCAGTTATTTCATTGCTTGATTGTGAACCAGTAAAACGTGATGGTTTCTTTAAAAGACTTTTTAAAAACCCCAAAAAGAAGAAAACCAAAAAATTCAAGCAGTAAAACTAGCATCACACACGTAGATCATGGAAATTTGTAATTTGATAAAATTTTAAAGAATATTACTGTAATTTTGGTCTTTTATAACACATTAAAATGTTATCAGTTAGCCAAAAATAGTTCAATGAAATACTTAGGAATATGTCGTTCACAATACAACTCCGGTCGTTTGCAGAAATGGCATTGTCCCTTAAATTAAAACTAAGATCTTTGTATCCTATTTTCTATTAAAACAATTTTAAAATTTGTCTAGACTTCCTTTAATGTCTAATCCAAATTAAATGGTAAAAACACTTGCTTTTTTAGCCTTATTATTTACTTCTATAGTATTTTACGGACAGAGTAATATTAAATCCTCTCTTTACTACGGTCAGAATAAAACCAAATCGTTTATTGTTAAACATATTAATAAGAATATTGTCCCTGATGGGATTTTGGATGAACCTATATGGGAAACTGCGAATAGTGCCAATGAATTTTGGGAATATTTTCCTCTGGATTCCATACAAGCCAGACAACAGACTGATATTAAAATGTTATATGACGATAAAAACCTTTATATAGGAATTACGGTATATGCTTTGGGTAGGGATTATGCCATTCAATCGTTGAAAAGAGATTATAGGGCCGGAAACAGCGATAACATTACCTTGCTTTTTGACACATTTAATGATGCTACAAACGCCTTTTTATTTGGCATAAACCCATATGGGGTGCGCAGAGAGGGCCTTGTTTCCGGGGGAGGCCTGGACTTCAGGAGTTTCACTACAACCTGGGATGTAAAGTGGAAAGGAGATTCAAAGATTTATAACACCTGGTATACTTCTGAAATGGTTATTCCACTTACTTCATTTAAATTTAAAGAGGGCGAAACAAAATGGAGGTTTAACAGCTACCGGTTCGACAATCAATCTAACGAAACCAGTACCTGGATGAATATTCCACAAAATCAAATTATAGCGGGTTTGACATTTATGGGGGATATGGTTTTTGAAAAACCCCTTGGTAAGTCCAAAACCCCATTAGCACTTATTCCATATGTAAATGGAAGCGTACTTAAAGATTTTGAGGAAGACAATACCACTAATAAGTTTTCGGTTGGTGGGGATGCAAAAGTTTCTATTGGTAATAGCATGAATCTGGATATTACTGTAAATCCTGATTTTTCTCAAGTTGAAGTAGATGATCAGGTGACGAATCTCACGCGTTTTGAAGTTTCACTTCCCGAGAAAAGACAATTCTTTATAGATAATAATGACTTGTTTGGAAGTTTTGGTGACTCCAGAGATGCAAACCCTTTTTTTTCAAGAAGGATAGGTATTGCAAAGGATACTGCGGATAATACTATTGAAAATAAAATCATAGGAGGAGTTAGATTCAGTGGGAAATTAACTAAAGACTTACGGTTGGGTTTTCTTAATCTTCAAACTGCATCAGATGAAGAAAATGAAATCCCATCTAATAACAATATGATGTTTGCCCTGCAGCAGAAAGTTTTTGCAAGGTCAAATATTGGCTTGTTCTTTATTAACAGGCAATCTATTAAGGATTATGATTTTCTCTTACCAGAAGATAAATACAACCGTGTACTGGGACTGGATTACAATCTAATTTCACAGGATAATCTATGGAATGGGAAAATCTTTTTTCAAAAGTCATTTCAACCAGAGAGTAATGGTAAAGATTTAGCAACTGGTGCGCGCCTGGAATACAACTCAAGAAATTACAAGGCGTCAGGTAAATTGGTATATGTAGGCGAAGATTTCAGATCGGATTTGGGTTTTGTAAGGCGTACGGATATTTTAAAAAACTTTGTATTTCTTGAACGCGTATTTTGGCCCAAAAATAGTTTTATTCAAAATCATGCTTTTCAGTTCTTGCCCATTTTCATATGGAGTCCAAGTATGGATTTTAAGAATACAGACAATGAATTCAGAGGGCAATGGGAAGCCAGGTTTAAAGACCAATCCAGGTTCAGTGCGGAATTCTCAAATAAGTATACTTTTTTAATCGATGAATTCGACCCAACGGATACCGATGGTGGGATACCATTACCAGGGAATCAGGGATATCATTACAACAGTGTTAAAGCAGAGTTCAATTCTGACCGTAGAAAAATTTTCTCATATGCTCTTGAACCTTCTATTGGCCGGTTTTTTAATGGGAACCGATTTACTGTTGCAGGCGGAATGACTTTTCGTTTCCAACCTAAAGTATTTCTATCCCTGCTAATGAGGTATGATAAAATTGAACTGCCCGACCCCTACCCCAGTGCAGATATATGGTTGGTAAGCCCTAAAATTGAAGTGACGTTTAGCAAATCAATATTTTGGTCAACCTTAATTCAATATAGCAATCAGCAAGACAACTTTGGTATAAATTCTAGATTACAATGGCGTTTTGCTCCGCTATCAGATCTTTTTCTGGTATATAATGATAATTATTTTGTAGATGGTTTTGCGCCAAAGACCAGATCTATTACTCTAAAAATAACTTATTGGTTGAATATTTAGGTGCATTTTTATAGTAAATAGCCCCATCTAATTTCATTATATTTGAAGGCTTTTCATTTTTAAATAACTTCCATGGACCATTTACCAATAACCGAGGACACCGTAATTTTTGGTTTATTATGTCTCTGTCTTGGTTTTGTATTTTACACTTCTTCTATTAAAACCGGATTTTGGAAAAAATTCTATAAAATTGTTCCAACTCTGTTAATGTGCTATTTGCTGCCAGCAATATTAACCAGTTCGGGACTCATCTCTGAAGAAAATTCAAATCTGTATTATATTGCCAGCAGGTATTTACTACCGGCGGCATTGGTACTCATGACCTTAAGTATAGATCTTAAAGCTATAGTGAATCTTGGTTCCAAAGCACTTATTATGTTCTTAACAGGAACTGCCGGTATAATTGTGGGCGGTCCGATTGCCATCTTAATAGTTTCAATATTTTCCCCTGAAACAGTGGGGGGGAATGATTTTGATGCGGTTTGGAGAGGCTTATCGACAATTGCGGGAAGCTGGATTGGCGGTGGGGCAAATCAGGCAGCCATGCTTGAAGTTTTTGCTTATAACCCCAAAAAATTCGGGGACATGGTACTGATAGATATCGTGGTTGCAAATATTTGGATGGCCATAATTCTTCTGGGTATTGGGAAGTCTGATAGGATTGACAAGTGGTTAAAAGCTGATACTTCTTCTATTGAAACCCTTAAAATAAAAGTTTCTGAATATACTGCAAAAATTACGCGGGTTACAACGCTTCACGACTATATAATTATGTTGAGTTTGGCGTTTACAGCAGTTGGTATTGCTCATTTTAGTGGCTTCCATTTTTCAGAATTCTTACAGGAAAATTTTGAAGTTATCCGGAATAAGCAAAAAGCCCTTTCTTCCCTGGGTTCAGAATTTTTATGGATGGTTGTTTTTGCTACGACCATTGGTATAATCCTGTCCTTCACAAAGGCCAAAAATTACGAAGGAGCCGGAGCAAGTAAAATTGGAGGATTATTTATCTACATCCTTGTGGCTACCATTGGAATGAAAATGGATCTGGGAAGCTTTTTGGACAAACCAGGTTTAATTGCAGTAGGGCTAATCTGGATTTCCATACATGCGGGATTATTAATTCTTGTGGCTAAAATTATTAGAGCGCCATACTTTTTCCTGGCAGTAGGAAGTCAGGCAAATGTAGGTGGAGCGGCATCTGCACCAATCGTGGCAGCAGAGTTTCATCCGTCGCTTACCTCTGTAGGCATTCTATTAGCTGTCTTGGGTTATGTAGTAGGGACCGCCGGTGCTTATTTATGTGGCCTACTTATGGAAATTGCTTCAAAAGTTTAAATTTCCAACAAACTTTAATGATATTTGCGGCAGAAATAAAATACTATGAAGAACTTAATAATTACTATACTAAGCTGTGCCATATTAGCATCTTGCGGAACTAAGGATACCGAAAATACCATGACAGTTACCGGTAAGGTAAAAGGATTAAAAAAAGGCACGCTTTATCTTCAACATTTACCAGATACTTCTCTTGTTGTAATAGATTCACTTAAAGTTGAAGGTGATGGGAACTTCCTGTTTAAAACTGAGCTGGAAAGCCCTGAAATTTTTTATTTATACCTCGATAAAAAAGACAATAATGATATAAATGACAGGATTACTTTTTTTGGCGAACCCGGTACAATAACTATTAACACCAATTGGAACACATTCGATACCAAGGCAAAAATTAAAGGTTCTGAAAACCAGAAGAAATTTGAAGAATACAGGAAAGTCATGTCCCGTTTTAACACTACAAATCTGGAAATTATCAGGGCAGTTTATGACCCTGCGACCCCTAAAGATTCTCTAACTCAGGATTCCCTTCAAAAAGCAAGTGACATGAATATCAAAAGGGGTTACCTCTTTGCTCTAAATTTTGCTCTTAATAACAAAGAATATCATATTGCCCCTTATATAGCCTTAAAAGAAGTGCCGGATGCAAATAAAATTTACCTTGATTCTATTAATAATTCATTAAGTCCGGAAGTAGCCAATGGTAAATACGGGAGGGCTCTTCAAGAATATCTCGAAGAGAAAAAAAATTAATAATACAAGTGGTAAAAACCTAGGGTAATTTATTAAGTTTATCTACTAACCCTCTGGCTTTTTCTTCCAGTTCTTTACGGACGCTTTTTAGGTGCTCCTTTTTATTGTCTACCCCTTTGTCATTAACTTTTGAAATTAAATCATCAAAAGTAGCAATCGCACCATCAATAATCTCTGACCCTTCTTTAGAACCTGGTTTGTCATTGGAAGCCTCAACAATATAAACTGCTTCAATAATATCTCCTAATACGTAATTTATATCTTTTTTTAATTCTCTAATATTTGCCATTGCTCAATAATTTTGTGTAAAAATACACTTTTTCAAATAGTAATTTCCAGAAGTTTGGCTCGTTCAGCACTCAAAAGAATATGGCTGGTGATAGCCGGTACTAAAACTGTCTCCCCTTTTTTAATCAAGATTGATCCAAAATCGTTTTCTATCAAAATTTCTCCATCAATACACATGTATATGGTAAAGGAATCCTGATCGGAAACATCGAACTGGATATTTTTATTTAAACTGATAAAGTTGGTTTTAAAATAGGGGCAATTTACCATTGGGTTAGAAACGTTTGTTTCCTGCCCATAGCTAACTTTAAAGTCGTCTTGCCTGGTATAACTAATGGCGTCAATCGACAATTCTGTATGTAATTCCCTTAGATTTCCCTGAGCATCTTTTCGATTATAGTCGTACACCCTATAGGTTTGGTCAGATGTTTGCTGAATTTCTGCTATTAATATCCCTGCACCTATGGCGTGAATTTTGCCTGCATTTATAAAATAAGCATCACCTTCACTTACATTTTCATAATTTAATAGGTCTGTTAATGTATCATTCCTCAGACTTTCCACATATGTTTCCTTAGAAATATCTTCTTTAAACCCAATTATTAGCTCTGCATCATTATCGGCATCCATTATATACCACATTTCGGTTTTGCCAAAAGAATTATGACGTTTTCTTGCAAGTTCATCATCAGGATGCAACTGAATGGAAAGATCTTTTTGGGCATCAATGAATTTAATCAGGATTGGGAACTCTTTTCCAAATCGTTCCAAGACACTTTTTCCAAGTATCTCTTCAGGAAATCGATTAATTAAGTCAGTAAGGGTAGTTCCTTTAAAAGAGCCATTGGCAACAATTGAAACATCTCCGGCTACTCCAGATAATTCCCAGCTTTCTCCAATGAGATCACTTTCCAATTCTTTACCTAATAATGTGCCCAGATTTGTACCTCCCCAAAGACGTTCTTTAAGTATAGGGTAAAATTTAAATGGATATAAATTCATTTCGATTTCAATTTCTTAAGCGTATTTAACGCCTTGTTTATATGTTGTGAGGCATTAACACTATTAAATACCATCAGTATCACTCCTTCCTTGCTTACCACATAAGTTTCCCTACCCGGAAGTAAATTAAACAACTTACTCTCTACTTTAAACAAACCGCGTACTTTCTTATGTTTATCAGCCAAAAGTTTGAATGGTAAGCGATATTTTGATGCAAATCTACGATGTGTTTTCTCAGAATCGGAACTGATGCCGACAACTAGTGCTCCAAGTTCGGTGAATTCCTCATAACTGTCTCTGAAAGAACATACTTCTAAAGTACAACCAGGGGTATAATCCTTTGGATAAAAGAAAATTACAAAGGGTTTCTTGCCTACTATCTCATTACTGTTGAATAACTTGCCATCCTGATCAGGTAATACAAATTGCGGTATGAGTTGCCCAACTTTCAGGCCCATAATTTATCCATTGTAGGTGACAAAATTACGAGGTGTTTCATAAAGAATAACTTCCAGCTCCTTGTCCGAATCTATATGAGGCCGTAATTTATTGTAGATAACAATAACTATATTTTCTGCAGTTGGATTTAATGTCTTAAACTCCGGAACTTCAACATTTAAATTCTTATGGTCCAAAGCATTCTCTATTTCAGACCTGATCAAATCTTTCAGAATTTTCATATCTATGACAAAACCGGTCTCCGGATCAATTTCCCCAGTCACGCTAACTACTAAGTCATAGTTATGTCCGTGATAATTGGGATTATTACATTTGCCAAAAACTGCATTGTTCTTATTATCATCCCAATCCTTACGGTATAATCGGTGCGCAGCATTAAAATGTGCCTTACGGCTGACTTTTACCTTCATTTTATCTGATGGTTTTGAACGAGATGATCGTAAAACTTTTCAAATATTATTTTGAACCACACCGTGTATGTTTCTGGGTTGTCCGTAATATCTTTTTTAATTTTTGCGGGACTCATCCATTTCCAATCTGCCACTTCGTCCTTATTTATAACTGGTGGGTCTTCATAATATCCAATCATTACGTGGTCAAGCTCATGTTCCGTTAAACCATTGTCAAAAGGTGCTTTATAAATAAACCAGAAAAGTTCCTTTAAATCTGTTTTAAAACCCATTTCTTCCTGTAGTCTCCTTTTACCTGCTTCTAAACTGGTCTCGCCCTGACGTTGATGACTACAACAGGTATTTGTCCACAATGAGGGAGAATGATATTTATGCTGAGCCCTTTGCTGTAACATAGTCTCACCGTTTTTATTCATAATAAAAACCGAAAAAGCTCTATGCAGTACGGCCTTTTCATGAGCCTCCATTTTTGGCATTAGACCAATCTCTTCATCTAATTGATTTACGAGAACAACATTTTCCTCTTTTTTATTTCCCATCTTGCAAAAGTAGCACCTTTACGCAATATTCCGGGGTAAGACTATCAAAAAAGTTGATTTAGTAAGGGAACTAAGTATGAGAAAATTTTAGAAGAAGCGCGGAGACTTTAAGTTTCCTTTGACCTTAATAAATTCATATCTCAAAATTATTTCGAAGGAACCATTATTAAAAGTGGCCTGTCCTAATTCAGTAATTTCCCTGTCATATGCTACGCCTATTAAGAATGAAGGCGATAACTGAAACCCAATCAGTGCACTAAACGCAGCATCCCACCTATAAGCGAGCCCCATGATGAGTTTATCATTGTACATAAAATTAGCCGATAAATCCAGTCCCAAAGGAGCACCCTGTACTGCTTTAAGTAACAGCGAAGGTTTAAACTTCCAAAATGCACTCATATCAAAAACATATCCTGTAATAAGATAAAAATTCATTTGTTCCTTGGCTGTTGAAAGCGAGCTCTCATCAAAATGAGAAGTTTCCAAAATTCTGGGAACGGATAACCCGGCATAAAACCTATCTGTATGGTAATAGACTCCACCGCCTATATTGGGTGTAAACCTATTAGTAATATCCTGCTGTAATGTTGGGTCCGGTCCACCAGGGTTCGTTACATCCTGGTTTAACTCAGAAAACCTGATATCTAACAAACTTGCGCTTGCTTTTAATCCAAAACTTAATCGGGATTCCTTAGCCAGTTGTATGGTGTACGAAAAGTCCAGATCAAAAAATGTTTCTGACGTAGGTCCTATTTGGTCGTTTACTATCGATACTCCAAGACCAATACCTCTATATCCCAATGGGGTATGCATATTGAAAGTTTGCGTTTTTGGCGCTCCATCCAAACCTACCCATTGAGATCTATATAATGCTGCCATACTCATATGGCCCCTTGAACCGGCATATGCCGGATTAACACTCATCGTATTGTACATATATTGAGTATACTGTGCATCCTGCTGAGCATAAAGAATTTCCGTCAATAGAACAACCAGAAGAAAAGACAGTGTTGTCAGGCTTCTCTGTAAATAAATTTTACGTGTCAATTTTAGCATTGATTTATCTATTAATGTATATGTATCCGGATAGCGATTTCTGTATACCATCATCATTTTCATAATCCAGGATATAGAAATATGTACCTACCGGTAATTTGTTGTCTACATCTACAGTTGCTCTACCTTGAGATGTACCATCAAAGACATTACCCTGGGTATTATATGCATTTGTAGTATAAACTTGTACACCCCATCTATTGTAAATGCGAATTGTATTATTTGGAAAATCTTCAAGCCCTCTAATGCTTAAAACATCATGAATACCGTCACCGTTAGGCGTTACCACATTAAATACCTCAATATCTTCTTCGCTGGCATTAGGTTCTAAATAATCTGGTGTGCCATCTGCATCCATATCATCATTGGCGAAATTTCCGTCCCCATTGGCATCCTCCATAGCAGTAGCTATTTGATCATCGTCATCATCAGTATCCCTATAATCAGATTCGGAATCACTATCTGTGTTTGGCAACATATCAAAAGGATCATCAATTTCATCGTTTACATCGTCATCAATAGTTGTATAACCCTCATAACCGTCATCAAGGCCATCATTATCCTTATCAGATCCTATAAAGACTACATCTGCAATACCATCATTATTCATATCATGCCCCTCAATACTATCTGGAACATTGTCATCATCACTATCGGTATCAACATAATCAGGGAGACTATCACCATCTGTATCCACGGGAAGAATTCCTAATCCACCGCCATTCTCATATACATCATCAAGACCGTTATTATTGGCATCTATCCCACTAGGTGCCGTGTAGTCTGCAGTAGATTGAGCTTCTACGTTGTCTGGTATACCATCATCATCACTATCTATATCGAGATAATCTGCTATGCCATCACTATCCGTATCCGTTGGATTTGTTGAAGGATCATTATCCCCATCTAAATCCAAATCTTCAAAACTGTCCACTATACCATCATTGTCTGTATCAAGGTCTACTCCAATTGGGTTTACAAGAATGGTAACTGTTGCTGTACTGCAATTGGATAAATTATCGCAAAGCGTATAGGTAAAGGAATCCGTCCCAAGAAAACCAGGATTAGGAGTATATGTGATATTATCATCAGAAGGATCTCCCGGAGTACCATTATTATTGATTACAGCTGTGCCATCAGTCGGACTTGTATTGGTGAGTGTTCCTATTGTAGGTATATCGTTATCATTAGCTAAAATGTCTATATCAACGGCAATATCTTCTATTGTGGCAATTGAATCAGGTAATGCGTCTACTATAGGCAACACATCTACCGTAACTGTTGCTGTACTGCAATCTCCAGTGGTATTGCAGACAGTATAATCAAATGAATCGGGTCCGTTGTAATCTGGATTTGGTGTATATGTAACAATATCATCTGTTGGATCATTCGGGGTCCCATTGTTATTAATATTAACTGAACCATTAGGAGGATTCGTAGTTGTCAAAGTTCCAATTGTTGGGAGATCGCTGTCATTGTCATAAATTGGTACTACGGCAGAAGTATCTTCATCGAGCGTAATAAGGTCATCTACCAAGGTAGCTGCTTGCTGCAGACACACTACTGTAAAACCAGGGAGATCTATTGAGTTCCCGGCTTTATTTATTGTGGCTATATAGCGAACCACCGAAGTTGTTGATGTAACAACCGGCTGTAATTGATTTCCTGCAACGGCCGGGTTCCAGCTAACAGTGGCACTGCCACTGACATTTGCGGTAATGTCCAGAGTAACTTGGTTATCAGGAGCTGTACAATCTGTTAATATGAAATACCCTGTGGCATTTGAACCACACAAAGTACCGTCATAAGTTGCAAAGTAAACCCCTGGGGTACTGGTCTCATAAAAGAAATCAGTACTTAAAACTGTTGAAGTATCTGAAGCTTCATACCATCTAAAATTACTTTCGTCACCACTGTTGGGCGCCTGAAGCAAAAATTGGGCATTGGATGCACTAATCCCCAGTAATGTAAAAACAATACTGAGGACTAGAAGATGATATCTGTTATTAGTCTTCAAATCTATTGTGAGCTTTTATGTCTTATTATTTAACAACAAATACAACGTTAATTAAAGAATTGTAATCTGAAGGTTGTCCGACAATATCGTATGTCAGGACTCCACTCGCATCAATGCTCATGTTGGCAAAAACTGCAGGATCCGCATAGGTTACATAATAATATAAATCTGTTGCAGCGTAAGTTGGAACTGCCGCAGGTGCACCGGCACTTGCTACAGTTGGCGTTCCAAACTGGGCTATATACTGTGTGTAAAGGTTTTCCGTATATCCTACACCATTTGTAGAAGCATCTACCGCTATTGAAGGCGGATAAAATATCCTGGCAGCTTTGGCTGTAATAGGTGCTATATCCTGGATTACATCTTCTACTGTTGCTTCTGTATTTCCATCGCCATCCACATCTACAGGGACATCAGAATTTACTTCGGAAGCAACTTGGTCGTCTGTTCCCAAGCTGCTTAGGGGTACTGATAAAGTACCATCGCTATCGGTAATATCCAGGTTGCCTGCATTTACTGCAAAGCCTGTGTTTATCTCATTGGTAATATCTCCATCAACCTCTGTGCCCGTTACTACATATGGGTCGCCAGATGTTCCGGTGCCGGTAACCACATTAATCCCTGCCCCATTTACTATGGTCTCTGAACCATCAGCTGTTGGAACAGTTATCGTATTTCCATCCGCTATACTCAACTGATCTCCAACAATACTTAAAGTTTGGTCGTCTGTGTCTATCGAGGATAAGGGTACAGATAAAGTTCCATTGCTATCGGTAATATCAAGGTTACCTGCATTTACTGCAAAGGCTGTGTTTATCTCATTGGTGACACTACCGTCAACCTCCGTGCCCGTTACTACATATGGACTGCCAGATGTTCCGGCGCCGGTAACCACATTAATCCCTGCTCCATTTACTATGGTCTCAGAACCATCAGCTGTTGGAACTGTTATCGTATTTCCATCTGCTATACTCAACTGATCTCCTACAATACTCAATGTTTGGTCATCCGTATCCGTGTCATCCAGATATCCACTAAGATCCACGGTTCCACCATCTTCCAGGGTCAGTGTATTTACAACCAAGCTCAACACCTGATCATCTGTTCCTAAACTTGTAAGGGGTACAGATAAAGTTCCATTACTATCGGTAATATCAAGGTTGCCTGCATTTACTGCAAAGGCTGTGTTTATCTCATTGGTGACACTTGCATCCGCATCATCTACGTTCAGGGCCAGGGTACTTCCATCCTCAATGGTGATATTACCTGCAGTACCATTGGTACTGATATCCTGATCATCTGTTCCTAAACTTGTTAGGGGTACAGATAAAGTTCCGTTACTATCAGTGATATCAAGGTTGCCTGCATTCACTGCAAAGGCCGTATTTATCTCATTGGTGACACTTGCATCCGCATCATCTACGTTCAGGGCCAGGGTACTTCCATCCTCAATGCTGATATTACCTGCCGTACCATTGGTACTGATATCCTGGTCGTCAGTACCTAAACTTGTTAACGGTACAGATAAAGTTCCGTTGCTATCGGTAATATCAAGGTTACCTGCATTCACTGCAAAGGCTGTGTTTATCTCATTGGTGACACTCGCATCCGCATCATCTACATTTAT
>RCNB010000591.1_pt1 | contig 23708 bp, 20 predicted proteins | sample 2041321 | NCBI WGS metagenome assembly RCNB01 (sample SAMN09708232, study PRJNA481090) | Marine sediment metagenome, whole genome shotgun sequencing project. | reverse complement strand
AAAAATTTTTAGTTTTTTCAAAATATTAACGTTGATTTTTGTACTTTTCAGAATTAATTGCGTTCCTTGCGTTACAAGCTTATCAGCAAAAATAAAGGTTTAATTTAATTAATCATAGATAATAAATTTAGAATGAGTTCAGGAAAAATACTTTGGGTTGATGATGAGATCCAACTTCTTAAACCCCATATGTTATTTTTGGAGAAAAAGAATTACGAAGTGACCCCATGTACGAATGGAGCGGATGCTGTTATAAGTGTAAGTGAGGAACAATTTGATGTGGTTTTACTCGATGAAAACATGCCAGGCTTATCTGGTCTAGAGACCTTAACTCAAATAAAAGAAAAACTACCCAACTTGCCAGTGATCATGATCACTAAAAGTGAGGAGGAATATATAATGGAGGAGGCAATTGGGTCAAAGATCGCCGATTATTTAATCAAGCCTGTCAATCCAAATCAAATTCTATTAAGTCTGAAAAAGAACCTTGATAATTCTAGATTGGTCTCTGAAAAAACAACTTCAAGTTACCAACAAGAATTCAGGAAAATCGCCTTGGATCTTGCGATGGTTAATACCTATGAAGATTGGGTTGAATTATATAAGAAACTGGTCCATTGGGAAATCCGATTAGAATCAATCGCGGATATTGGAATGATCGAGATTCTTGAAAGTCAAAAAGAAGAAGCAAACTCACAATTTTATAAGTTTATAAAAAACAATTATGCGGATTGGTTTCATGGGGATGACCGTCCAATTTTATCTCATACTTTATTCAAAGAGGTTATTGCGCCTCGGATTGAAAAGGATCCTGGTACCCTTTTAGTGGTTATTGATAATCTAAGGTATGATCAATTAAGAGTCCTAGAGCCTGTCATTAGTGAATACTACAAGTCAATTGATGAAAAATCTTTCTTTAGCATATTACCAACTGCAACACAGTATGCGAGAAATGCCATTTTCTCTGGATTAACTCCTTTGGATATGGAAAAGAAATATCCTCAATATTGGAAGAATGATACTGATGAGGGTGGAAAAAATATGTTCGAAAATGAATTTCTTACTGAACAAATTAAAAGACTTGGCCTTAATTTAAAACATGAGTATTATAAAATAACGGCAGTAAACCAAGGGCGCGAATTGGCGGCAAACTTCGCTAAAACACAAAAAAATGACCTTACAGTAATCGTCTATAACTTTGTTGATATGTTATCGCATTCTAGAACAGAAATGGATATGATCAAACAACTCGCAAGTGATGACAAAGCATATCGATCATTGACTTTAAGTTGGTTTAAAAATTCTCCTTTATTGGAAATTATACAAAACGCCCAGAGAATGGGTTTAAAGTTAATTATCACAACTGACCACGGAACTATAAACACTTCTAAACCATCGAAAGTGGTTGGAGACAAGCATATAAGTTCAAATCTTAGGTATAAAACAGGCAAAAGTTTGAGTTATAATGAAAAGGAAGTATATGAAGTAAAGGATCCTAAGGAAATTTTTCTTCCATCCTTAAATATCAGTAGTTCATTCATCTTTGCAAAAGAGGATTATTTCTTTGCCTACCCAAACAACTACAACCATTATGTCAAATATTATAAGAATACCTACCAGCATGGAGGTATATCCTTAGAAGAAATGATTATCCCGTGCATGACTTTTCAACCAAAATAAACCTGACTGACTTAACTTAGTTATTTATTATATTTTCACGAACAAATCCTCTTTTGGATGTTATGGCTTGTAAATATCTTCCATGGTCATTCAATTATGATGAATAAAGGTCTCGAATTTTTAAGAATTTAATACCTGTATTTCAAAGAATTTTATCAATTTTGCAAAATTAAATTTAAGCGAATCATTTAAACAATAATTTGATGAAAAAACATAATTTTAGTGCAGGTCCATGTATACTTCCTCAAGAAGTTTTGAAGAAGGCATCAGAAGCAGTTCTTAATTTTAACAATTTAGATCTTTCCTTGATAGAAATTTCACACAGAAGTGCTGATTTTGTCGAAGTTATGGAACATGCCAAGGATCTTGTTCTTGAGCTACTCGACTTAAAAAACAAAGGTTATTCAGCCCTTTTTTTACAAGGAGGCGCAAGTTTAGAGTTTCTAATGGTTCCTTATAATATTTTACCTGAAGACGGTAAAGCGACCTATATAAATACCGGGACCTGGAGTTCAAAAGCGATCAAGGAGGCCAGTCTTTTAGGAGAAGTTGAAGTTATCGCATCTTCTAAGGATACTAACTTTAATTATATTCCAAAAGGTTATTCAATTCCATCTGATGCTACTTATGTTCATTGTACAAGTAACAATACAATTTTTGGTACTCAAATGAAAGAATTCCCAAAAACTGATAAATTATTAGTTTGTGACATGAGTTCTGATATTTTTTCTCGCAAATTGGATTTTAGTCAATTTGACCTTATCTATGCCGGGGCGCAAAAAAATATGGGCCCTGCAGGAACAACTTTAGTCGTTGTAAAAGATGACATATTAGGAAAAACAGGAAGAAAAATCCCTTCTATGTTAGACTATCAAATACATATCGCTAAAGACAGCATGTTCAACACACCGCCAGTTTTTCCAGTATATGTTTCGATGTTAACTCTTGAATGGCTTAAAGGATTAGGAGGCATTGAAGGTATCGAAAAAATAAATGATGATAAAGCTGGTCTTCTATATAATGAAATAGATACGAATCCATTATTTAAAGGAGTTGCAAACAAGGAGGATCGTTCAACCATGAATGTTACTTTTGTTTTAACTGACGATAGTAAAAAAGATAAATTTGACAGTATGTGGAAAGCGGCTGGAATTAGCGGTATCAACGGACACAGATCTGTAGGAGGATATAGAGCGAGTATTTATAATGCCATGCCAAAGGAAAGTATTCAGGTGCTAGTGGACATAATGAAAGTACTCTAATAAATAGAAAATAAAAATTTAAAAACAATAAAATGAAAGTATTAGCAAATGATGGCATAGCAACTTCAGGAGTTGTAGCTCTAGAAAATGCAGGCTTTGAAGTAATATTAAAAACTGTTGCACAAGAACAACTTGCAGATTTTATCAATGAAAATGAAGTTGATGTTCTTTTAGTAAGAAGCGCAACAACTGTAAGGGAAGCACTTATAGATGCTTGTCCTTCATTAAAAATCATTGGTCGTGGCGGAGTTGGTATGGACAATATTGATGTTGACTACGCTAGAAATAAAGGACTTAAGGTAATCAATACTCCCGCAGCCTCTTCTCATTCTGTTGCAGAATTGGTTTTTGCTCACTTATTTGGAATGGTAAGGTTTTTACATGATTCTAATAAAAATATGCCGCTTGAAGGAGATTCTAAATTTAAGGAGCTTAAAAAGGCATATGCTAAAGGTATTGAATTAAAAGGAAAAACCTTAGGGATTCTTGGTTTTGGCCGAATAGGTCAGGCTACCGCCAAAATTGGTTTAGGAGTTGGAATGAAGGTTGTTGCCTTTGACCCTTATATTGATGCGGCAAATCTACAATTAGACTTTTACGACGGACAGCATCTCAATTTTACAATTGATACAATTTCGAAAGAGGCTGTACTTGAACAAGCAGATTTTATTTCTCTTCATGTACCTGCCCAAGACGATTATGTAATTGGTACTAAGGAATTTGGAATTATGAAGAAAGGTGCAGGCATTGTAAATGCAGCACGTGGCGGAGTAATAGACGAATTGGCTCTTGTAGAGGCAATCGATAAAGGTATGATCTCTAATGCTGCCTTAGACGTGTTTGAAAACGAACCAAATCCGGAAATTCAGTTATTGATGAACAAGAATATTTCACTTACACCGCATATTGGAGCTGCTACTCAAGAAGCACAGAATAGAATAGGCGAAGAATTAGCTAATCAAATTATAGAAATTTTAGCATAGGTTAATTTTTAGTTTTTATCGAAATAGAGATTTATTATATCCATAATAAATCTCTATTTTTGTTTTGATCAACAATGTCATATCGATTCATATAAAGCTGTTGATTATATTTTAAACATGGCTCAAGTAAATCCGTTTCGTGCTGTAAGATCAACAAGAGATAAGGTTGCCTTAGCAACCACACGCTCATATGATATTTATAAAAAAAAGGAATTAAACGATATCCTAAGATTGAATCCTTTTTCATTTTTACACATTCTTCGCCCAGGCTTTAAATTTCATAAAACTGTTCATGGAACCAAGCGCTTTAAAATGGTACACAACAGGTATACTGAATTTAAAGAGAATGGTATTTTTAAAAATGATCAGAAACTAAGTTATTATCTTCATCAAAAATCTTTTAATGGCGATGTCTTTTGGGGCATTATAGGTTTAGCCTCTCTTGAGGATTATCAAAATAATGTCATTAAAAAGCATGAAAAGACTCTGAGCGAAAGAGAGGCCTTATTTGGAAATTACCTCGAAGTTACAGGATTCAATGCTGAACCGGTTCTTATTACCTATCCTGACAATGATTTTCTATCGTCGCTTATTTTGAAATATAGAAAACTCAGGGCTGAATATGAATTTACTACAAATAAGAACAGGACACACTTGATGTGGTTAATTGATGGAGATGATGAAGTAGCTCAAATTTCAGAGGCTTTTTCAAAAATGCCATCATTATATATAGCTGACGGTCATCATCGAACGGCTTCTTCTAATTTTTTATTTGAAAAAATGAAGAACAGTGGCAATAAAAAAGCCCAAGAATTAAGCAAATATTTTATGGCCTATTTTATTCCTGAATCAAGTTTGAGAATCACTTCTTTTTATAGGTTCCTCAAGAATTTAAATGGCCTGGACAAAAAAGAGTTTCTAATGGCTCTTGATGAGAATTTCAGAATTCAGAAGCTGGGGAAAAGGTATTATCAACCTTCAAAAAAACATCACTTTGCAATGTTCTTGGGTGGTGATTACTACAAATTGTATTTGAGGAAATCAAGTTTTAATCCCAGTAACGAACTTGATCAGCTTGATTCTCAAATTCTGTTCAAACATATTCTTGAACCCATTCTCGGAATCAAGGATCCTTCAACGGATAAAAATATTCATTACCTCCCAGAAACTGGTAATGAAATGCAACTTCAACAACTTGTAGATTCAGGCGATTACGAGGTGGGCTTTGGCTTATTTCCGATATCTGTCAAACAACTAAAAACTGTTGCAGACAGTAACCTTACTATGCCTCCAAAAAGCAGTTATATTGAACCAAAATTAAGAAGTGGTTTAACAATCTATGAATTAAAGTAATTACACATATAAAACATATTAAATGCTTGTAAAACAGAACTTAGAAGATTTAAAAAAACACATAAACAAAGATGTTACTTTAGTTGCTGTTTCGAAAACGAAACCCGTTGCGGATATCTTAGAAGCATACGAGGCAGGGCAGCGTATTTTTGGTGAGAACAAAATCCAAGAAATGGTTAGTAAATATGAGGTACTGCCGAAAGATATCAAATGGCATATGATTGGCCATTTGCAAAGTAATAAAGTTAAATACATGGCTCATTTTGTGGATTTAATCCATGGCGTTGATAGTCTTAAAACCTTGAAAGAAATCAATAAGCAGGCAAAGAAACACGACCGCACCATTAACTGCCTTCTTCAAGCAAGGATCGCAAAAGAAGAAACCAAATTCGGTCTTAAATTCAGAGATCTAGAAGCAATTCTCGAAACAGAAGAACTTGCAGAACTCGAAAATATCAAAATTGTAGGACTAATGGGTATGGCAAGTTTTAGCGCTGACGCCAATGAAGTTTCAGAGGAATTTATAAGTTTAAAACTCCTGTTTGATAAAATCAATTTATCTAAAGGCCATCTTGAAATACTTTCTATGGGTATGAGTGGCGATTATAAACTAGCTATTGCAAATGGAAGTAATATGATTCGAGTTGGATCTGCTATTTTTGGTTCAAGAAATTATATCGTTTAATTACAGAACAATTTGATGCTAATAATAACTCTAGTGCATAATTTTAAATAAAAGCTCTTTAAGGATATCTCCCTGGGCTAAATTTGACGCCCCTACTCCCTTGCTTTTCAAATCGGCCTCTCTTAAGTGAGCTATAACCTGAGCCACTTTTCTCATGGGATAATTTCTTGCAGCTCTTTGGTATTCTGCTATAAAATAAGGGTTTATTCTCAGCATTTTGCCAACATTGATCTTGCCTTTATCTTTTAAACCATGATACAGTAGCAATTGCGTAAAAAAGCTATTCAACAATGAAATTGTCATCACCAAAGGATTACTCTTTGGGTTTTGAGAAAAATATTGGACTATTTGATTCGCTTTAACCAATTCTTTATCTCCTATTGCCTTTCGCAATTCGAAATTGTTAAAATCTTTACTAATTCCAATATTCTCTTCGATATGGATTGCCGAAATTATAGATCCTTGCTTCAATAGCAGGGCTAATTTATCAAGTTCATTGTCAATTTTTGAAAGATTTGTTCCCAGAAACTCAACCAGCATATGTGAGGCTTTGGGTTCTATTTGAAAGCCTTTATCCTTTAAAGTACTATTAATCCATTCACTTACCTGATTCTCATAAAGTTTTTTACTCTCAAACAAACAACCAACTTCTGCTACAGTCTTGGCTAATTTCTTTCGCTTATCAATCGTTTTATACTTGTAACATATAACCAATACCGTAGAAGGTTGTGGGTTTTCAGCATAAATAGCTAACTTTTCAATATTTCTGGAAAGATCTTGAGCCTCCTTTACGATAACAACCTGTTTTTCAGACATCATTGGATACCGCTTGGCATTTGCCATGATATCTTCAATAGTAACGTCTCTACCATAAAGAACCATTTGATTAAAGCCTTTTTCTTCTTCCGCTAATAAATTATGTTCAATATAGTCAGATATCTTGTCTATATAATATGCCTCCTCCCCCATTAGAAAATAGATAGGCTTGGTGTTTTTCGATTTTATATCATCGACGATCTGTGTGATTCTATTCATAAATTATAAGAAGTTCCTTACTTTTACCTCATGACAATACTCAATTTACCAAAGTATTCGTTTCGGATCAAAAATAAAGAAAATAAGCTTTATATTTTTGACCGAGTTAGAAAAAAAAATATAGTACTGACTGATGAGGAATGGGTGAGACAAAACTTTGTATCATATCTTCATGAGCAAAAGAAATATCCACTTTCATTAATGGCTATTGAAAAGCAGTGTGTCGTAAACAACACAATCAAAAGAACTGACATATTAGTATTTGACAAGACCGGCTCAGCACATATCATTGTTGAATGTAAAGCCCCTCATATAAAGATCAATCAAGATACTTTTGATCAAATCGCCAGATACAACATGAAATTGAATGCTAACTATTTGATTGTCACAAATGGTATGGATCATTTCTATTGTCAAATGGACCACAAAGCAAAGAAATATACCTTTCTAAGGGAAATACCAAATTATTCTTAAAATTAACCGCTTTTATAGTTTTGATTAGTGAAAAAAGCTATGTTTGCAATCCTTAAAATAATTATTTCTACCCACCTTGAAGATAGCAATTGTAATTTTAAACTGGAACGGCAGGGATTTACTGGAAAAGTTTCTCCCCTCAGTTATTGACTGCAGTCTAGAGGACGCAGAAGTCTATGTGGCGGATAACAATTCAACTGATGAATCCATTTCATTTCTTCAAGAAAAATACCCCCAAGTAAAAATTATTCAGAATAAAATTAACGGAGGGTATGCCAAAGGTTATAATGATGCATTAAAGCATATTGATGCAGATATTTACGCATTGGTCAATTCAGATATTGAGGTAACGAAGAATTGGCTAAAACCGATTAAATTAGCCTTTGATCAAAATGATACGACTGCCATAATTCAACCTAAATTACTCGATTTTAAAAACAAATCGAAGTTTGAATACGCAGGCGCTGCGGGCGGCTTTGTTGATTTTATGGGCTACCCATTTTGCAGGGGACGAATTTTTATGGAATTGGAAAATGATCAAGGACAGTTCAATGATATATCAGATATTTTTTGGGCTTCGGGCGCCTGTTTCTTTATCAAATCAGACATTTACCATGAATTAGGCGGATTCGATGAAGAATACTTTGCGCATCAAGAGGAAATTGACCTTTGTTGGAGAGTTCAAAACGCAGGCTATAAAATCAAGTATGTTGGTGCTTCTGAGGTTTATCATGTCGGTGGCGCAACCTTGCAAGAATCAAACCCACATAAGACCTATCTCAATTTCAGAAATAGTCTATTTACTATTGCTAAGAACGTACCGAAACGATTTGTATTCATCGTTATTTTTTTTAGATTAGTTTTAGATGCTGTTGCTGGATTGAAATTCATCTTTGAATTAAGACCCGTCCACACTTGGGCAATTATCAAAGCACATTTAAGCTTTTATTGGCATTTAAGAAAAATGCTAAAAAAGAGAAGGGCTTTATCATTTAAACAAACCAATTACTTTTATTGCTTTAGTATAGTTTGGGAACATTTTATCAAAAGAAAAAAGAATTTTTCGTTGATCAAATAAGGATTCCTGACTCTTTATCCTGTTAGATTTTCGATTCATTCAGGCTTTTTTTTAATTTCCCTATATTTGACCGCATAGCATTTACGGTTCTTCCCTTTATTTGGAATTAAATGGATGCGATGGGCATTTTGGCTTACAAATTTAAAAGCTTATGTTGCACAAGGTATTTTATTAAATGAAACTGAAATAGATCTTAAAAGTATTGAAATGTCAAATTTTCAATTCGTCAACATGTAATATACATACATGAATAAATTGTTATGAAAATGAAACTAAAAACTAATTTTATTGTAATTCTCTGTCTGCTATTAACAAGTAGCTTTTATTGGGCCTGTTCTTCCGATCCTAAAAAAGAGAAGCCTCTTATCTCAAGCATCAATAACCCTGATCCAATCAATTATGATCTGGAGGATATTATAGATTCTGGAGTTCTTAGGGTAATCACATCGTACTCTCCTACTGGCTATTTCCTGTATAAAGGAGAAACAATGGGGTTTGAGTACGAAATATTCAAACGAATGGCAGATCATTTGGGTATTGGCTTGGAAATTGTACTTGCGAAAAATGTGGATTCGATCATCCCAATGCTGAACCGTGGTGACGGGGATATTATTGCTCTGGGCTATACCATTACATCAGACCGCAAAGAGGATGTCAGTTTTACAGACCCTTATATGATAACACATCAGTCTTTAATTCAGAAAAAACCTGATAACTGGAGAAAAATGACCAGGGACAATATCAAAGATGCCTTGGCTACTGATATTGTTGACCTGATTAAAGACACTGTTTCAGTTAGACAAAACTCCTCATACTTCCTTCGATTAAAGGAAATGTCTAATGAGTTAGGTGATTCAATCTATATTAAAATTTTACCTGGAGAATTATCAGATGAGCAGATCATTAAAATGGTGTCTGAAGGAGATATTAAATATTCGATAATAGATCACCATAAGGCATCAATCCATAAGAGCTATTTTCCTAATATAGATGTTGATACACCAGTGAGTTTGTCGCAAAGAATTGCTTGGGCTGTTCGGAAGACTTCTCCAGATTTACTCGCCATGATCAATGAAGGCTTGGGAGTTATAAAAAGGAAACCTGATTACAACATACTCTATGAAAAGTACTTTGAGAACAAAAGACAATTTCATAAAAGGTTAGACAGCGAGTTCTATACCGGTTCGACAGGCAAATTTAGTAAGTATGATGAAATAGTTAAAAAGTATTCTTCCGATTTGGGTTGGGATTGGATTTTGGTCAAATCACTGATTTATCAAGAATCAATGTTCAAAGCCAATAATAAATCTTGGGTAGGTGCTAGTGGCCTTATGCAACTTATGCCAGCGACGGCTAAAGAAATGGGGGTGTCAAATATTCAAGACCCGGAACAAAACATTAAGGCTGGAAGCAAATACTTAGGACGAATGCATTCTTATTGGGGTCAAATTCCAGACTCCGTTCAAAGAATTAAATTTGCAATGGCCTCCTATAATTGTGGTTATGGTCATATCAAAGACGCTCAAAAGCTGGCAATGAAATACGGTAAGGACTCTTTGGTTTGGGATGATGGAGTTGATTATTATGTATTAAATCTTTCAAAATCAAAATTTTATAATGATCCTGTTGTGGAATTTGGTTACGCTCGTGGTTATGAACCTTATGAATATGTCAAAGATATTTTTGAAAGATATAAAAATTACAAGACCTTCGCCTCTCAATAACGCGTATAAAATTCATTCATGAGTATCTTTGATTTTCTAGATCTTTTAGGAACTGCTGCATTTGCCATTTCAGGAGCCTTGTTCGCTATTAAAAAAAGAATGGACACTTTTGGGGTCTTAATCATCGCTTTTGTTACTGCAGTTGGTGGAGGTACTTTGCGAGATATGTTAATTGGTGCGGATCGTATTACATGGATGATAGATCTCAATTATATCTATGTGATATTTACCTCTGTAATACTTGCAATAGTATTTAGAAAAAAAATAGGTTACCTGAGTAAATCGTTATTTCTATTTGACACAATTGGTTTAGGAATCTTTACCATTATTGGAACCAAAATAGGCCTACAAAATGATTTTCATCCAATGATTTGTGTTGCTCTAGGAACGATTACTGCAACTTTCGGTGGGGTTATCAGAGACACGCTTAGCAATGAAATACCGTTAATTTTTCAAAAAGAAATTTATGCAACAGCCTGTATCATTGGGGCGGTTACGTATTTAATTTTAAATAAATTCAGTATTGACCAAGACCTCATTCACATCTTAACGGCCTTAATGGTTATATCTGTTAGATTGATCGCCGTGAAATTCAAATTAAAACTCCCTAACTTTTACAATAGCGAAATTTAATAGTCTCCTAAAGTTTCAGGATTTTGAGCCAAAGCACTTTCTAATTGTTCTGCATTTGGAGCTTTACCATGCCAGGCATGTGTACCCATCATAAAATCAACACCATTCCCCATTTCAGTATGCATAAGTATACAAACAGGTTTTCCCTTTCCTGTTTCGCCTTTTGCTTCCCTTAAGACTGATATAATACTTTCAAGATCATTCCCTTTTAAAACTTCAAGAACTTTCCATCCAAAAGCTTCAAACTTAGCTCTAAGGTTACCCAAAGGCATAACGTCATCAGTAGCTCCATCTATTTGTTTTAAATTGTAATCAATAGTGGCTATCAAATTGTCAACCTTCTTACCGGCAGCATACATAGCAGCCTCCCAAACTTGACCTTCTTGCAATTCACCATCTCCATGCAAAGTATACACCAAATGCTTATCACCATTAAGTTTTTTAGCATTAGCAGCTCCTATAGCAACTGACAAGCCCTGACCTAATGATCCTGAAGACATTCGTATTCCAGGCAAACCTTCATGAGTAGTTGGATGACCTTGTAAACGTGTATTAATTTTTCTAAAAGTCGCTAATTCTGAAACTGGAAAAAACCCACTTCTTGCCAACACGCTATACAATACTGGCGAAATATGACCATTTGATAAAAAGAATAAATCTTCATTTTTTCCGTCCATGTTGAATTCAGAAGAATAATCCATTACTTCCTGGTATAAGGCAGTCACAAATTCTGTGCAGCCCAATGATCCTCCAGGATGCCCTGAATTTACTGCATTCACCATTCTTACAATATCTCTTCTGACCTGAGTAGAAAAATCTTTTAATTCATTAATTGTAGGCATCTCCATGTTGTTTTAGGTTCGCAAAAATACTAAACTCAAATCAATATTATTATTAAAAAAATAATTATTTACAAGTTATGTTTTATGAATGAATTGATGCCTGAAAAACGGCCTAATCAAATAGATAGCTAAACTTCTGCCTTTATGACTATGACCTGTCTAACACACTTAAAACTTCAGGCTAAAGTAATGATTATGCTTTTTCTACGACACAGGTGAATAGTCCCTAAATTTAAATTATGTTTAACAATTGTTAGAACGAAATTTAAACTGAATAACATACATTTGTAAGCTTAAAAAAAAACATATAATGAATAAACTTATCCTACTGCTTACGGCGATCACATTTTTTTCCTGTAGTGAAAAATCAAATAAAACATATGTAACTTTACAAGGAAATATAAATAATGCTGATTTAGACAGTATTCTAATTCTTGGTAAAGATTTCAAAAAGAGTATAAAAGTTAATGAGGATGGGTCTTTCAAGGACACTCTAAAAGTTGTTGATGGCTTTCATGGGATTACCGATGGTAAGCAACAAGGTTTTCTTTATTTGAAAAACGGATACGACATGGATATGGAAATTGACTTGGAACACCTCCCTCAATCAATAACTTATGAAGGTGAAGGATCAGTCACCAATAACTATTTAATTCAAAAAATTGAATTTGTCAAGGATGAAAAATTAACCGATTATGCGCTATTCTTTTCTTTGGAAAAGGATGCATTCGATAGCAAACTTGCAGTTTTAAAAACGAATTTAGATGGTCTTTTAAAAAACACCAAAGGTCTAGACGAGGAAGTAATCAAAATGGAAAATGAGTCTAATGACAAACTCATCAATTTCTTTCAGTCAAATTACGAAAAAGAACACGCTAATTATGTTGGATTAAATCCAGGGGATCCTTCTCCGACATTCAATTACCCTGATCAAAATGGAAATAATGTATCATTAGATGATTTGAAAGGAAAATATGTATACGTGGATGTATGGGCAACCTGGTGTGGACCTTGTAAAAAAGAAATTCCCTTTTTAAAGGTAATGGATGAAGAATACAAAGGTAAAAATATAGCCTTTGTAAGCCTGTCTATTGACAAAATAGAACACAAAGATAAATGGTTAAAAATGATTGAAGATGAAGACCTTAAGGGTATTCAAATTTTAGCTGATAATGATTGGAACTCTGATTTTGTAACTTCCTATAATATAAAGGGTATTCCTAGGTTCATTTTAATTGACAAAGAAGGGAATATTGTTAACTCTAATGCTCCAAGACCTTCTGACCCATCCCTTAAAGAAGTATTAAGTACTCTTTCTTTATAGATCTCCTTTTTTCTAAAATAAAGCCTTTGAGAAATCAGAGGCTTTTTTTATGCTCCGTATTTGGTGATTTATAACCCATATTTTAGCATTTTCTTACATTGAAGCTTTTGACATAAAACCAGTCAAAAAGTCATCTAAAACACTCTATTTCAGTCAAATTGACATCAAATCAGTCCAAATGATCAATTGGAACATATTTTGACCCTTGTATGTTGGACATAAATTAAATATTATGAATTTTAATAATTTCACTATAAAATCACAAGAGGCAGTGCAACAAGCTCAGCAAATTGCACAAGGCTTTAAGCATCAACAAATCGAGAATGCCCACATTCTTAAAGGAGTTTTGGAGATTGATGAAAATGTCACTCCCTTTATTCTTAAAAAACTTGGGGTGAATGTCGATCTATTCAACAGAACTCTTGACAATATCATACAAAGCTTCCCGATTGTTGAGGGCGGAGAATTAATGCTTTCGAAAACGGCAAATAAAATGCTGATTGATGCCAGTAATATTGCAAAAAAAATGAAGGATGAATATGTATCCTTGGAGCATCTATTGTTAGCTATATTGGGTTCTAAAGGAGACACAACCCAGTTGCTTAAAGATAATGGCATCAATGAGAAGGACCTAAACAATACAATTGAAGAACTAAGAAAAGGGAATCGTGTGACTTCACAAAGTGCTGAAGAAACATACAATTCACTGAATAAATATGCGAAGAACTTAAATCAATTAGCAAATGATGGGAAACTGGACCCTGTTATTGGCCGGGATGAGGAAATCAGAAGAATTTTACAAATCCTGTCCAGAAGAACCAAGAATAATCCAATATTGATCGGTGAACCTGGTACTGGTAAAACGGCTATTGCTGAAGGACTGGCCCAGCGCATTGTTAAAGGTGACGTTCCAGAGAACCTACAAAACAAGGTTGTTTTCTCTCTTGATATGGGTGCTCTAATTGCTGGTGCAAAATACAAAGGTGAATTTGAAGAAAGACTAAAATCTGTTATAAAGGAAGTAGTCTCTTCTGACGGAGAAATAGTTCTTTTTATTGATGAAATTCACACCCTTGTCGGTGCTGGTGGTGGTCAGGGAGCAATGGATGCCGCTAACATTCTTAAGCCTGCTCTAGCCAGAGGAGAATTAAGAGCCATTGGAGCAACAACATTGGATGAATATCAAAAATATTTTGAAAAAGACAAAGCCCTTGAAAGAAGGTTTCAAAAAGTAGTGGTTAATGAACCAGATACTGAAAGTGCCATTTCTATACTTAGAGGGATCAAAGATAAGTATGAAACACATCACAAAGTTGAAATCAAAGACAGTGCTATTATAGCAGCTGTTGAATTATCCCAGCGCTATATATCTGATCGGTTTTTACCTGATAAGGCGATTGACCTAATGGATGAAGCTGCTGCTAAAATAAGAATGGAAATTAATTCTAAGCCTGAGGAGCTAGATGTTCTTGACAGAAAAGTGATGCAACTTGAAATTGAAATCGAAGCCATAAAAAGAGAGAATGATACAAAAAAGTTAAAGTTCTTAAAAGAAGAACTCGCCAATTTTAAGGAGAAACGCAATGAGATCAACGCAAAATGGACAAGCGAAAAAGAAATTATTGACAGGGTTCAATCTTCCAAAGAACAAATTGAAAAATTTAAGCTAGAGGCAGAACGTGCTGAACGAGATGGCAATTACGGTCTTGTGGCTGAAATAAGATATGGAAAAATTAAACTGGAAGAAGAAAAACTAATTGAATATCAGAAAGAAGTAGAATCAAATCAAGAAAATTCTTTAATCAAAGAAGAGGTTACAAGTGAAGATATTGCTGAAGTTGTTGCCAAATGGACTGGCATTCCGGTCCAGAAAATGCTACAAAGTGATAAAGAAAAACTTCTTTCTCTTGAAAAAGAGCTACACAATAGAGTGATTGGGCAAGATGAGGCCATAGAGGCTGTTGCAGATGCTGTTAGAAGGTCAAGAGCCGGATTACAGGATTCTAAGAAGCCTATTGGTTCATTCCTTTTCCTTGGAACAACTGGTGTTGGTAAAACCGAGTTGGCAAAAGCCTTGGCAGAATACCTTTTTGATGATGAATCGTCAATGACCAGAATCGATATGAGTGAATACCAAGAAAGACATGCAGTTAGCAGGCTCATTGGTGCTCCTCCTGGATATGTTGGTTATGATGAAGGAGGTCAACTTACCGAAGCCGTTAGAAGAAAACCTTATTCGGTTATCTTACTTGATGAAATTGAGAAAGCACATCCTGATACTTTCAATATCCTATTACAAGTATTAGACGAAGGAAGATTGACTGATAACAAAGGAAGGGTTGCTGACTTTAAGAATACGATTATCATCATGACCTCAAATATGGGAGCCCATATTATTCAAGAAAATTTTGAAAATATAGACATGTCTGCAAGAGACGCGGTTATTGAAACTACTAAAATTGACGTGTTGGCTTTACTCAAGAAAACCATACGTCCAGAATTTTTAAATCGTATCGACGAGATCATCATGTTCACGCCGCTTAATCAGGATGAAGTAACCCAGATAGTTCGTTTACAAATTGATGCCTTGTCAATTATGTTGAAGGAAAAAAACATCAACCTCAGTGCGACTGAAGAGGCAATTCTCAGTTTATCTAAAAAGGGATTCAACCCGCAATTCGGAGCAAGGCCCATAAAAAGAGTGATTCAAAAAGAGGTGTTGAACCGTTTGTCAAAAGACATATTAGCAGGCAAGATTTCTGCGCAAAGTAACATTCTACTTGACTCCTTTGACGAGCAATTTGTCTTTAGGAATAAATAAATTCATGATTTAAAGGGCCACTTCAAAGGTGGCCTTTTTTACTCTCCCTCCTTCTGATCCTGTAGAATCAATATTATTCTAAAGAATAATTCTGTATTCAACAAATTATCAAATTCGAAATTAACAAGTCTGTAATTCTCAACTTAAAATAGTATTATCCTTGTATTCTTATTAAATTTGCATAAAATATTGCAAAACCCTATGAATATACAACCTAAATCTAAACGGTTCAACGAAAATATACTCACTAAATATCAAATTTACAACAGTATATTTATTACACTTCCATTTGACAATATCAGTAATACAGGTGTGTTGATGCCATTGTTAAAAAGCGAATGTGAAAAAGGATTTGCAAAAGGATTAACTCCGGTTGAAATCATAGATAATTTTTTCAATAAGTACCAAGATAATACCAAAGACAAAGAAAAAATAGATCTCCTATTCAAATTCATCCAGTATATAGAAAGACAAGTTGTATTGTTTGATGCTATTGAAGACGCTGCTTTCCCTATCATGCATAACATGGATGGTAAAGGAACCTTAAGAAATGCCAAAGAAGAGGCTTTTTCGCAAAATAAGAAAGAAGCTTTGCAGAGTTATTTAGAAGCGTTCAAGGTGAGGTTGGTTCTTACTGCTCACCCTACACAATTCTACCCAGGCTCTGTTTTGGGGATCATTACTGATCTCACGGATGCCATTGAAAGAAATGATTTAGTAACTATTAAAGAATTATTAGCCCAACTTGGAGTTACACCTTTTCTAAAAATTGAAAAGCCAAGCCCTTTGGATGAAGCCATCAATTTGATTTGGTATTTGGAGAATGTTTTCTATCACGCAGCTGGTTCTATCTACAATTATATTGAGAGTAATATTTACGAAGGAAAGGAAAGTACTAATGAATTTGTCAGCCTAGGCTTTTGGCCAGGTGGTGATAGAGATGGAAACCCTTTCGTGACTACTGAAATCACTGAAAAAGTAGCGCAAAAACTTAGACAATCAGTTCTGAGAAATTATTATAAAGATATTCGTAAACTCAGAAGAAAATTGACCTTTAAGAAAGTTGCCGATATCGTTTTAGAAGTTGAAAATAAACTTTACAGAAGCTTTATTGAACCCGAAAAAATAATCTTCTCCCAAGAAGAATTATTGACCAAACTATTTTCGATAAAAGAACTTCTAATTAATGATTATCAGTCTCTGTATTTGACTGAATTAAACGATTTGATCCATAAGGTAAGACTATTTGGATTCTACTTTGCTACTCTGGATATAAGGCAGGATAGTCGCATCCACCATCAGGTATTTAGTCATATTTCAGATACTCTTATTGCTGAAGGATCTGACATATTTCCTAAAAACTATGCTGAACTGGATGAAGTTGAGCAGATTAAAACATTGACTAAGATTAATGGTAAAATAAGTTCTGATCAGTTTAAGGATGAACTTGTAGTTAAAACATTAGGATCAATTGAAGCGATTAAAAAAATTCAGCTCAGCAATGGAGAAAAGGGAGCTAATCGCTACATTATTAGTAACAATCAAAGCGCGTTAAATGTAATTGAAGTATACGCCATGCTGAAATTGACAGTATTTCAGGATGAACTCCCAGTTGATATTGTTCCATTATTTGAAACTGTAGATGACTTAATACGTTCGGGCGACGTTATGGAACAATTGTATTCCAACAAAGAGTATCGCAAACATGTGGAAAGCAGAAATAATAAGCAAACCATTATGCTTGGATTCTCTGATGGAACGAAAGATGGAGGTTATTTGATGGCCAACTGGTCGATTTTTAAGGCCAAAGAAGAATTGACTAGAATTTCAAGAAAATACAATATTAAAGCTATCTTTTTTGATGGGCGTGGTGGACCTCCAGCGAGGGGTGGCGGAAAAACACATCAATTTTACGCCTCCTTGGGGCCGACTATTGAGAATGAAGAAGTTCAACTAACCATCCAGGGTCAAACAATCAGTTCGAACTTTGGGACAAAGGATTCAGCACAGTATAATCTGGAGCAATTAATTAGTTCAGGTGTTAGTAATGAGTTTTTTGACAGCGCTAAGAACACCCTTACTGAAGAGCAAAAAGAAATTATGGATGAGCTTGCTGCGATAAGCTATAGCACTTATTCTGATTTTAAAAATCATGAGAAATTTTTGCCTTATCTAGAGGAAATGAGCACTTTAAAGTATTACGCAAAAACCAATATTGGAAGTCGTCCTTCTAAAAGAAATAGTTCAGAAAAATTAAATTTCAGTGATTTAAGGGCCATCCCGTTTGTTGGATCATGGAGTCAATTAAAGCAAAATGTTCCAGGTTTTTACGGTGTAGGAACTGCCCTGTTGAAATTTGAGGAAGACGGATCTTTTGATAAGGTTGTTAGTTTTTATAACAACTCAAAATTCTTTAAAAGTCTTATAGATAATAGTATGATGTCTATGAAGAAGTCCTTTTTTGAATTGACGAGATATATGGAGAAAGATCCTAAATTCGGAGAATTCTGGAAGTTGATTTACGCTGAATTCTTAACAAGTAAAAGGTTAGTGTTAAAATTAGGAAACCAATCGGAATTAATGCAGAACTACCCTGTCAGTAAAGCTTCTATCGAAGTAAGAGAATCTATAGTATTGCCTCTACTTACAATCCAGCAATATGCATTAAAAAAAGTACAAGAACTCAATCAGGATCCGAATGCTGATAAAAAAACTATTGAAGTTTTTGAAAAAATAATAACAAGATCTCTATTTGGAAATATTAATGCCAGCCGTAATTCAGCTTAATATAAGTCTTGAATGATTATTTAATAGATCATATTAAATCCATTAACCAAAATGGATAGAAACCCTAAAAAGTCAATTTATAGCCCCATTAATCCGGGGCTTTAAATTTGAATGGAAATAATCATTGTTCATTTGAACTTTTCAAATAAAATTTTGAATTAACTGAAAACTTCTTCTTTAAGTTTAATTTCTTATTCGTCTTTAATGCATACATTATTTTCAACACACTATATCACAAAGATACTGGTAACCAAACTGTTGAATCTACTACGCTCAACATTGAATCGAAGAGCTTTAATAAAATATCATTTTTTTAGGATTTAGATTATTTTGCAGGCCTAAGAAAACTTCTGATAATTATAAGCTAAAATAAAAACATCAACTCAATTAAAATAAATCCTTATGTCTTAGCGTTATAGATGGTAATAATAACAATTGCTATAAAAAAATAAGGAGTTATGAAAAAGATTTTTTTAAGTTGTGCGTTATGTCTATGCATAATGTCCTTCTCTTCTTGCACATCAAATGATGTAAAAGAAATTTCTGGAACAATTATCATTAAGGATTTAGGAACACATGTTTTCAATATCAATGCTGACAATATTGACGCTACTATTATTATGGCCGGTCCGCAATTTGAAAGCCCAATGATTTATGAGCATGTACCTTTGTTTAGAACCTCTGATTATAATGCTAAAATCGAAGTTGACAATTCAGGTAAATTAAAGACTGAATTACTTAACAATCTAGTTGTCATGTATGAAGTTGAAGCTGGTGAATTACCAGATCAACAACTAAATCATTTAATGCAACAAGGGTTCATTAAGATTGAATGGACTGGATTAAATTGATATGCTAGTTTAAATTGGCCAATACCAATAGCATTTTACTTCATTTTGAATTGAATTATTTACATTTCGCATATTTTTTATTTAGATTTGCTCAATGCAAAAGAAGATCAATATCCGAAATAAAAAAGCTCGCTTTGAGTTTGAGATTTTGGACACCTATATCGCGGGAATCCAACTTACTGGTACTGAAATAAAATCTATTCGTGAAGGAAAGGCTAGGATCACCGAGAGTTTCTGCGAGTTCAATGAAGGAGGAGAATTATATGTTATCAATATGTTTATTGAAGAATATAGTTACGGAAGCTTTTACAACCATAAATCCAAAGGTGAACGAAAACTATTACTTAACAAGAAGGAGCTAAAAAAGCTTCTTAAAGAAGTTCAAAATGTAGGACTTACCATTATTCCGTTAAAATTATTCGTAACTGACAAAGGCTGGGCCAAACTTCAGATAGCCCTATGTAAAGGGAAAAAACTATATGATAAACGACAAGTTCTTAAAGATCGGGACAATAAAAAATCCCTTGACCGAATAAAGAAAAACTATTCATGACCATTAAAGATTATTTCACTTTTTTTCGTTGGAAGAACATTTTAATGATTTTGTTGATTCAATATCTATTCAAATACTTTCTATTTAAAAAATTTGACATTCAAGTTTCTCTTGACGATTTCCATTTTTTTATTTTGGCTATATCTACTGGATTTGTTGCTATTGCAGGATACATTGTGAATGATCTCCACGATGTTAAAGCTGATATCATCAATAAACCAGAGAAACTGTTTGTAGATAAAAAGATCACAAGATTTATGGCTCAAAATCTTTTTATTGGGTTCAATTCTGTGGGCTTAGTTTTAGGAATGTACCTGTCATACCATGTGGGAAATACATCTTATTTTATTATATATCTACTTACATCATTACTTCTATATCAATATGCTAAATATCTTAAAAAGAATATTTTAGTAGGTAATTTAATTGTTTCATCTGTTGTTCTTTTTTGTATATTAATGGTTGCAGTATTTGATGTCGCACCGGCTACAAACTATTACAATCTTGAATCCCAAAGAAATGTTTTTGGGATTTTTATAATTATTGGAGTCTTTGGTTTTGTCCTTACCTTTTTAAGAGAAGTTGTTAAAGACGTTGAAGACATTGAAGGTGATAAAGCCATTGACGCAAAATCATTTCCAATCGTGCTTGGAATTAAGAAAACTAACCATATTCTTGTTTCCGTCACTGTTTTGTTTTTAATCTGCTTGTCGTATTTATCTTACTATGTATTCGATAAAAGCAGCTATTTGAGTTTCTACCTTGTTACATTAGTTTGTTTGCCTCTCCTCTTTTTTCTTTTTAAACTGAATAAGGCAATAACCAAAAAAGATTATCACCAATTGAGTACACTACTTAAAATAATCATGCTTTTAGGAATGTTGTCAATTATACTCATTTGACCATGTTACAAAAATTGTTGAAAAACAGGCGGTTGATTCTTGCTTCACAATCACCAAGAAGAAGTTTCTTTTTGAAAGAATTAAATTTGGATTTTGAAATTCAGATTAAACACGTTGATGAACACTACCCAAGCCATCTTCAAGGTAAAGAAATCAGTGAATATCTTGCAAAGCTAAAGGCTTCTCCCTTCCTGGGAGGACTTCAAGAAAAGGATATTCTCATAACAGCTGATACAATTGTATGGTTTGAAGGAAACGCCCTAGGAAAACCAAAAGATAAAAAGGAAGCTTTTGGCATGTTGAAATCCCTGTCAGACAATACGCATATTGTATTTAGTTCTATAGCGATTACGACAACAAAAGATCAAGTGATCATTTCTGATGCAACAGAGGTCAGTTTTAAAAAATTGACAGACAAAGAGATTGAGTTTTATATTGATACTTATAAACCTTTTGACAAAGCTGGAAGTTATGGAATTCAGGAATGGATTGGTTATATAGGGATTCAAAAAATAAATGGTAATTACTTCAATGTCATGGGTTTTCCTGTTCAAAAATTCTATACGGCCCTTCATGAAATTTAAATAATTAATTATCCTATCAAATTATTTTTTTACTAATTTAAATTGTTATTTTTGCCGCATTCTAACAATTTTATATTTCCATAAAATCTGATGAAAAAATACACTTTTACAGAAAAAATTGACACTCGATCTGGCTTTGGCGCTGGCTTAGCAGAACTAGGAAGAACCAATGAAAATGTTGTCGCTTTATGTGCTGATCTTATTGGCTCACTCAAAATGGATGAATTTATTAAGGAAAATCCTGAAAGATTTTTTCAAATAGGTGTTGCTGAGGCGAACATGATGGGTATCGCTGCAGGAATGACAATCGGTGGAAAAATACCGTTTACTGGTACCTTTGCCAATTTTTCTACTGCAAGGGTTTATGACCAAATAAGACAGTCTATTGCTTATTCTGGAAAGAATGTGAAAATTTGTGCTTCTCACGCAGGATTAACTTTAGGAGAAGATGGTGCTACACATCAAACACTTGAAGATATTGGAATGATGAAAATGCTTCCAGGAATGGTTGTGATTAATCCATGTGATTATAACCAAACAAAAGCCGCAACAATAGCTATTGCAGAATATGAAGGGCCAGTGTATTTAAGATTTGGCCGACCTGCGGTTCCTGTTTTTATGCCTAAGGATGAGAAGTTTGTAATTGGTAAGGCCATTAAACTTACCGAAGGAAAGGATGTGACCATCATTGCTACCGGTCATTTGGTCTGGGAAGCTTTGCAGGCATCTGAGCAATTAGAAGCAATGGGAATCAATGCTGAAGTAATTAATATTCATACGATTAAGCCTTTGGATGAAGAAGCTATATTAGAATCTGTTGCAAAGACAAATTGCGTAGTTACTGCAGAAGAACATAATATTCTTGGTGGATTAGGTGAAAGTGTTGCAAGAACGCTTTCTCTGAACAATCCTGTACCTCAAGAGTATGTAGCAGTGAATGACAGTTTTGGTGAATCTGGAACTCCTGCCCTACTTATGGAAAAGTACAAGTTAAATGACAAGGCTATAGTAGCCGCTGTAAAAAGAGTTTTAGAAAGAAAATAATTCTTATTTTAGAGATAAATACTCCCCTATGAAAAATCTATATCTATTTCTTATCGTTCTATGTTTATCACTAAGTGCCAATGCCCAATTCCTAAATTGGGGTATTAAAGGTGGTGTGAATTATAATGTTAATGGTGACTTAAGAGCTTTTGACGGAACAACTGAAATTGGAGAATTGTCTTCTAGTGATGAAATTGGCTATCATTTCGGAATACTGACCGAGATTAAATTACCGCTATTCTTATATATCAGACCTGAACTGATATATACGCATACAGAGAGTAGCTATGAGTTGGATGATGATAAAAGTACCTTAAAAATGGATAAAGTTGAACTACCCATTCTTTTAGGATTTCGTGTGCTAAAAATAGGGCGTTTCTTCTTTGGACCTAACTTTTCTTATGTTACCAATACGAAACTTTCTCTTCCAAACGCCGCTGAGAGCGTATCAAATGTAACTTATGATGACTTTATCGTTTCCGGACAAGTCGGACTGGGTCTTAATTTTGGAAAAATTGGCGCTGATATAAGATGGGAAACTGGATTTTCTGATTCGGAAGCAGCCTTTATCAACGATAACATAGTGCCAGACGGCGGTGAATTTGATGCTGTATTGGTCGACACTTCTCATTCTCAGTTTATTTTAAGTTTCTATTACAAGTTTAAGTAATCGCAATTTGTCATGTTAGTCTAGATACTTAGACTCATTACTTAGGCTAATTCACAGAATAACGGCTTGGCTCTATTTGCAAATGATATAGGGTTTCTTAGAATATAATAGCGATTTTTGTCCATATAAACATGTAGTCACAAAGGGTTACATAATAAAAACCATTCTTTTTTCGAATTTTATCAAGATAATTGTATTTTTAATACTTCATATAAAAGAGTTTAAAATGAAAAATTTATTTTTAGTAGTGCTTGTAATAAGTTTAATCTGGTCATGCGCACCAAATGATCATTCTAAAGAAAATGTGGCATTGATTCAAAACTATATCAAAGCCGTTGAAAATTTTGATTATGACGCGATGGACGATATTCTTGCTGAATCATATGTAGGAATAGGCCCTTCTCGAAACGACTCAGTCACAAA
>RCNB010000590.1_pt1 | contig 23722 bp, 16 predicted proteins | sample 2041321 | NCBI WGS metagenome assembly RCNB01 (sample SAMN09708232, study PRJNA481090) | Marine sediment metagenome, whole genome shotgun sequencing project. | reverse complement strand
GTATCTATAGCTAGAATTCCTGGCATGACAATATCTAAAAACACAATATCAAAGGACTCCTTCTTAACCAAATCCAAGGCTTTTTCCCCAGTTGTTGAAGATTTCACTTTGTGCCCCTCAGCAGATAGCCACTTCATAAGCATCTTGCATATCTCTTCTTCATCATCCACTACCAAAACACTCCTTGGTTTTGTCTTCTTTTCCTTTGGCTTGCTTTTCTCTTTAACGACTCTCTCCTCTGCTTTTCCTACTTTGGCTGGCAGTCTGATAGTAAAAGTGGTCTCTTTTCCTGCTTTACTCTCCACTTCAATTGTACCGCCGTGCCTCTGTACAATCCCATAAGAAACAGATAAACCCAGCCCTATTCCCTGGATTCTGGTGTCACCTCCGACAGCTCCCTTGGTCGTATAGAAAGGCTCGAATACGCTTCCTAAATTCTTCTCCTCTATTCCTATCCCCATATCAGTGAAACTTATCTCGACATTGTCTTTTACCTTCTTAATCCCTATCTCTAGTGTTCCACCCTTTGGCAACATCGCATCTCTTGCGTTTGTAACCATGTTCAGGAACACTTGCTGTATTTCACCCTGATTGACTTCTATCTTTGGAACTCTTCCATATTCTCTAACTACCGTAATATTGTTCTTCTTCAGCTGCTCTTCTGTCATCGAAAGCACGAAATCTATTAATTCAGGAATACTACTGAGATCTTTTTCCTGTGTTTCTCGTCTTGAGAATGTCAATAAGTCTTTAATAATCCTTGAGACTCTATCTGAGGTGTTCCCCACAATATCCAAAGCTTCTTCCATATCTTCTGTTTTCTTTGTTCTCTGGGCGTATTCTGAATGTCCGCTCATTATCTGAAGCAGATTATTGAATTCATGGGCAATGCCGCTTGTTAAAGTCCCGATTCCTGCCATTTTCTCCGAATGAATAAGTTGTGCTTGAAGTCTCTTTTTCTCTTTTTCTGTTTTCTTTTGTTCGGTGATATCTTGACATATGGTATGATAAAATCCCGTATCCTCTATAGTCATCTTAGATACTCCCAAAAGTGCATCATATGAAGTGCCGTCCTTGCGTTTTAGTCGCGTCGGAAATTCAACAACGTAACCATGCTGCCCAACGGCTTCAACTAACTTCTTCCTATCTTCTTTATTCTCATAAGTCTCTTCCAGCTTAACCTTTTCAAAATCTTCAGTTGAGTATCCAGTAATTTCTCTCATCATCTTATTTGAGTCTACGACTTGTCCATCAAGAGTTGATATGCCAATACCTAGGGGAGAATATTCGTAGATATGCCGATATCGCTCTTCGCTCTCCCTTAGCTCATCTTCTGCCTTCTTTCGTTCGGTGATGTTTCTGCTGCTTACTAAGAAGGAAATAATCTGACCCGCATGCTCAATCGGAGTCACGCATCCTTCATAGCTTTGGATTTTGCCATCTTTAGTTTGGTAATCAACATCGTATCGGTCATCCTCTTTAGTTTTCAGCACACGTTTAAAGCTTCTTTTCATAACCTGGCTTGATTCCTCTGGAAGATAATTAAAGACAGATGTACCGATGACTTGCTCTACTGTTAGCTCGGGTACTGTATGATTTATGAATTGGATGTTGCCATCGAGGTCAATCAACATTATGTGGTCAGGGGTATTTTCAGTAATCGACTTCCACATCTGCTCACTCTCTCTAAGATCCTCCTCCGCCTGCTTTTGCTCTGTGATGTCTCTTGTCACCGCCATAAAAGCCACAGGATTGCCTACTCTATCTGTTATTAGTGAGGCATTCAGCTCTCCAGAGAAAAGATTACCGTCTTTTTTGAGTAGATTATATTCAACATTTCTGACTGTTCCCTCTTGTATAGTCTTCTTTATGTTGTCCATAGCCCGTTGTTGGCCCTCAGGGGCGATAAACTCGATACTCGATTTCCCAATTATCTCTTCCTGGCTCTCAAATCCGTGTAATTTCACTGTCTGGGGATTGCACATGAGAATTTTTCCGTCCAGGTCTGTGAGTGTAATGCCATCTGGGGAGGCTTCTACAAGACTTCGAAACCGTTCCTCACTCTCCGCCAATTTCCTTATCATCGGGTTAGTAATCCTAAAGAAAAGCATTGCACCCAAAACAATAGCTAAAAAAGCGAAACCCAAAGTTATTAAGCCAGATCTTATAAATGGAGACCGAATCTCAACAAGGGCTATCTTTGCTACGATACCTAAGTTGAGTATTCCCACTGGTTCATAGGCCGCCAGAACCTTCATTCCTCTGTAGTCAAGCCCAACCACCGTCCCCGATAAATCTGAAAGAGCTAGCCGCATGGGCTCGGCTAGCTCAGATTCAAAGGAAACTGGCTTTGGGATTTCGAGGTCGGTGTGACGGTGTCTGAGTAAGAAAATGATTTCATCCCCCACTCGTCGAGCTAGGGTAACCTCTCCCGTTTCTCCAAATCCTTCGTAGCTCGCATGAGCATCTTTGATCTGATCGAGGGTGGCTTTCTCTGCCCCACCAGGATAATCAACGCTGTATTTACCATCATGCCGAGCGATTGCTTCAATAAGACGTGCTTGACTCTGGGCTGTTTCAACCAGTCGAGTCCTTTCCTCATCAAAGGCTGTCCTGTACAGCAAGAAGGTCGCTATCCCAACCACAATCAAAGAGATTAATGTCATAGTAACAATCAATAAAAAGGCTCTATTTAGTCCCCTCATGGAAGTTCTCCCATATCGAAGAAATCTGCCTTTATGTTTTCTATTAATCCCATGTTTCCCTTGCTCAATTTTACTAGGTCATCGATAAGTTGTTTTTTGGTTTTGTCTTGGTCTCCCATTTTCATCCTCCAAGAAATAGTAGGAATTGTTTTTATATGGAGAGATCTGTCTGAGAATCGGCTGGGGTAGTTAAAAGATATGAGTTTGATTTGCTAAATGGATTTTCGCCCATCTACTTTCGCTTATACAATTCATACCAAAGATTATCACACAGTGAAATTTGAAGTCAATGCTGATATAGCAGACCTCTCCTCGTGTCACTGTGGTGTAACAGAAAATGCTTTGAATCGCCTAGTTACACGTGTGACGTTTTTCGTGACGTTCTGTGACGAAAATTGCTTACAATCGCCTACATTTGCTTAATGATGAGTAAGTTAGTGGGACAGAAATTTTGCTGTTTTCTCCCCAGAAAAGAGGTATTTCCAGGGTGGCTGGGAAGCAGGGATTCGAACCCCGATTCCATGATCCAGAGTCATGTGTCCTACCATTGGACGACTTCCCAGCACAAGCGACATAATAATCGATTAAGGGACGTTTTTCAAGGCAAAGAGAGAACCTGGATAATTCATAAATTCTCCAGGTTACCCTTAATTATTCATGTACAAACTTAAAATCAAGGGACACGTTACCGATTTCAGAAAATCGGTACATGTCCCTGATTTCAATGCATATAGCGTTAAATCCCGCTAAAAAAATCATGTTTATGAATAATTTAGGAGAAGTTTGACAGTCCATTTTGTTGGTGATAATATGGCTTAAAAATGAAGAAAAACCATATCCGAGCCATCATTCTATTTGCTCTCACTTTTGTGTTCCTGTTTTTTTTCTTCCGCAGTGTCGAATGGAACGAGGTTCTCGGCTACCTGAATGACATCGACTTCAAGCTTTTTATCGTTTTACTGCTTTTAGTCCCGCTCAATTTTGTCACAAGAGCCATCCGTTGGGATTTCCTCTTGAAGCATGAAAAAAAAGGCGTGAGTTTTTTCAACAGATTTGCCGGCAATGCTGTGGGATTTGCTGTCACTTCTCTTTTTCCTGGACGATTGGGGGAACTGATCAAACCCCTCTATCTGGCTCAGAAAGAGGATTTGAAAAAGGGCTTCGTGATCGGGACCGTGGTGGTCGAGAGAATGTTCGATTTATTCAGCATGTGCTTTCTCCTCGGTGTGTTTTTTGTGTCCCGCCCTCTTTATACATCGATATTTAATATTGAGATTGAAAAAGAGGCCTATTCCAACCTGGCCCTTTGGGGGATTATCGGAATGGCCATCGCTATCATTATTCTTATTGTCACCCTATGCTTGTATTTCTTCAAGGAGAAAACTATTAAATTCATCGCTTTGTTCCTGAAACCCTTGTCCCAAAAATGGCGTGATTTGATTATGGATCTTATCGACGAATTCATCGAAGGCCTCAAATTCTTTCATTCTGTTGGGGCTGTTTTTGTTTACATTTTCTGGTCATTAGTTGTCTGGATCAGCATTACGTTTTTTTATTGGATTTGGCTAATTGCCTTCGACATCCGGGTTCCATTTTTCTACGTTTTTCCCTATGTCTTCCTGACAATGCTGGGGGCTTCGATCCCGACACCCGGAATGATAGGGGGATTCGATTATTTCAGTAAATATGGGTTGATTTCCTTGTATGGCGTCGAAGCCAATTTGGCAATCGGGATGACTCTTGTGGTCCACGCTATTCAGCTCGCGGTGACATATGTGGTCGGATATGGTATATTGTGGAAAGAAGGTATTTCCCTGTTACAGATTAAAAAAATGGGAGAAAAAACGAAGTCATGAGATGCCCTTTTTGCGATTTTTCCGAAAGCAAGGTTATTGACTCAAGAGAGAGCAAAAACGGCTTTAGCATCCGGCGGCGGCGGGAATGCCTTTCGTGTACAAGAAGATTCACCACCTACGAGAAGATCGAGGAGATCCCGTACATGGTCGTCAAAAAGGATGGACAGCGGCAGCGGTTCGACAGTCAGAAGCTCCTGCAAGGATTGTTGAAAGCCTGTGAGAAAAGGCCGGTCCCGGTTTCGAAGTTGGAAGAGATCGTCGAAGAGATCGAAACCAAGCTGCAGGACCGCCCGGATAAGGAAATAGAAGCGTCTGAAGTAGGCCAGCTTGTAATGGAAAGGCTTAAAGATTTAGATAAGGTTGCCTATGTTCGGTTTGCATCTGTATACCGAGAGTTTAAGGATGTCTTGGAGTTCAAGAAGGAGCTCGAAGTTCTTTTAAAAGAGAGATAAATCGAACACGCATACAGCAATAGTGTTTTCAGATACCATTATTTCGATTATTCGCATTACCGCCTGGCTCGAAGGGGGAAAAATGCCGATGAATAATTCAGGTGATATAATAGAAAAGTGATGAAGATCGAGGCCGAGATCAACAAGATATGTGGTAAAAGTCCAGAAGTCTGGCAAACAGGTTGGAGGACCCTATGGCAAAAAAAGACAGCAATTTTGAAGAACAGTTAGAAGATCTTGTCGGAGAAAAAGATCAAAAACTTCATGTTCCTAAAGAACTCCCGGTTCTGATGTTGAGGGATATTGTGGTGTTTCCGTATATGGTCGTGCCTCTGTTTGTCGGCAGAGAAAAATCGAAAAGTGCCGTGGATGAGGCTCTTTCATCGCACCGGATGATCCTGCTTGTGACACAGAAGAGCACAGAGGTGGAAGATCCCAAGCTGGACGATGTTTTCGAGATTGGTACGGTTGCTTTAATCATGCGGATGCTGAAGCTCCCTGATGGCAGAATCAGGATTTTGGCTCAGGGACTTGTGCGGGCAAAAATCGAGAGCCTTCAAGAAGATAAGCCTTATTTTACGGCAAACGTGCAGGTCGCGCACGACCCCGACGAGGCGGAAAAATCCATCGAAGTCGAAGCCCTAGTACGCAATGTGCGGACGGATTTGGATAAAGCTTCTATTCTAGGGAAAAACATTCCTCCTGAGGTCATGATCATCGCAGCCAATGTGGAGGAGCCGGGTCGTCTGGCCGACCTTACGGCAGCGAACCTGGAGTTAAAGGTAAAGGAAGCTCAAAGGATTCTGGAGATCACCGCGCCGTTTGAAAGGCTGAAAAGAGTTTATGAGCTTTTGACCAAAGAGCTGGAGCTTCTGGATGTCCAGTCTAAGATCACCAGTGAAGCAAAAGGAGAGATGGATAAGCTCCAGAGGCAGTATTTTCTGCGCCAGCAACTGAAGGCCATCCAAAAGGAGCTGGGCGAGGGGAGTGAGATCCAGGAGGAGATCAAGGGGTACCAAGAAAAACTGAAGAAGCTGAAGTTGTCTAAAGAGGTTCGTGAGGAACTGGAGAAGCAGATCGATCGGCTTTCCCAGATGCACCCAGAGTCTGCCGAGACGGCGGTGGTCCGGAATTATCTGGACTGGATGTTCGACCTGCCATGGAACAAGAGTACGGTGGACAATCTGGATCTGATCAAAGCACGGAAGATTTTGGATGAGGACCACTATGGCCTGGATAAAGTCAAGGAGCGCATCCTCGAATATTTGGGAGTGAGAAAACTCTCCAAGAAGATCAAGGGGCCGATAATCTGTTTTGTCGGTCCTCCAGGGGGGGGGAAAACCTCCCTTGGCCGGTCCATTGCCAGGGCCTTGGGAAGGAAGTTTAACCGGATATCTCTGGGGGGAGTTAGAGATGAAGCCGAGATCCGAGGGCACAGGCGGACCTATGTGGGAGCCATGCCGGGCCGGATAATCCAAGGAATTCGCCGATGCGGTTCGAATAATCCTGTGTACATGATGGACGAGGTGGACAAGATCGGGGCCGATTTCAGGGGCGATCCGTCATCGGCTCTGCTTGAAGTGTTGGATCCGGAACAGAATTACAGTTTCCGGGATCATTATCTCGGCGTTCCGTTTGACCTCTCCAAAGTCATGTTTATCACGACGGCCAATTTATTGGATCCGATACAGCCGGCTTTTCGCGATAGAATGGAGATTCTCCAGCTTCCCGGGTACACGGAGGAGGAAAAGCTTCAGATCGCACTTCGTCATTTGGTGCCGAAGCAGGTTCAAGAAAATGCACTCAGCAGCGATTACATATCCTTCACCAAAGGTGCCATCCAAAAGATTATTTCCCTTTACACAAGAGAGGCTGGAGTAAGGAATCTAGAGAGGGAGATCGCCTCTGTGTGCAGGAAAGTAGCGAGGAAAGTGGCTGAGGGAAAAGAGAGAATTTCCCGAATCACTTTGCAGAACATCGAACGCTACCTTGGTCCGCCAAAAATATTCAGAGATCAATTGCTCAAAAAGGACCGGATCGGTGTAACCACCGGTGTTGCTTGGACAGCTTCGGGAGGGGAAATTCTTTTTGTCGAATCCATCAAGATGAAAGGAAAGGGAAAGCTATCTCTCACAGGATCTTTGGGAGATGTGATGAAGGAATCTGCACAGGCGGCTCTCAGTTATGCCAGAGCTCATACGAAAGACTTGGGTATCAATATCCGGGTATTCTCGCAGAATGATTTTCACATTCACATCCCAGAAGGAGCAATTCCCAAGGATGGGCCATCTGCCGGTGTGACCATCGCCACGTCATTAATCTCGGTATGCACAAAAAGGAAGGTCAAGAGGGATGTGGCCATGACAGGGGAAATCACGCTGAGAGGTATCGTTCTCCCGGTCGGTGGGATCAAGGAGAAGGTGCTAGCTGCTCAAAGGGAGGGAGTGAAAAGGATGATTATACCGACCGCCAACAAAAAGGACTTGATCGATATCCCCAAGAAAGTCAAAAATGAGATGGAGTTCATTTTTGTCGAGGAAATCAGGGAAGTTTTTAAACATGCCCTTGCCAAACCTGCCAGAGCAAAAGCACAAAAGAGCAAAACAATCCAAGTAAAAAAGAATAAATAGAAAAAGTTCTATTTCTAAAGAGCTATGTATTTTCCTTCGAGAACGATTTCGGCTGGACCTGACTGATAGACTTTCTGTTTTTTCCACTCTACATCCAGCACGCCCATACTAGTCTGAACCCTGACTTTTTGATCGGTCAAGTCTTTCAGAATGGAAGCCACGGCAGCCGCACAACTTCCGCTTCCAGAGGAAAGAGTCTCACCAACTCCGCGTTCCCAAAACAGGACTTCGATTTCTTTCCGGTTCATGACTCTAATGAACTCAACGTTGGTTTTTTTGAGAAAAAAAGGATGAAGTTCGATCTCTCTGCCGATCTGGTGCCATTCAATCCTTGCCGGGAACCGGTCAAAAAAGATGGCACAATGTGGATTTCCAAGAGACATGACTGTGATCGGATAGACCTTCCTGATGATGGATAATGGATAATCGATGATTTTTTCATGAACCGAACCGTCGTAGAAAGGAATGTCTTGGGAACTCAACAACGGAATCCCCATTTCTATCTGAATGTGATAGTGATTTTCATTTTGCTTGATGAGCTTGCTTTTTCGTTTTCCGGCCGTGGTGTGGAATTCCAACCTCTTGGAATCGATCTTTTTGTAGTGGCAGAGGTAGGCCGCCGCACATCTCAACCCGTTTCCCGATATCTCCGCTTCGGTTCCGTCTGCATTGAACACGCGGAAATTGACAATTCCCTTGCTTTTATCCTTTATGCGAATAATCAAGAGCCCGTCTGCCCCGACTCCAGTGTGACGCTCACAGATCCGTCGAGCCAGAGCCGGCTTATCTTCAATGCCTCGAATCTTCCCTTCTTCGATGATCAGGAAGTCGTTTCCGAGGGAGTGGATTTTGGTAAATTTCATTCAGGTATGCTCAGCGTCACAATAAAATCACTGCTTCTTCCGTTGCCTTCTCTCCGTAAAAGCAGCATGACCGCATCACCAGGTTTGGCTTTCCTGAGAATGTTCTCGAGATCTTTCACGGTTTTCATTTTTATCTGGTTGATCTCTAGAATAATATCTCCCTTCGAGATGCCTTTTCTGTCCGCCTCGCTGTAACGTGTGATATCCGCAATTATCAGGCCTTCTTCTGTCTGATAGCCCAATCGGCTTGCTAGGCGGGGAGTCAATTCCCTGACTTTGAAACCGATATCTTTATCCGATGAGGTCGTAGGTACCTGTTCTTCCTCGGTTTCCCGTTCTACGATTTTCGCCTTAAGAATTTTTACAGCTCCTCCTTTTCGTACGACTTTGATGTCGACTGTTTTTCCTGGAGGTATGTCCGCGATTTTTATCAGCAGATCAGTGTGATCCTTTATGGGTTTCCCATCAACTTCTACGATAACATCGTAAGGCTTCATTCCTGCCTTTTCTGCCGGATAGCCGGGTGCCACATCTTGGATCATGGCGCCCTGTTTCACATCGATATTAAGGCTTTTTCTAAAAGTGTCATCCAGAGGATATGGGTTTATAACTCCCAGATAACCCCGGATTACCCTTCCCGTTTCTCTGAGCTGGTTGACCACTTTTTTTGCTAAGTCTGAAGGAATGGCAAATCCGATTCCGATGCTACCACCTGTTGTTGTGGATATCATAGCGTTGATCCCGATAACCTCTCCATGCATGTTTACCAGAGGTCCGCCGCTATTTCCGGGATTGATGGCCGCATCGGTCTGGATAAAGTTCTGGTATGTTGGACCACCCAGGAGTTGTCGTCCCTTAGCGCTTATGATCCCTGCGGTTACAGTGTGCTCAAAAGAGAGTGGATTTCCGATGGCTAAGACCCATTCTCCTGGGCGGCATCCTGCCGAGTCTCCGAGCTCTATGAAAGGAAGGTTCTTTTTATCGACCTTGAGAAGGGCAAGATCTGATTCGCGATCGGTACCGACTACTTCTGCATTGTATTCCGTGTTATCCAGAGTTTTGAGTGTTATTTTTTCGGCATTAACAACGAGGTGGTAGTTTGTTACCAGGTAGCCGTTTGTACTGATAAAAAAGCCGCTCCCACGGGATATGGACCGCCGTTCTTGTTCCCTTCTACGGGGTTCCCCAAAAAATCTCCAAAAATCTTCAAAAAACGGATCGTCCATCATGCTCCTGTACTGAAGCCTTTCCACTTTTTCGACTTTAATGTGCACCACAGCGGGGGCTACTCTTTCGGCTATGGTTGCAAAATCGTATTCCGGTTTTGACTGTACCGGTGAGGCCGCATAAAGCTTCGATGAGAGCAAGGGAGCAGACGTTTCGTCAAGAAAACTAACATTGACCGGTGCATTTTTCTCGGGGATATACACAAAAATAATCCCCGCCAGGAATAGCCCCAGAAAAAAGCTGAATAGAGCTAGGAACAGGGTCTTTTTCATTTCAGTTCCTCCTTCGGAATTAAAATATAAATTAACACACATCGGCCCAAAATTCAATCAGACCAACAATTTAATAACTAGATTTATAGTTAAAAGTTGCATCAAAAAAAGGGGACGGTTCTATTTTTTCCCCCTGATGAAACCTTTAATTTCTGCCCTTTGATTTTAAGCTCGTACATGAATAATTCAGGGTAACCTGGATAATTTATGAATTATACAGCTTAAAAAAGGGAAAAAAAATAGAACCGTCCCCTTTTTTTTGGTAATATTCAAGTGAGAATGAAGCTGAAAAAAGGTGTTCTGATCGTGCTCGATGGCATCGATGGGACCGGAAAGACAACCCAAGCCAAACGGCTTTTGGCAACTCTCCAAAAAAAGGGAGCAGATGCGGTTTATTTCCGAGAGCCCTCGGATAGCCTATGGGGGATAGCGATCAAAACAAAAGCCGGTATTGCCGATTCCCTTACACCCGAAGAAGAGCTCGACCTGTTTCTAAAGGATCGAAAGGAGAACGTCGAAAAGAATTTAAAGCCGGCCTTGCTTGAGAAAAAAGTGATCGTCCTGGACAGGTATTATTTTTCGACCATCGCTTATCAAGGTGCAAGAGGGATCGATCCCGAAAGGATCCGGTTCCAGAACGAATCCTTTGCAGTCATACCCGATTTAGTATTCATCCTGGACATTGCACCGCAAAAAGGCCTTCATCGTATTGCAATAAGTCGCGAAAAAATGGACTTGCATTTTGAAAGAGAGGACTATCTGGTCAAAGTGAGAAAGATATTTAGGGGCTTCGAAGGGGAAAATATTCAACACATCGATGCTTCACGTCCAGAGGAGGATATCTATAAAGACATAGAAAAGATCGTCTTGGCATATCTAAAATCCATCGAGTTGAATTCATCCTTCTAGATCATTTTGGCAAGCTGATACATCTGTACGCTTGCATCCTTATTCCAGTGATAAATGGGGCTTTAAGGAATGGTGTTAAAAATCTTCACGAGAGCGAAGACATTCCTTAAAGCCTATGTAGACTCTTTTTAGATCATGGGATAAATGATGCTTCGGGGCTGACGTATCAGCTTGCCTGACGTCCCCCTTTTTGTTATATTTTTATTGATGCCGATTCAAAGTAAGTTAATCGTCAAGATCAAAAAAATCAAGTTCAAAAAGCCACGATTCAAGATTCCTAAATTCAAAAAACTCAAATTTCGCCAACTTTTTAAATGGACTCTGATAACATGCCTGATCTTGGGCTTCTTAGGGTTAGGGGCCGTCCTTGGTTTCTACAAAGCCATTCTCCAGAACTTACCCGATATCGCCCAGCTGGAAGAGTGGGAACCCAGCAAGATCACGTATATTTATTCTGATCAACAGGATGTGATAGGAGAGTACGCTTTAGAGAAAAGGATCGAGGTGCCTTTCGAGCAGATCTCAGATGTCCTTAAAAAAGCCATCCTCGCCACCGAAGATGCCCGTTTCTACTCTCACCACGGCATTGATTTTCGGGGTATACTTCGAGCCGTAAAAGAAGATATCAAGCTGATTTTCACACCCCGGAAACTACATGGGGGAAGCACCATTAGCCAGCAATTGATTACCCGGCTTATGCTCCATCGTCAGCAGACATTGCGACGCAAATTAAAGGAAGCTATCCTTGCGATGCAACTAGAGAGGAAGTACACAAAGGAAGAGATATTTACCCTGTACTGCAACCAGTTTTACATGGGCCACGGAGCCTATGGAGTCGAAACGGCTTCCCAGATGTTTTTCGATAAAAGTGTGTCCGATTTGACCTTAAGCGAGGCTGCAATGATTGCCGGTATTTTCCGAGGCCCCAGTGTCTATTCCCCCTACGAAAATCATGACGGGACCCTCCGCCGGCGGAATCATGTGCTCAATCGCATGCTGGATGAGGGGTATATCTCGCAAGCTGAGCATGCCGCAGCAAAAGCAGAGCCACTGAATGTTCTTCCTCTCAACCGAAAGGATTCTGACTTCGCTGGGTACTTTAAAGAAGAGATACGAAAACACCTGGAGAAAAACTACGGGGCGGATGCTCTTTACACAGAAGGCCTTAAAGTCTACTCGACCCTCAATCCTGTGTATCAGAGATATGCCGAGGAGGCCTTGAAAAAACAGCTCCATATTCTTGATAAAAGACAGGGTTGGCGGAATGATAAGCGAAACTTAATCGATGAAGGCGTCGAGAATCTGGATGAGATCGAGGAGCGCTTCTTCATAAAAACCGGCAATAGAGAAACAAGTGAAGAATTTTTGCCCAGCTGGTTAAAAACCTCCCTGGAGGAAGGCGACATCATCGAGGCCGTGGTTCTGGAGGCGAAGAAAGCCGAAGCACAGGTTAAAGTAATAAACTTTACAGGAAAACTGACAAATAAAAATATCCGATGGACAATGACAACCGATTTGAGAAAACTGATCAAAAGAGGGGATGTCATCCATGTGAAAATAGACAAGATCGATGAGGAAAACATGTCATTTACTGCCTCTCTCGATCAAGAGCCGAAACTCGAAGGAGCTGTGTTAGCCATCGAGCCCCAAACAGGACAGATCAGAGTCATGGTGGGAGGCTATTCCTTCCGCCGCAGCAAATGGAACAACACCACGCAGGCTATGAGACAGGCCGGCTCTGTCATCAAACCTTTTTTATACACCGCTGCTTTGGAAAACGGCTTCACTCCGGCCAGCAGGGTAGTGGATGAACCCACAGATTTTGTCGACAAATGGTCGGGCAATATCTGGTCTCCACCGAACTACGACGAGAAATTCAAAGGGTCGGTCACCGTTCGCCAGGGCCTTGAGGAATCGAGAAATATCGTCACAGCCAAACTTCTTGAGTTTATTTCTCCCCAGGTGGGAGTGGAGTACTGCCAGAAATTCGGGATTACTTCTCCGATTTATCCCTATATGTCCCTTTCCCTGGGGGCATTCGAGGTCAAAATGATCGAGCTCGTTTCGGCTTTTACTACCTTTCCCAATAAAGGAATCAGGGTAAAACCCTATTTCATCTCGAGGATCGAGGACAAGGATGGGAATATTCAAGAGGAAGCCGCGGTCGAGTCACAGGAAGTCATATCTCCTCAGACGGCTTTCATGATAACCAACCTGCTCCGTGGAGTGGTCCAAAGGGGGACCGCTTGGAGAGCGAGTTATCTGGAAAATAATCTGTGTGGGAAAACAGGGACAACGGACAATTGGGCAGACGCCTGGTTTATGGGATTTTCCCCATCTCTTGTTGTGGGTGTTTGGATCGGCCACAAAGAAGAACTTATCACTATCGGAGAGCGGCAGTCCGGTGCAGTAGCGGCTCTTCCCGTTTTCATAGACGTGTTCGAGCGTATCATAGAGGATAAAAAAATGATGGCAGAAGAAGCAGAGATTGAATACGAGTGGGAGGAATTCGATGTACCGCCAAATCTCGTGCAAAGAACGATCGACCGAAAGACCGGATTGCTCGCCACGCCGATCTGTTTATTCCTGCTCAATGAGTATTTCTTTCCGGGGAAAGTTCCTGACAGATTCTGTTCCTATGACGATCACATGCTGACATATGATTACTATATGAGATTAAGACTTGAGGAAGAGTAGTAATCTCCCAGGTCTTATCACTTCTTTTTTTTCACTTTTTTGGAACCCACACGCGTACGCGACGAACTTTTCGGTGAGGACGATTTTTTGACTTTCACAGAGGTCCTCGACTTAGTGGACGAACTCGATTTTGTCTTTTTTAAGGAAGAGCTTTTCGAGGATTTGTTCGAGAGGACACTGGTTATCTTTCCAAGGGTCGTACTGGCCTTTTTTATTTCTGGACTTGTTTTTTTAACTCTTCTGAGGTTTTCAGATTTGAGGCGAATTTTGCTGCTGCTCGTCTGCTTGACTATCGGTTGAGTCTTAACCAGGCGCATCTGCCCGATATTTTTGATGGAATTCTGGCTGAGAGCGACCATGGAGATGTTCCTGGCTTTGAGTTGATCCTTATGTATAACAGTCAAGGCTCGAGAACTCTTCACGACTCCAGGGCGTCCCCAATAGTTGGCCGGTGCCCAACCGACATAGTCGTATCCGCTGTACCAGTGCACCCATCCAGGTCCCCACACCGTGGTCGGTATCCAGTGCCACCCGAATCCGGCACTCCAGTTCCAACGGCCATAGTGGACGGTCGCCCAACCCCATGGCTCATTCGGAAGCCAAGTCCATCCGCAGACTGGGAGCCACATCCATCGTCCGTGCCAGTATGGGCGCCAATCAGTCGTAATCCCACCGGGAATCCAGACATGTCCGTATGGAAAGACATAGGTCCACTTTCCGTAGTATGCCAGTTCGTACTCAAAATCCTCCAATTCAGCAGGCAGATACCTCTGGGCCATGCGTTTTCGAACCTCGATTTCCCGCCCTTCGCTCCATCTGTTGAAACTGTCCTCTGTCATAGCAGCAAAACCCGAAGGACGTCCGAGAAAGTGCCCGTCGACGGCTTCCATCCTCTGTGCATCTCTAATCAGAACAGAGCCGGTTTCTCCTGCCGCCTCTAAAAGACCTCTGAACACAAATATTTCCGTCTCTTCATCTCTAACATCGATCCGGTAGAGCCCGGCTTCCAACACATAAAGAGAGGCATCGTCGGTGTGGATCTCGATCGATTTTTCTTTTTTCAGCGACATAATCGAGAAAAAAATGTTGCCTCTCCAGATTTGAATGCGTGTCAGGTCATTCACAGGGTTCGGAAGGCTGAGAAAATCCATTTTCGTGTGTTGGTCCAATCGCAGATATTTCCCTCTGCCCATGTAGATTTCCGCTCTTCCCTCTGTTGTCCCCATCCTGTCGCCTTCGGTAACAGGCATGTTCGCCATGCCTTCTTCATAATCGAGCTCGGCGGCCCTCTGGATAAAAACGTTCCCGTTTATATAGCTGAGACGTGCAAACGTGTCGTTTGTGTACCTGCCCGGTTCATCGGCATTGGTTGCGGAAAGAGAACACAGGAGAATGATTGTCAGACATGCTAATTTTTTCATTTTCTTTCTCCTTCGTCTTATTTCCACAAGAGTATATTGCAATTGTTATGCCAACTTTTTCCCCAAGAGATGGGGAAGTATTTGGATGTTTTGTTGTCCTTAATATATGACGGTTGCAACAACCAGGGGGCAGCAACAGCTGGAATCAGGCGCTACTCAGGGGCCGACAGAAGTCCAATATTTTTTTTGGGTTTCTAAAACAGGAGCTAACTCCTGATTTATTATCGAAGAAATTGTGGGTTCGATGGCGGGCTTAGAAGCCTCACCTGCCAGTTGATATAAAACGTGTTCCACTCCGTCATGGAGCCCTTGAAGGTCGTATCCACCCTCGAGGATACAAAGGAGCCGTTTTTGGGAAAACGCGGTCGCCAGGCTCAGGAGTTCTGAGGCCAGAGCTGCAAATCCTTGCTTTGTGATCTGCATTCCACCCAGGGGATCCCCTTCGTAGATATCGAAGCCGGCAGATACCAGGATAAATTCAGGCTTGTATTCAGATGCTATCGGGCGGAGGATTTGCTGAAAGATGTGAAGATAATCCTCATCTGTCTTTCCAGCTCGGAGAGGAACATTGACCGTGAATCCCTCTCCCTTCCCTTCGCCCACCTCATCCCAGTGGCCTGAGCCAGGATAATGGGGAAATTGATGGGTGGAGAAGTAAAGGACCTCTGCGCTGTCATAAAAGGAGTTCTGGGTTCCGTTCCCGTGATGAAGGTCCCAATCCACCACCAATATCCTTTTGAGCCCATGTTTTTGAATGAGATGAGCAGCCCCAATGGCGATATTGTTGAAAATGCAAAATCCCATGGCTCCAGATGCTTCGGCATGGTGGCCCGGGGGCCTGACCAGGGCGAAACCATTCTGAATTTTCCCTTCCATTATGGAATCGGCAGCGCTTAAGACACCTCCTGCTGCAAGGCATGCCACTTCCCAAGACTTGGCGGAGGTGGATGTGTCGGGGTCGAGCTGAACGTGTTCTTTTCCGGCCGTCGATTTGACCATGTTGACATAGGAAGGCGTATGAACGAGAGTGAGTTCTTCTTCTGTTGCCAGTCGCGGTTCTATTTTGTCCAAAGAAAAGGAGATTTTTTCATCGATCATCCGGTAGATCACCTCAAGCCTCTGGGGTGTCTCCACGTGGAAATGCCCCATATGATGATGCATGTATCGTTTGTCTTTGACAATCCCTGTTCTCATGACATTCCTCTCTCTTTAAAAAAGGGTTTCCATTTTTCCGGAGATGGTTTTGCGCTTATTAAACTGACAAATATCAACAGAAACAGGGAAAGGGCGAGTGCGGGGTAGACAGCAGGAATACCAAACGGGAGATGGCCTTGAGCCTTGTTTACGATCTCCCAGATGACGGTGGTCCCCAGACCTCCGATCATGGACAGAACTCCGCCAGCGGCTGTCGCTCTTTTCCAGAAAAAGACAGCCACCAGGGCCGGTGTGATGCCCGCTCCGTAAACTGTGTAAGCCGCATAGGCAGCATCCAGAATCCTCGGAAAAAACGTGATCAGCGAATAAGCGATGGCACCCAGCACGATGACGGTCATCCGGGAGTAAAGGATCATTTTTTTATCCGAAAGGTCAGGATCGATGAACCTCTGGTAGACATCCCGGATCACGTTCGTTGCCGGGACGAGCAGAAAACCATTTGCTGTCGATATGATGATAGCCGTGATGGCCGCCATCAGAGCACAACCCACTACGACAGGAACGCCCTTGTGGGCCACAAAAAGAAGGATCTTTCCCGAATCCGAGGCTGCTAATCCTTTAAAATAGCTGCTACCTACAACGGCCAGACTCTGCAAAACAAGCCCTAGAAGGATGACTCCGATGATCCAACCGATTACGGATTTTTTGGCTTCACGTTCGTTTTTTGCCGAGAAAAAGCGCTGGTACATGTTCCCGTTGCCGAGAGCAAGGAGAAAGGTCGGGACAAAGTATCCCATGGCTTGAATCCAGGTCATATTCCCAAGGAAGGAATGCTGCCTCGGCGGCAAGTTCGAAACGATATACTCCAGTCCACCCACATGCTGGATAAGGAAAGGAAGGGCGAGGAAGATCCCTCCGATCATGATGATTCCGTTGAAGATGTCCAGATAGGCAACAGAAAGCATGCCGGCAAGGAGTGTATACGAGATGACAAAAACAGCCACGATGATCATTCCCTGTTTTTCTGTAACCTTTCCCTCGGTGATGATGTTCAAAACCCAACCGCCGCCGCGGAACTGATAACTGACAATGGTCACATAGGCGACGATGGTGGTGATGGTGGCGAGAATCCTTGCCCATTTGTTGTAGCGTGCCTCCAGGATATCCGGCACCGTAAACTGGCCGAACCTGCGCACGCGCGCCGCGATGAAAAAGACGATGATGATACCCAACCATCCTCCGGCGCTCCCGATGAGCGAAGCGTATCCGTGGTTGTAGCTGAGGTCGGAGACGCTGAAAATATCTCCCGAACCGATCCAACTTGCAAGAAGGGTTCCCACCAGTATCGGCGCTGTGAGGGTGCGTCCTGCGACAAGAAAATCTTCTTTGCTTTTCAGCCTCTTGCTGACGCGCAGTCCAAAAATGAAAAGAATGACAAGATACACAAGGATGGTCGCCAGATATATCAAGGTTTCGCTCCTTCCCTAAGATCTTGGTTTATCGTATGACAAGATTCCATTTTGTCCCGAGAATTTTTTTTGTCTTGAGTTTTGCATAAACCCAGGCCATGACCGTGTACCGGGCAATGTCTCCGAAAGAGCGGATGTTGGAAATGACTCGGGGAATCTTCCGCAATATCGATGATTGTCCCCCGCTTAAAGACCAACGGAAAATGAGCTCACTGATCTGAGACCAGGTGAGCTTGTCAATGTAGAGGGGAACGTCCCCTTGGGCGGCGGGGAGGGTAATGATCTTGCTCCGGTATCTTTTCACCCAGGTGAAATCTTGAGGAAGTATCCCATTTTCCTTAGCCATCTCTTCTAGCGGCGTGCCGGGATAGATGTGCAGGATGGCAATGCTCGCCTCGATCCCATCCCCGTACTGTTCGATGATCTTAATGGTCTCTTGCGCTTCTTCCCAGGTTTCTGAGGGGTGGCTGTAGATGAAAAACACATTCGGAATGACTTCCAGTTCCTGGCACCATTGCACCAGGTTGTGGAAGTCTTCCACATCGACCTTTTTGTCGATGATTTTGTTCCGTACCCTATCCGATCCTGCCTCCAGGCCAAACGACAGATGAAAAAGACCGGCTTGTTTCATCTTGGTCAGCAGAGGCTTATCGATCAAGTCGATCCGGACATCACATTTCCAGAAAATATCCAGTTTCCGTTCGATGATCAAGGCGCAAATCCGCTCCACCCTTTTAGTGTTGACGTTGAAGGTGTCATCGAAAAAGAATATGACCTTGACACCGTATCGTTCGATCAGCCCTTCGATCTCATCGACCACTTTCTCTGGGCTTCTCATTCGGACATTGCGGCCCCAGTTGATCGGAGTGGCGCAAAAATTGCATTTGAACGGACAGCCCCGGCTGCTCATGATGTTCACGGCGGGAAGCTCCCCTTGTCCTGGAACAGAAAATTTGAAATTGTAATCCTCGAAGGGGACGAGATGAAAAGCCGGGTAGGGGAGGCTGTCCAGATCCTTTATCAAAGGGCGTGAAGGGTTGCTCTTCACCTCGCCGTCTATCCGGTAGGATATGCCGGGAACGGAGTCCAATGCTTGGAGGTTCTTTCCTTCCTGATGCCACTTGCAGAGCTCGATCATTGTTTCCTCACCCTCTCCCCGGACGACAAGGTCAAGCTCAGGGATATGGTTAAGACAATCCTCGGCAGCCATGGATGCGTGCGGCCCGCCCATAATGGCCATGGCTTGGGGATAGGTTTTTTTGGCCAGTTTGACCAGCTTAAAACTCTGGAATCTGTTTTCTGTGGTTGATGTGATGCCGATAATATCGGGTTCATAATCTAAAATATCCTGTTTGATATCTCCCCAGCTCATGTTTTTCATGTCAGCCGGGACGATGCGCACATCGATGCCCTCTTTTTCGAGAACAGCGCCGATGGACAGGAGCCCGAGAGGTGGCATGGTCGAGCCTTTAGACCAGCGTTCGGCAAAGTAGCCGCCGGGAGGGATGATCAACTGTACTTTCATATTTTAAGAAACATCCTTATCTTTAATTTTCATCGAGTAAATGCTGGTGATGTTGGGTTTGGCCATGGTCGTACCGTAAATATAATCTGCCACCTCCATAGACTTGAAATTATGGGTGATCAGAATAAATTGGGTCCGCTCCTTCACTTTTTTCATCAGGTTGAGAAAGCGTCCCAGGTTGACTTCATCCAAGGCTGCATCCACCTCATCCAGCACGCAAAAGGGAGTGGGCTTGTATTGAAACAGGGCGAAGAAAAAGGCTAGGCTGGTCAAAGCTCTTTCACCACCCGAAAGCAAGGCCAGGCTCTGGACCCGCTTCCCTGGAGGTTGGGCCACGATTTCCACCCCGCTTTCCAAAACTTGGTGGGGATCTGTCAATTTGACCTCAGCATGTCCTCCCTCGAAAAGGAGCCCGAAAATCTCTTTGAAATTTTTATTCACTTCCGTTATGGCTTTGAGGAACTGTGCTTTGCTCTCCTTATCGATTTTTTTGATAGCTTCTCTGGTCAAAGCGATAGACTCCTGCAAGTCCTCCTTTTCCTTAATCAAGAAATCATGGCGCTTTTTGTGGATTTCGTATTCTTCCTCGGCCATAAGATTGACAGCTTTGTAACTCTGGAGCTGTTCTTGGGCTTTTGTCAAAGATCCTTCGATATCTTCATCCGGAATATCTTCGATAGCCATGTCTTTTTTAACTTCGCTGAGAGTTTTTTTAATCTCTTGCCAGCAGGATTCTTCCATATTCACTAGGTCCCGCTCCCTCTCGGCTTTCTTGATTTCCCATTTAACCCGTTCTTCCTTCCGGGATTCCGATTCCTCTCTCGTATTTTCCACTCTCTCCTCGAGTTCTTTCTGATCGTTTTGTTTTTGTTTGAAAAGAGTCTCATCTTGGATCAGCCGGTCTTCCTTGTCTTTGAGTTCTTTGTTGAGCTTTTTAATTTCCTCGGTGAAATGCCGGATGTTCTGTTTGATCCGTTGTTTTTCCTTTTCCGATTTTTGGATCTCCGTACCGAGGGATTCTGTTTTCGCCTGTATGGTTTCTTTTCTGTGCTCCAAAGCCTGAATTTGTGTGTTAAGATTATTGATTTTTTCGGATAGAAGATCTGCGTTGGATTTGAGTTCGAAAAACCGCTTTCTTCCTTTTTCCCAAGCTTCCTGTAGGGAGACCAGTGTGACCTCTTGCGTTTGAATCGTTTTTTTTCGTCCTTCTTCTTTGTCTTCTACGAGTTGTGTGTTTGCCTCGAGGGATGTCAGGTTCTTCTGTATCTGCGCTTTGTCTTCAGCAAGAATGGAAAGTTCCTTTTCGATGATGGAAATACTCGTTTCCATTTTCTCCACTTCTGCCTGATCGACTAGGCTTATCTTTTCTGTATCATCGATTTTTTTTATCAGTTCTGCAACTTGGGAAGATCGATGCTGGATCTTCTCATCCAGTCTGGCTTTTAATTTATTTTTTTCTTCTAACTGGATAGTTTGAGGATGAATTTCTTTTTGCATCCTGTCGACCGCCTTATGCAGTTTTGCTTTCTCACGTCTCAGTGTAACCAGACCTTCCTTCCTGTCCCCGGCTTTCAAAAGACCGGAGGAGAACAACACATCGCCTGAAGCTGTCACATAGTTGAGGGCAGGATGGTCGAGCCAGAGTTCCACAGCGCTTTGGAGGTCTTTGGTGAGGATCGCATCTTCCAGATGGGAGATTTTATCTTTTATTTTTTGGGAGGGGCGAATATGGGATTTGAGAAAGCCGATCACACGAGGGTCGCCCTGGATTTTCGGGATGCCGACCTTTTTCTCCTGCGGATGGAGGAGCAAAAAATTCCCCTTGAGTCCTTTATCGGAGAGCGTGCGCAGAAATTGCTCTGCATCTAAAAGCGATGCCTTTGTTTCTTCATTCCAAAAAAGATCGATAAGCGGAGCCTGCATTTCATCGGCATCAATAAGGTCGGCCAGAATCCCCAGTGTCCCTTCAATTTCAGAAGGTATTGCTGATGCCCGTTCTGTTTCCTCCATCTTTTCAAGAGCATGAAGCTGGTGAAGGATTTTCTCTTTTTTTGAAAACAGGCCTGAGATGTTGTTTTGAATTTGCAGGATAGAAGCTTGGCATTCCTCTGATTCCGAACGAACCTTGCCCAATTCTTCTGACTGCAAATCGAACCGCGTCTGGGTTTTGGCAAACTCATTTTTTTTCTGCTTGAATTCTTCCTTTTTCAGGTTATGAAGACCTGTATCCTGTTTGAGTTGGGATTGTAGCTTTTCCTGTTGCCGGCTCATCAGCTCATATTCTTTTTCGGTCTTTGCCCGTTCATTTTTGATTTCGGTGAATTCAAAGAGATGCTGGAGATGCTCGTTCCTCAGGGTTTCGATCTTTTTCTGACCGGCATCCAGGTTCGTCTGGACGGACTGATTTTTATTCTCGGCATTTTTGAGGTCTTTTTGTATTTGATGAAGGTTTTCTTGCAGTTTTTCAACTTGTTTTTTGGCCTCTGCCTGCGTTTGGTCGATGGATTTTACCTCTTGAGCCAACTCTTCCCGGCTGGACTCGACTCCTTTTTTCTTGTCAGCAAAAAATTCATTCCTTCTGGATTCTTTATCTTTCTCGGATTCGGCTTTGGCGATTTGAGTCCTGATCCCGTACAGGTTTTCTTGAGATCTTTTGATGGATTTTTCCAGATCCCAGACATCCTTTCTCTTGGCAGCAAGATTTGCTTCCTCTTCCTTTAACTTCAGAGACATCTGGTTTTCTCTGTTCAGACTTTTGTTGTACCCAGATAAGGTTTCTCCCTGCTGTTTTTCCAACTCATGGATTTTTTTTCGGAAGTTGTTTGCTGTGAGCTGACGGATATTTTCCCGGAGTTTTCTATAGCGGATGGCGGCATTTGCCTGCCTCTTGAGGGAATTTTTCGCCTTCAAAACTTCGGCGATGATATCCTCTAACCGGGTTAAGTTTTGTTCGCTGTTTTCCAGCTTATTCTGAGTCTGCCTTTTTTTGTCCTTGTAATAGGCTGTCCCGGCTGCTTCCTCGAGCAGGTGTCTTTTTTCCAGAGGTTTGGAGGAGAGAAAACCACCGATGGCGCCCTGTTCGATCACAAAATATTCCTTCTCCCCGATGGATTTTTTCCACAGGCTCTCCTGGATGTCTTTAAGCCTGACGAGTTTGCCGTTCATACGGTATTCGCTTTCACCCGAACGGAAATACCGGTGATTGATCTTCAGTTGGTAGGCCTCATCTTCCAGTGAAAGAGTCACATCCGCCATGCTCATCGGTGCATTCTTCTGGCTGCCGTTAAAGATCATCTCCGTCCCTCTTTCCCCTCGGAAAGATTTTAATCGTTTGCCGCCCAAAACCCACATCAATGCGTCCACGATGTTGCTTTTGCCGGTTCCGTTAGGGCCAACGATGACGGTTATCCCGGGATGGAACATGATTTTGGTTTTTTCAGGGAAGGATTTGAAACCTAGAAGTTCAAGTTTTTTGATAATCATGATTTGTAGAGTTGAATTTTTTTAACATTCACGTTATATTAATCTTTCATTAAATTTGCATTGAGTCAATATTTTATTCATTTCAGACACAATTGCAAAGAGCCAGTGAAAAAATACTGGCAAAAGAAAGTGATGGGAATTTTTAACTATCGAGAGGGTAATGGATAATAAAGAGTATTCAGAAAATTTACGACGCAAGGAACAAATTATTTTGGTGCGTATCGAAAAGATGCGGAAAACCATGAACGAGACGGTGGAGCTCAAGACATTGGGATTTATGACGGATTTGCTGGAAGAAGCGAAAAAAGAATTGGAGATGGTTCAAGATAAATTGAGTGCGTCCGAGAACGAGAAAGATTGATTGGTTAGAGCCAGTGTAGCTCAGTCGGCAGAGCAACTGATTCGTAATCAGTAGGTCGGGGGTTCGACTCCCCCTGCTGGCTCTCTTTTTAATTGTCTGAAAAAAATACATTTAGGTGGCTTTCTTCCTTTTTCTGTTTTCCGTCTTTTCTCCCCGTGTCACAATCCGTGTAACAGCTTTGTACCTTTTTTGTACCTTTCCTAGTCAATGTTTCAACTGCCTCTCTCCTTCGCTGTTCGTTCGTATGCAGGTATCTCTGGGTGACTGTTATACTGTGGTGTCCCATCAGGTCTCTAACTGTTTCGATGTCTGCTCCACTCTGGATTAATCTTGTGCCGAAGGTGTGTCTTAAGTCGTGAAAACGCAGGTTTTCAATCCCTGCTCTCCTGCAAGCCGCATTGAATGATGTCTTGATGGTAGTCAATGGTTTTCCCGTGTCAGGATTCGGGAACACATAAGGACATTGATTGTTTCTTTGCCTCAATACATCATACAGGTTTTGATTGATTTCGATGAGCCTGCTCTTCCCGCTTTTTGTTTTCTCCACCCGTATTCTTCCCGCATTGAGGTCAATTTGGCTCCATGTGAGCCTTAGAATCTCTCCTAACTGTATGTCGTCAAATAATTCGGACACACGCCCTGATTTTCTAAGCGACGGTTTTGCTCTCTCATTGTAATTCTAATTTAAGTTTTCCAT
>RCNB010000588.1_pt1 | contig 23746 bp, 18 predicted proteins | sample 2041321 | NCBI WGS metagenome assembly RCNB01 (sample SAMN09708232, study PRJNA481090) | Marine sediment metagenome, whole genome shotgun sequencing project. | reverse complement strand
CCAGTGTTACCGGTGCCACCAGTGCCGCCGGTGCCGCTGTTGGGTATGCAGCGGCCGCTGACGCTGCAGGTCGAACCCGCGCCGCAACCAAGCTCGGTCGTACATTGATACGAACAGACGCCGTTCAAGCAGAAGGTGCCGGCGCCGCACTCCGAGTCGCTAGTGGGACAGAGATCGTTGCAACTCGGCGGAGCAGAGCTCAGGGAGCAATCGAGCACCGTCCCACCGCTGCCTGCGCTGCCCCCGGTACCGTTGAAGGGATCCCCGGGCCCATCGCTACCACAGGCAACCAATGCCAACCCACTCAATCCCACGAACACAATCGAAAGCACACTACGCATCACGAGTTCTCCAATACGATAAAAAGTCAACTATGCTGATATTCTACAATGTCTCTGTATCTGGCGCAAACCACGCCCGATAGGGTTCGGGCACGCTTCAGCAATAATTTCTGATAGTTAGAGGCGATCAGCCCCAAGCTCTGCCTCCATTGCTCCGGTAGTCATTGGGTACCGTTCGAGAATGGCCCCACGGCGAGTCGAGACCGCCGGAACGGGGCCGGCCTATCGCGGAATCGCCAGCAGACCAACCGGTTTTTTCACGTAGGAAAGGGCTCGGAAACATGCCCGAAATATTCGCGGGCCACAGATCCCGCGACGCGCTCTTGGGCACGGTGAATCACTGACCGAGGGTCAACCATCTGATACAACCCCGACCCGCTTCGCTGGTGCCCCGGCGACGAGAACATCTTTAGGAGTAGTTACGATGAGCATCATCAAGGCAGAATACATCTGGATCGACGGCACTGAGCCGACGCCGCTTCTTCGCTCGAAGACCAGAATGCTCGAAGCAAACGTCATCGAGAAAGTTCTCGGCGCAATCACCGGCGTGGCCGCGCTGCCGAACTGGGGCTTCGACGGATCCAGCACCAACCAGGCAACCGGCGACGATTCCGACTGCCAGCTGTTCCCGGTGTTCGCGTGCCGCGATCCACTTCGCGGTGGCGACAACCTCTTGGTCCTTTGCGAGGTCGTGACCCACGGCGGTACGCCGCATCCTACGAACACGCGTCGCGCCGCCACCGAGATCGACGAGCGCACCAAGTCGGCACTCGAATGCTGGTACGGCATGGAGCAGGAGTACACGATGATGAAGGACGGCTACCCGCTCGGCTTCCCCGAGGGTGGCTTCCCCGGTCCGCAGGGTCCGTACTACTGCGGCGTCGGTGCCGAGTACATCTTCGGCCGCGAGATCGTCGAAGAGCACATGGATGCATGCATCAAGGCCGGCCTGAAGATGTCGGGCATCAACGCCGAGGTCATGCCGGGGCAGTGGGAGTTCCAGATCGGACCCGCAGGCATCACTGAAGTGGGCGACCACATGTACATGGCGCGCTACCTCCTCGGCCGCATCGCCGAGACCTACGGCGTGGACATTTCCTACGACGCCAAGCCGGCCAAGGGCGACTGGAACGGCGCAGGCTGCCACACCAACTTCAGCACGAAGGCCATGCGTGAAGACGGCGGCCTCAAGATCATCCACGAGTACTGCGAGAAGCTCGGCACGCCCGAACGAGTCAAGGCGCACCTCGAGCACTACGGTGCTGGCCTCGAGGAACGCCTCACCGGCGCCCACGAAACCGCGTCGTTCAGGGACTACACCTGGGGCGTGTCCGACCGAGGCGCCTCGGTCCGCATCCCGATGGCCACGGACCTCGATGGCAAGGGCTACCTAGAAGATCGCCGCCCCTGCGCAAACATCGATCCCTACACCATCGCTCGCCTCATGGCTGAGGTCGCCGAGTAGCCGACCCCCAACGCAACAGAACGACGCCGCGCTCCCCCGAGCGCGGCGTTCTTCGTTAAAGGGGACTGTCCCCTTTTCTTGGGGGTGGATGGACAGTAGGGAGTTGGGGTGTGGGGGTGGATTTCTGTTTTGGCGGTGCCGGTGGTGGGGCCGCTTCTCGTGGGATGGAAGATTTGGGACGAGGTTCGACGCACGATTAGTGAGGACCCGCTGGTTTGGGAAAAGCAGATCTGCGCGTTCGAGAAGATGGAGCGCAAGCGGCCTTCGGCCAAAGGGAGCGTCGTGTTCGCGGGGAGCTCGACGATTCGGTTCTGGGGAAGGCTCGCGGAAGACATGGCGCCCCTACCCACGCTTCAGCGCGGCTTCGGTGGCGCCAAAGTCAACGACGTCATCCACTACATGGACCGACTCATCACACCACACGAGCCCGCGATGGTCGTACTCTACATCGGAAGCAACGATCTTCTCGACTTCGGCGGCAACCACCCCAAGAGCGTCGAACAGATGCAAGTGCTCTACGACACGCTCTTGAACCGACTGCACGATCGCATTCCGGATGCGCGCATCGTCGTGTTAGCCACCTTTCCCTCGCCGCTCAACGCGCGGAGGGCCCAGCAGATCGCGGCGGTCAACGAACACGTCCGTGTGACCGCCGAAAGCAGGCCCTGGCTAGACCTCATCAATGGGAACCACGTATTGCGCGCGCCCAATGGCGAGCCGGATCGATCCTTGTTTCTGTTCGATCGCGTACATCTAAACAGGATGGGTTACGCGCGATGGGCGCAAATCTTGCGCCCGAAGTTGCTCGCACATTGGCGACAACAATTGCACTGAACGCACGGTTCCGATATACGCCTAGACCATCGTGGCAAGTGAAGCGCAGCGAGCATGGGACCCCGGCGAAGTTAGCAGAGCGAGTCGGATCGAACTGAAGAGTGGCCGCGACCGACTCGCCGCAACGTCGAGACCACGCGGCTTGGTTCAGAAGTTTGCCTACAAGGCCGACGGCTTTTTGGTCTCGCAGATCGCGAAGCTTCAACCGGCCGATCTCAAGGAACCACCCGAGCTGCTGCACGATCTGACCGCATTCGCATCGAGCGACGACTACCGAGAGTATAGAGGCAACCCTGCGGGCCTGTTTCCCGCACCCGGCAGGATCGACGTCAAGAAGCGCTGGCTCGCGCCGCACCGCGTCGGGTTCGCGGAGTGGAGCTGGCAAAGCGTGCACCCCTTGGTTTTCAAGAGCATCGAGCACGAATACCGAAGCCACAGAGACAATCAGACCGCCCTGCTCCGCACCCTCAACCTCCGGATCAAGGGCAAGCCGATGGCGATCCTCGTCAACGGTTTTTCATCGGGTCACCACCTGATGGAACGTGTCGCGTGGCCGATTCGCGAGTTCAATCGCCAGGGCATCGGGGTGTCCTTGTTTGCGCTGCCGTTCCATGGCCCACGCGGTCACGCGTTTCCGCCGGAGTGGCCGCAGCAGGATACCGCGTTCACCATCGAAGGCTTCCGACAGGCGATCTGGGATCTGCAGATCGCAATTCGCGCCATGCGTGATGCCGGCGCAAGCCATGTCGGGGTCGTCGGCATGAGCCTCGGCGGCTACACCGCCTCGCTGCTCGCGACGGTCACCTCCGACGTCGACTTCGTTCTGTCGTACATTCCAATCGCAAGCGTTCCCGACGTGATGAACGACAACGACCTCGTTCCGGGCTCGGGCGACATGCAAAGGGCGCTCTACGAGGGCTACCGCGAGCAACTCGTTCCGATCACGCCGGCCTGCCGCATGCCCAAGGTCGAACCAAAGCGCGTGTCCATCATCTCGGGAGAGTTCGACCGCCTCGCCACCGTGAAACACGGAGCAAGGCTCGCCGACCACTTCGGCACCGAGCTCGTGAAGTTTCCCGGCGGACACATCGTTCAGAATCGTCGGGCGCAGGCGTTTCGCCAATCACTCGAGGGTTTCCAGAAAAACGGTGTGCTGCCCCGGAAACGATGGAAGAGGCCATTCAAGCGATAGAGTTCCAGCACGACAGGGAGTTCCTTTCCCGCGTCGTGCCACTGATGGAAACCTACGGGCGGTACTTCGACGCCGAGGTGCGTGGCCTCGAGCATCTGCCGGACTCGGGGCCCGTCTTATTGGTGGGCAATCACTCCGGTCCGAACTGCGACCCGGACACACCCGCCTTGATGGCGGCGTGGTACCGAAAGAACGGTGTGGACAATCCGCTCGTCGTGCTGAGCTATGCCCCGATCTTCGCCGTGCCCAAAATCGGAAATTTCTTCCGGCGCTTGGCCCAAGTGCCGGCCAATCCACAAAACGCCAGCGCCGCACTCGATAAGGGAGCCGCGGTACTGGTCTACCCTGGTGGACTCGAGGACATCGCGCGCCCGTGGAAGGAACGCAATCGCGTCGTTCTCGCCGGGCACAAAGGCTTCGTCAAACTCGCCATGCGAAAAGACGTTCCGGTGATACCCATCGTGAGCCACGGGGGGCACGAGTCGAGCATCGTCCTCACTCGCGGCCACCGCATCGCCAAAGCGCTAGGCCTCAACAAGTTCCGTACCTACAGCATGCCCCTGATCTTCACGATTCCGTGGGGTGTCGTCGTCGGTCCGATACCGTCATTTCCGATTCCTACAAAAGTCACGCTGCAGGTCTGTGAGCCACTCGACTGGAGCTCGCGAAACGCCGACGATCCTTCGGATGTGCAGCGTTGCTACGACGAGATCGAATCCGTCATGCAGCGTGCGTTAGACGGACTGGCCAAAGAACACCCCTTCCCGATTGTCACGCGCCTCGTCAATCTGCTCAAACGAAAATAGCGCTCAGTACGACTTCGGCAGCTCGAGCGAATGCTGTGCCACGAAGATTCGACCCCGTCGCGCTCACCATTGCAGGATGGGCCAGCCTCGTTGCCGGGCGGCACGCTTGAGTCGAGGGTCGGGGCTGACCACGCGGGGATAGCCAACGGCCTTCAGCATCGGAGCGTCACTGTAGGAGTCGGTGTAGAAGTAGCAGTCCGCCAGGTTGATGCCTCGCTCCGAAGCCCACGCTTCCGCTCGCTGAACCTTGCCAGCCCCGTGACAGAGAGGCGGCGCGAAGGTTCCTCGAAGCGCCCCGCGTTCGTCCGCGGGAAAATCGTTCGAGAGGAAGTCGTCGAGCTGCCAAGTATCGCGGGCCGCGCGTGAAGCAAACGCGGATGCACTGGTCAAGAGAACGAGGTGGTGGCTTTGCTCCCGGTGTTCGCGCAACGCACGACCGGCGCCTGGACGAAGATGATGGGCAACGTCGCGCGCGAACCAGTCACGCGTCTCTCTATCGAGCCCCTCGTAGGAACGTCCACGGTAGTGGGTCACCGCTTCCTGGAAGGCGGTTTCAATGTCGATCAGCGACAAGTGATAGAGCACGTTCCAAACCAAGACTCGACCGAACTGCCGAATCGAAATCTTGCCACCACGCAGTTCGTGCTTCGCCCAAAGCGTGGAACTGTTCATGTCGAGCAACGTGCGATCGAGATCGAAGAACGCGGCGGTGCGCGAGTCGCGTTGCGTTTCCATGAATCGTCAATCCTACGCTATCGAACTCGCTCGCCGTGAGGAGCGCTACGGACGGGCTCGCGTGGGCTCTCCTCGCGCCTCGGCTCTTCTGCGCCGTCCACCGCATCCCGCCTGACTTCCCGCCGCACAGGCTCTCGCACACGTTCGCGGTAGAGAGGATCGCGATAACCCTCCCGATACTCTGCGTCGTCCGCGTCTTCGGCGTTCGACGGTTCGTCGGTTTCGGCACGCTGGGATGGTTCGTTGGACGCGGCTTCGGCGGAAACTGCTTCGGCGGATGCTTTATCTTCGCGCTCGCCGGCCGCCCTAGCGGCGGCGAGTTCCTCGGGCGTGAGCTCCGTCTGCTGGTACCCGGAGTCTCCGTCGATCCCTAGTTGCAGGCGATGGTCGGTCGGCATCGGGGGCCTGGTGCCCCCCGGGGCTGCCTCGTCCTGGAAGATGTCGCTCGGTAGAACACCCGCCGGGTCAACATGCGCCGGAGCCACGACCTCCTGGGCAGCGATCTCCTGGACGACTTCGTCTTGGACAGTGGCTTCCTGAGGCGCCGGTTCCGCAGGCTTCGAACATGCGAGCGCCAACATCACCAACGACCCCACCACAACGCGAATGGATAGCGATCTCATGCCATCGAGGTACCGGTCTGTTCACGCGAGGTCAAATTGAGGGTTCGAAGTCCGACAGGAACTCGCCTAGACCCTTGAGCACCGGCATCGGAAGCTCGTGGCCTCCCCGAAACGGGACCCATTGCGTGGCCAAGCCGGCCGCGCCCATCGCCTCGTTGAGATCTTCGGCAGCCTGAAACGAAAGCAGTGGGTCTTGCTGTCCGTGGCTCTGGAACACAGGCAGATCACCGCAGAGCGCCATGCCGGCCTTCCAAGCTTCGAGGTTCACGGGTGTACCGGAGAGAACAACCAGAGCACCCGGAGCCAGATTCCTCGTGAAGACCGCATTGCACGCCGCCATGGAACCTTGCGAGAAGCCGCCGACGATCAGTCGCTCGTTCGGAACGGCGAGCTCCGCTTGCATGGCCTCGATCATCTGAACGACGAGGTCGGTCGCGTCCTCCATACCCGGAGGGATCTCGGTCGCGTAGCTCCTCGGCCCTTCCGCCATGGCCCGCTCCGCGCGCGCGAGATCGAGATTCCACCAAGCGCGGGCACCTGGCATGCCTGGAAGTTCGTGCGGCGCCTCGGGGAATGCAAAGCGCACGCTGCGCGGCACGTCGAGGACCCTCCATAGCCCAACCAAGTCGGTCCCCGGCGCACCAAAGCCATGCATCAAGATGACGAGCGGGCCGTCGCCGCCCCCCTCGCGATCGTCCCCTCCCGTCAACCGAACCGTGATGCCGCCGAACTGTGCTTCTCTCATGCGCCGGAAGTGTAGTTCATTCTCGAAGTAACAAAGGGCCGCAAATTGCTAGTCGCGCGCGGCTATGCGGACACCCTGCCCTTCCTGCTAATCTAGTGGTGGGGGTTCCATGGGAGGAAAATTCAGTTTGGGCGGCGCCCTGTGCGCATTGCTGGTCTTCGGCTGTAGCGACAGCGGCGCGGCTGGAGGCGTCGGCGGCTCGGGCGGTTCCGGAGTGATCGACGGGCTCGTCTCGATCGCGGTCAGTCCTGGAGACCTCGAAGTGATTGTAGACGGGAGCACCCCAGCAGGGGTTTCGTTCACGGCGACGGGCACCTTTGACGACGCAAGCACCCGCGACGTCACCAACGAAGTCAGCTTCGCGCTCGCCGACTCCAGCCTCGGCAATTTCGACGCGAACGTGCTCACCCCCACCGCCGTCAAAGGCGGGAGCACCGCGGTCCGCGCTCAAGCAGGTAGTATTGTCGGCCTGACCGACATCCGCTTCAAGCTCAGACGCACATACAACGACCCGAGCTCGACCGACCTTCCGAACGATCCGTCCGTTGTGTTCGCAGCGGCCGACGAAGACCCAAGCCTCGATCCCACACTCGTCTATCCCAACGACGGCGTCGTGGTACCGCCAAACCTTCGACTGCTCGAGTTCCATATCGATCCAACGGACGACAACGGAGTCTTCGAGTTGAGCTTCCAGAACGAGGTCACCGACCTGACGGTGTACTTCACATGCCATACACCGGTCGGCGGGGGCTGTATCTACACCCCGGATCCGGAAGTCTGGACTTGGCTATCGAGCACCAACCGCGGCGGGGCACCGGTGGAGTTCGCCGCCCGCGCAACGGATGCGAACGGCACGATGGTCGGCGCATCCGAGGCCTTCAGTGCATCGTTCACCCTGGATGATGTGTCCGGGGCGCTCTATTACTGGACCACCTCCGGCGGCACCGCGATCATGCGCTACGACTTCGGCGCGGCCGAGCAAACGACGGTCGAGGCGTTTCTTGGCACCGAGGAGACCGGCGGGACCTGCGTCGGCTGCCACGCATTGTCGCGCGATGGCGCGAAGATGGTCGCCGAAGCCGGAGGCCAAAACGATGGTCGCTTGCTTCTCCTCGACGTCGCCACGAAGACGCCGATAGTGCCCTTCGATTCCACCCCGCGGAGCATCTTCGAGAGTTGGAACCCTGACGGAAGCCAGTTTGTCGGCGTGTACGCGGACAGCGGAGCCACCGACTACAACCTATTGCTGTTCAATGGAGACACCGGTGCCTCGCTGGGGTCGATCGACACCGGTTCGACCGTCGTCGACCCGGCTAACCACCCAGATTGGGCTCCTGACAGCGATCGGATCGCGTTCACGCGGATGGGCATCAAGGGCACCAACCAGCGCATGTTCAAAGGCTCGATTGAAATGGTCACCCACGACGGTACCGACTGGTCCGAAAGCGAGGTCATCGTCCCGAACGAAAGCGGGAAGAATCGCTACTATCCCGGATTCTCACCGGACGGCGGACTGCTGGTTTTCAACGAGTCGGCATGCAACGGAAACAACGAAACCGGATCGGAGTGCGATGCCGATGCGGACCCGACCGCTGCCCTATGGATTGTGCCGGCGGGACCAGGCCAAACGCCGATCAGGCTCGACAACGCAAACGCGCCGGGTGTCGCAGACCAAGGCGAGACCGATCTCACCAACTCGTTTCCCAAATGGTCCCCGTTCGTGTTCCGCCGCGACAAGGAGCAAGGCGAGCGACTCGAGTGGCTGACCTTCTCGTCGAGGCGTCAGTATGGACTACGCTCGCCAAGCGGCGGCGACATGCTGATCTGGATGGTTGCCGTCGAGCCCGACAAGGCACTCGCCGGGCAGGACCCGAGTTCCACCGCGTTCGCGATTCCGTACCAAGACCTCGACACGTCGAACCACATCGCCCAGTGGACCGAACGAATCATCGTCGTGCAGTAGCCCCAACGAACCCCCCTCTTTGTCGAAGACGAGCGCTACGACGAGTGGGAGCTCATGGCGAGAACCTCGTATGTCCAGTCGATCCGCAGCAAGCAGCGGCCAGCCTTCTCCGAACTGTTCCATGGAACCTAAGGCGCCGCCCCGAGACCGAGTAGCGGTTCACCCACACCTTGGCCTGCGGGTCGGTGGGACGTGCCCGAATCGACGCGACGTCGGAACCGGCTGGCAGCTAGGCTCCGGATGCCCGGCTGGAACTCGACCTGGTCTTCACCACCGACGACGATGGCGAGCACCGCCGGTGAGAGCGCCGCGATGAGCAGTGCGGGCGAAAGCCACGCCCTGCGAGCTCTCGTTACGTCGCCATGCTTACAACTGGACACCATCTGCGGTTGCAATCGTACCAGAGCGCCGTACGCGACATGACATCTAGCACCGTGCAATTCGGCTCTCAAAGTGGTCGTCAAGGGCTAAGAGTGTGTGCGACACGACGAGGATCGCAGCGCAGGAGGATGGTCAGTCCCTAACGGACAGCGACTCTCTCGGGGTGCATCACGTCACTTTGAGAGTAGCCTCCCGCAATGGAGCGTGACGCGGCCGCTTCGCCGGACCGGAATTACTACAAGCTGGCCGCGCTCCCCTTCCTCCTCTCACATGTGGCGGTGCTGGGCGCGTTGTGGAGCGGGGTCACGCGACAAGCGGTCGTCTGCTGTTTCGTGTTGTCCGTAACGGGCCTGTTGAGCGTCATGATCGGTTACCACCGCTACTTCTCGCACCGCACTTTCAAGACCAGTCGGGCTTTCCAGTTCGTGCTCGCAGTGCTCGCTCAGGCGACCTCGCAAAAGGGCGTACTATGGTGGGCATCCCATCATCGCACGCACCACAAGCACGCCGACCAACCCGGCGACAGCCATTCGCCGATCGTCGACGGCTTCTTCTACGCCCACATCGGCTGGATCCTCGACGACACCGAAGAAACGAACTGGGACGTCATCCAGGACTTTGCCAAGTATCCAGAGCTGCGCTGGCTCAACAAGTATTGGAGCGTGCCAACGATAGTGCTGGCGACCGCCGTGTTTCTGCTTTTCGGCTGGCCCGGCCTCTTCATCGGCTACTTTCTAAGCACCGTGATCGTCTGGCACGCCACATTTCTTGTCAACTCCGCCACCCGCCTCTGGGGCAAGCGGCGCTACAACACCAACGACAGCAGCCGCAATAGCTGGTTGTTGGCCCTGTTTACCTTCGGCGAGGGATGGCACAATAACCATCACTACTATCAGTCGTCCTGCCGCAACGGCTTCTACTGGTGGGAGATCGACATCACCTACTACGTGATCAAGATACTGGGCTGGTTCCACATCGTCTGGGACATCCGCGAACCACCGGCGCACGTCCTCGAAGAAGGCCGAACCTAGAAAACCGTTTCCAAGCGGTGTGGTGATCGTCCCCCGCTGCCGCGGAGCCTGGCCAGTCGTCAGCTTGCGCGCTGGACGGAACAAGGGTTGTGCCAAGAGCCCACACTGGTGGGATGTAGATGCCGGTTGTCGTTGTGCAACTTGTCGAGAACCCTCAACGTAAACGCACAAGATGAGTTGTTCTTGTTCTACATGGGCTGCTGCAACGAGGCATCCCCGCCCGCAGGGTCGGACCCTCAAGATCCTAGTTTGAACTATATTCCAAAGAGTTGTGGGCGTGGCCACCGTGCCAACAGGGGTTGGGCTCCGAGACGTTGGCGCAGCGCATTGGGGATCTGTCGGGCAAGTCCCTCGAACTCCAACGTTCAGTGACGGTGCGCCCGAAGGGAGCATAGCCAGTTCAAACGCCCTCTCCGCGCGACGTAACGATTAGTACCGCGCAATTGGGCCCTCAACATGAGCCCGACGGGCAAGAGAACGCGGCCTGGGCCGCCTTCCGGATCCCGGCATTCCCCTTCGACTGACCAGGTGGCTCGGCGTCCCGCGAGGTGATCTCTTTACCGCGAGGCCCAGCAATCCGAATCTGAGCGCGAGCCGCCGACCCGCGACCTCGCACGCGCCCCCATACGCCGTAGTCCACGCCAAGCGTCTTTGCGATGGCGGCACGACCGGCGACGCTCGTGGCGCCTAGCCACAAACAGCCCCCGACGAGCATCCCGAGTAAGAAACGTGCCCCCATTCCTCGATCTCACCGCAACCGGTTCAGCGCACCAGGTCGAGATGATCGTTGAAATCACCCATGTCCCCGAACTCATCACCCATGCTCATCGCGCGGCTGACCGTGCTGTAGAGATCGACGTCCGAACGCCCGTCGTAGTCGTGGATGCCGTTCTGAATGCGGCCGTCGCCACCAGCGAGCCAGTAGGTCATGTAGTCGACGTGATGCTGGTTGTCGTTGGCAGTGCCGAGCTCGGTCCCGATCAGCACCAGCGTGTTGTCGAGCACCGTTCCGCCTTGGGGGTCCGGCCACGCGGGGTCGTCGAGCTGGGTCAAGAAGTAGGCGACCTTGTCCATCAGCCAGCGGACGCAGATATCGAAGCCGTTCTCGCTCGCACGAGTCCAAGGGTGCGCCAGAATATGCGGGCTCTCGGTGATGCCCTGCGCTCGGAGCTCGGGAATCGGATAGCGGTCGCCGCCGCCCGAGCACCCCATCGTACCGAAGCGTGTGACCCCGCAGCGAAGCGCCATTGCGTAGAGGTCGGAGTTGAGCTCCCACACTTCGTTCCAGTTGGAGCCGCCGGAGCCGTAGTAGAACGTGTCGTCCCCCGGGCACAGATCGGCACTGCAATCCTGGTTCGGGGTGAGGTCGGGAGGCGCAGCCGGCACATCACAGTTGAGCGGTAGCGTCATCTCAAGGGAGCGCCGCTCGAGCGTCCGCACGAGGTCGAGGTGGTCGGCGATGAGCGCCCGCACGCCAACGCTGTACGGCGAGCGATCGCTCGACAGTTCTTGGTACTGCTGGACAACCGAGTCGAGCACGCTGTTCCGGTAGCGAATCTCACGACGCTCCTCATCGCTGAGGCCGCCCGGATCCGGCGGCGAGAAGCTGCCGAAGATGGCGTCGAACACGTCGAGCGGCCGCAACAGCTCGTCGTTGGGCTGGTTCACTCCACGCCAACTGTGAAACCAGCGCGTGGCAGGGTTTCCACCCGTCACATGTGTGTGCATGTTAACGTTGAGTAGCAAGGAGTTCGGCGCGTACGAGCGGTGCGCTTTGTTACCGCGCGCCTCTCCGCCCGCCGTCGACTCGCTCGGGGCGTGCATCCCCTTGCCGAACCGCGCCGTTCCCTTGTAGTGCAGCGCGGCACCGCCCCCTTCGTTCAGCTGCAAGCCGCGAATCATCGCGAGCTTCGATTGAAGAGGCGCAAGCGGAGCAAGCACCGTCCCGCCATAGCCGGCCTGGGCGTATTTCTTGGGCATTCCGTTGCCAAAGAACAACGAAATGTATCGCGGGGGCGCCGAGCCAGGAGACGCCGCCGCGAATCGGGTCATCGTGGCGGAGAGCGGGAGGCCAATCGCCACGGTTCCCGCCCCGCGAAGGAAGTGTCGCCGGTTGAATCGACTCATGGGGCCACCTCGACCAGGACGAACTCAGGATGTGTCGCGATCGCGCGAATCAGCGCGCGGTACGTGCGGCCGTTCGCCGCAAACTCTGCGTAGATGTCGGAGACTAGATCCTGATCGCCAGCCGCCATGCTGCGGCCGTAGGCGTGCTGCAGACTCTTCTGCACTGCACAACGCGCTACGGATTCGCTGTCGCCCAGCGCCGACGCGAACTCCTCGACGGTGGTGTAGTCGACCTCTACGTCTCCAACGGCAAGGTCACCCCCGCCCGGAAGCGAATTCCCGAACTCATCTTCGGTGATGTATTGACCCGCCGACCCGTACTGCTCGAACGCTAAGCCAAGCGGATCAAACCGTGCGTGACATCCGAGGCACAACGCTTCCTCGCTCTGGGTGGCGAAACGCTCGCGCTGGCTCAGGCCGCTGGTCTCCGGCACCGCGATCTCGTCGATGGCGGCGCGAATCTCGGGAGCGTCCGGCGGTGGCACCGTTTCACAGAAGAGGTCGTTCAGCACGAAGAGGCCGCGGTCGATCATCGAGCTCGTCGGGTTGATCACCCGTGCGCCCAGCACGCTCGCATTGGTCATGAAGCCGATCCGCTCGGGCACGGCGCCCAAGTCGTAAGTGGCGAAGCCGCTCTCAAGGGGCGACAGGCCATAGAACTCCGCCAAATCGCCGGAAAGCTCCGCCCTTTTCTCGGTGAAAGCCTGCATCAAATCGGTGTCTTCCTCCCAAACCAGCCGCTCGAACAGCCGGTAGGTCTCCTCTTTCATGTCTGCCCCCAGCGCGAAGGACTCCGGAAGTGCATCGAGGTAGAGCCACTGCTCCACGTACTGACGCAAGGCGCGTCGCGCGCGAGGGTGTGCGAGCATGCGCTCGACCTGGGCCGAGACCTCGCCGACGAGGCTTCCGTCACTGGCGAGGCCGAGCAACTCTTTATCCGGCGCTGCGTTCCAGACCAAGAACGAGAGCCGGGTCGCGAGTTCGAACGCATCCACCTCACGTCCCTCGCCAGGTTTGCTCCCGGCCTGAGACTCGAGGCGATAGAGGAAACTCGGAGACTGCAGCATCGCGCGCATCGCGAGCGCCGCGCCGGCGTCGAAGCCTTCTCCTTCTTCCTGAGCGACGGCGAAGAGGCTCGAAAAGACCGCGCGATCCGTGTCCGTGAGACGTCGGCGCAGTAAGAGCAGACCCATACCGTCGACGAAGCTGTCGTAACATTCGCCGCGCATGTCCGTGCACGAGGCGTGAGTCGACACACGCGCCAAGACATCGGCTTGCGCGACCGCGTCACTCGCGACGGCGTCATAGGCCCGTACGCGCGCGGGGCTCAGCAGCATGTCCTGCGACGAGTTCCGAAAGCCTTCCGGAATGCGCTCGTCCCGCGGCAAGTCGTAGTCGTCGGGATCGAGCACGGCGCCAAGCACGACCTCGAGCGAGTTGGCGTATTCCTCGCGCGTCAGCCGACGTCCCACTGCCGGGCCGAGGCTCACTACCCTCGCTTCGCTCCCTACATCGGGAGGCGCGGTCCCCGAGGAACTCGAGATCTGGCCGTTGCAGGCCACGAGACCCAGCACGCTCAAGAGCCCAATCGAAGTAGGCCACGTTCTGTGTGGATACAGATGGTTCACGGACAAAGCACCCCTATGGGTTAACTATGCCTTCTCGCGTGTTCAGATTCAATCCCCCAAATGCCGATCGTTGTCGGGGGTCAGCCGTGCTGCCGCTGATGCGCCGTGAGCGTCTTCTCGGTCCTGGCGAGAGCCTAGCAAAAACAAAGGCCCTCTCCGCGCGACGCCCCTCGCGACATAATGATTAGTACCGCGCAATTGCGCTCTCAAAATGGTCCCGAAGCGCTAAGCACCGCGAGCTCGCGGATGCCCTTGCCTCCGAACTCGGCATCTTCAGCGGCATCAACGCCGCCCTTTTCGCGTTCGTCCTGGCGCTGCTTCTCGTCAAGTGGCGCGACCCGAGGCCCGTCCTTCTGAGAGTCTGGGGCGCTCGTTGCGCAGGCGGTAGAGGCGCTCGGCGTAGGCGGCGTCATCCACCCATAGGCGCCGCGCGGAGCGTTTCATGAATGGACGAACGAAGCCTGGGGCGAGCTGGGCCATCTTGAACTGGTAGCGATCCGAGGTCGCCAGGGTTGCCTCGATGATGGCAGTGCGTCCGCGGCAGATCGGCGTGGCATGGGTCTCGACCACGGAGCCTTCGCCCTCACCGCCGATGATCGTCATGACGATGGTGCGGGGATCGGGACAATGGAAGGTGGCGTCCACCTCGACGGCAAAGGGCCCGAATACTCTTTTCGCGACGCGCACGGTGACTGCTTCCTCCGTGAGGTCGATCACTTTGAGGCGACCGAAGGAGTACGGATGAAAGTGTGCGCCATGCCAAGGGTCCAAGCGATTCGCAATGACGTCCCGCGGCTCACACTCCGCCGATAGTTGGATGACGCCGTCGATGAACGGCTTCGGTCGAGGGGCTATAAAGGGTTGATCGGTGAGGGCGACGCCCGGCTCTTCGTCATCGAGGCGCACCCACGTGAGAACACCGTCATCGAAGGTGGGCAGCGGCTTCCACGAGCCGTGACCTTCGTCGCCAAGAACCAGACCGTGCCAAGGGCAGACGAGCCGATCGTCACGGACCAGACCCTCTGCGAGCGACCCGCCCATGTGTGGACACTCGTTCGGCGCAAGACGAACGCCCTCGCTGGTTCGCCACGCGACCAAGTGTCGGTCGCAGATGCGCACGCAGCGAGGCGCCTTTGTAATGCCGCGAGAAGCCCCGACGACGAACCAACCACCGGAAGGCAGTGCCAGCGCTCGGCCGAGGGCTTTGTCGATGCGCTTGGGGTTGGCTTGTTGCCAGTCGGGGCCCTCCGCGACGGGCTTCCCAACGGATTCATCGAGTCGTCTGCCGAAAGTCCAAAGTGATTTCATCACGCTCGATCGTGTCTTCGGGCCCGTAGAAGACCGCGCCGGGGCACCGTCGTGATCGGCTCCGGAACGACTCCCAGCGCGGCGAGCAAGCAGTTGGCTGCCATCATGCCCGAAGCGGCAGCGCGTTCCATGAGTGCGCTCGGCAAAGGAAGCTTTATCGCATCACCAGCGAGACACAATCCGGGAAACGGAGTCTCGACCGTAGGTCTGTCGGAATCGGAGCCCGGAGCAAACGACGGGCAGTCCTGATTAAGCAGAAAGCGCTCGTCCACCATCTCTGCGTCGCGGGTTTCCGGATAGAGCTCGTGGAGGGCTCGGAGCATGTGGCCCTTGATGTCGTCGGCGGTGAGCTGCGGATCGAGGGCGTAGGCGTGCAGCTCGACCACCGATCCCCCGGACTTCTCCGCCCACTTGCGGCTCTCGTCCTCGAATAAATGATAGAGGGAGATGTTGTGGAGACACTCGTATTCGGTGACGCCCGCGAACGGAGCCCGTCCCTCTTCGGTCGGTTTGTTCAACCACAATCGCCAGACCGCGAAGGGATTGGTCAGCCCCAACGAGTGAACGCGCTGCAACCACGATTCTTCATCCAACTCCGGTGAAGCATCCACAAGCGCCTTTAAGGCCGGCACGGTCACCGCTAAGACCACCATGTCGGCAATGAGCTCGCCATCGCTGGTGTCGACGACCCAACGGCCTTGCTGAGGGCGCAGGCGAGAAGCCACGCAGCCGCATTTGACGGTGGCATCGCGCTCTCGGAGGTAGTGAGCGAAAGGTTTCCAATAGGCCGTGGAAAACGGCCTTTGGGCGACATCGAAGACGAGGCCCTCGGGATTTCGAGTGAAGTAGAAGTGAAACATCATCAGCAGCTCAGCCGCCGACATGTCCTCCTCGGGATTGAAAAACGAATGAGCGAAGACGTTGAACAACATCGACCGGGCTTTGTCCGGGAAGTTGAGAGAGTCGAGGTAGTCGCTCGCGCTCTTGTCGTCGTATCTGGCGTAGGTCCACTCCGAATCGAAACGGAACATGTCCAGCGCGGGTTTCCTGTTGACCTTGAAGAGGTCTCCAAAGCTCATGTACTTCGTCCGGTGAGTGAGCTGCATGACGTTGAACGGTGACGTTCGAACCAACTTGGCAAAGGACTCCGACGCGCCGTTCGGTCCGAGGACAGGATAGTCCGCGACGGAGGCGAGGTGCTCGAGCTCGGGGTCGACCCGCCTGAGTAGGGCACGCAGATTGTAGTACTGGCGAAAAAAGGCGTGAAAGCCGCGCTCCATTTCGAAGCTCTGGCCGTCGCTCAGCGTCTCGGTCCAGGCGCCGGCACGGCCACCCAGTTGGTTCCCACGCTCGACCAGGTGCACGGCCACCCCTCGTTCCGCCAGCACCGTCGCCGCAGCGACTCCGGCGATCCCACCGCCGACGACGACCGCACTCGTACCCTCGGGCACCCTCTCCTGAGTTGCTCCTGCGGGGGGCACGGGTCGGGTCGGAGCTGGCGTCACTCAGGCCTCGCCGCCAAGAAGGTGTGCACGATGCCTCGTTGCCAGCCGTCCATGGGCTCCTCTCTAACGTCGATGAAACCAGCTGCAAGCAAACGTTTCTTGAAGGCCTCCACGCCGTCGAAGCGGTTCACGCTGCGCCGCAGATAGAGGAATAGCTCGGATGAGCCCGTGGCCAGAGCACCGAACGGAATGATGATGGTGCCCGCGACGACGTTCCAGATGGCTCGACTGACCAGGGAATCAGCCACAGAGTACTCGTGAAAAGCGATCTTGCCGCCGGGCTCCAGGAGCTCGAGAATGCGACCGAGGCAGAGGTCGGCGTCGGGCATGTTGCGAATCCCGTAGGCCATGAAGACTCCGTCGTAGCGCGCTGGCTCTAGTCCCGCAGCGCGAGGGTCCATGGCATCTCCGCAGACGAAGTGAACGCGCTCGAGCTGCCGTTTGGTTTTCGCAAGCTCAAGCATGCCTGAGGAAGCATCCAGACCGGTGAGGGTTGCTTCGGGATACGTGTCCACCAGCGCCTCGGTCGATAGGCCCGTGCCGCAGCAGAGGTCGAGCACGTTTGCATTGCGAGCAAGCTCCATCCGCTCAGCGCTCCAGCGCAGGTGCTTGCGGTAGCCTGGGTTGAGGCGATTCAGCAGATCATAGCGGTGCGCGATTCGATCGAACCCGCTGGGAACCTGGGTCTTTCGGAGTTGGAGATCGTTCATCTAGTCCGGAAGACTAGGGGCAACTCGGCAGATTGAGAAGCACCGTTGCCCCTCGGCAAAGTTGCAGGAGCCGCGAAGATCCGAAGATCCGACCGAGGTTGGCCAGAAAGTCAAAACGTCACACAACATCTCCAACCCGGTGCCCGATGAGTGCCGCTTCCGTTTAGTCGAATCATCTACTGCTGTTCGGGGCGGCCACAGGAACGGCGGAATGAGCATCGCGGTCGCTGCGCCTTGGCCGCACTCCCCAGGTTGGTATAGGGCCTCGCATTCATCGTCAGCCAAGTCGACCTTCTGGTCTCCGTCGTTGTCGTGGCATCGTGTGTAGTCAGGAAATGCAGTTCCGCGAGCAAGCAGCTCGTCCATGGACCGGCCAAGATTCGAGCGCTGAGCGTAGCAAGAACAAACGCCCTCTCCGGCCGACGCCCCACGCGACACAACGATTAGTACCGCGCAATTGGGCTCTCAAAGTGGTCCCCAAAGGCTAAGAGAGCGAAAAAGACTTCACCGCGAAGCGCGACCGAGAGCTCGAAATTCTCGGCCAGTTGGATGCGCTCAATTTCGAGGTGGATGGTGTCGGTGTTGTAGAGGAGCCGGTCGCCTCGGGAACGAACGCAAAGTCCGCTCCTCCCGCCGCGGAGCCGTGCCATCCCTCGGCGCTGGCCGTAGAAGAGACCAGCTTCGAACGAAGACTCGATATTGATTTCCATTTTCTTGAACGGGAAACACACGAGCTCCACAGCTGATTATTCAATGTGAGCGGCGGAGCACGCCGCGACAATTGACGACTTCTTTAGCGGACGTCTTGCGGTAGGATGGCGGGCGTAGGCTATGCGACGCTCGTTCAAGTCGGCCCTGGTTTCTGCCTCGCTGTTCGCGGCTACGTGCATGTTCATCGTGTCCGGGTGCGGATCCAATTCCGGCGAGACAGGTGTGCCCGATGGGGGCGGGCTGGATGATGCGGGCGTCGATGCTGGAGACGCCGGACCCGATCCGGATGGAGGCTTGCCCGACGGAAGCGTGCCGGACGGCGGGACTCCAGATGGCGGAACCGATCGCTTCCATCGATCGGACTACGAGAGGCCCGAGCTTCACGGTGAGGACCTGAGGCTCGGCGCACTTGATTGCCGTTTCTGCCATGGGTCAGATCTCACGGGCGCAGACCGAGAGCCCAGCTGTGACACCTGCCACACACCCGCGGACCCCAAAGCGTGGCGCACGGACTGCGTGTTCTGTCACGGTGGGGCCGAAGACCTGAGCGGGGCCCCTCCAAAGAACCTCGATGGGACCCTCACGGTCGCCGACTCCGTGTTTGCTGCGCACCACGATCACGTCGGCAGCGCCATGACCGAGCCGCTCGATTGTCGAGAGTGTCATGTCGAGGCCAGGGACGTTCTATCGGTGGGTCACGTCTTCGACGACACGCCCGCGGCGGCCGAAGTTGACCTGGGCGGTGGGCGCAGCCCGCGCGGCACATACGAGTCGACGACCGGCTGCGACAATTTGTACTGTCACGGCGACGGACAGGGCGACAACGGGAGCATCGCGGTAGTGGCGGCGCCGATGACGTGCGCAAGCTGTCATGCGAGCGCGAGCAGCCCGTCTGCTGAGCTCGATGAGATGAGCGGCCTGCATAGCTTCCACGTTTCTGTTGGCGCGGGCTGCCAAGATTGCCACCAGTCGACCACCGCCGATGGTTCGACGATCGCCACGCCATCGCTTCACATCAACGGTCAGCGTGACTTCCAGTTCAGCGCAGCCGGGTTCGCGTATGACCAAGGTGCACAGAGTTGCTCGGGCATCTGTCACGGCTACACACACAACGAGCGGCCGTGGATTGGCTCGGGCCAGAGTTTCCACCCGGAGCGATTCGCGAATCCGGATCAACATAGCCCAGCGATGGAGCTTCAGCGCATGGACTGCCGCTCCTGCCACGGCGGCGACCTCAGCGGGGGCGCCGGACCGAGTTGCGATAGCTGTCATACCGTGGGCTGGCGGAGCAATTGCCTCTTCTGTCACGGGGCGGGGGACACGCTCACCGGCGCGCCACCTAGAGACCTCGGCACGTCCGACCTGTCGGCATCGCTCAGCTTCCGTGCACACACCTCACATGTAACATCGGGAGTAACAGTCGCGCTTGATTGCACCGAGTGCCACACAAAGCCCAGTAACGTCTTGGACCTTGGCCACGCTTTTGACGACACACCCGCCAAGGCCGAAGTCGACTTCGGGGCCGGCCTCAGCGCGGATGCCAGCTACGATGGAGACGGCACCTGCGCGGTGCTCTATTGCCACGGCGACGGTCAGGGTCCGAACGGAACCATCACCGATGGCGCGCCTCCTCGCGATTGCGGTAGTTGCCATGCCGGGCTCGACAGCGGGTCAGCTGCTTGGAACGCGATGGGCGGCTTGCACGGTTTTCATATGAATGAAGGTGCGAATTGCGCCGAATGCCATGCCGAGACCACGCAAGATGGGCGCTCGATTGCGAGCTTGGCCGTACACGTCAATGGTCTCAAAGAGGTCGAATTCACGGCCGCTGGCTTCTCCTTCGACACGAACAACCGCAGCTGCGCTGGCACCTGTCACGGGCACGAACACGCGACCGCACCGTGGCTCGACGCGACCGAACGGTTTCATCCGCTCAACTACGCGCTCCCGGAAGAGCATGGCTATGACATGCAGCTGCAACAAAACGATTGCCGCAACTGCCACGCCGCCGATCTAATGGGCAGCCTTGGCCCCAGCTGTGACAGTTGTCACACAGCTGGCTGGAGGTCGAACTGCGTTTTCTGCCATGGGGGCGTCGACGACGCGTTCGGTGCGCCGCCGCGCGACCTCGCGGGGGTCACCACGAACATCAGCTTCCCAGGGCATACGCCGCATGTGTCTGTCGGCATAGCTCGCGGTTTCGACTGCGTGCAATGTCACGTCAAGGCCGTGGACGTGCTCAGCCCAGGGCACGCCTTCGACGATACGAAGGGGGTTGCCGAGGTCGACCTGGCCGGCGGCTCGAGCCCGCAGGGAACCTACGCGGCGGGGACCGGCTGTCAGAGCCTCTACTGTCACGGCACAGGGCAGGGCGACAACGGTGCAGTGGCCGCGGACGCTTCACCCATGACTTGCGAGAGCTGCCATGCCGGACTCTCGAGTGGCGCGGCAGGTTGGAGTGAGATGGGCGGGCTCCACGCCTTCCATCTCGGCGCGGACGCGAGCTGCGAGGACTGCCATCAGAGCACGACCAGCAACGGCACGTCGATTGCTGACCCGGACCTGCACGTGAACGCGCTCCGGGAAGTCGATTTCAGCGCGCCCGGTTTCACTTGGGACCTCGCGCAGCGCACGTGTAGCGGCACCTGTCACAGTCACGGCCACAGCGGAACGCCCTGGCTAGACGCCGGCCAAGGTTTCCATCCGGCCGACTATGCGTTGCCCGCTCAGCACAGCCCGGACATGGAGCTCCAGCGCATGGATTGTCGCGACTGTCATGCAGCCGACCTCAGCGGAAGCCTCGGCCCAAGTTGCGACACTTGCCACACACCTTCGGATCCTCCGGCTTGGCGATCGGACTGCGTCTTCTGTCACGGAGCGGATGACAACCTCAGCGGCGCGCCCCCGCGTGACCTCGGCGCGCTTCCGATGTCAGGCTCGCAGGCCTTCCTGGCGCACACCGCGCACGTGACTCAGAGGATCAGTCAGGCTTTCGACTGCCTGCAATGCCACCTCGAGCCGTCCAACGTGCTCAGCATGGAGCACGCCTTCGACGACACGCCAGGGCGAGGCGAGGTCAGCTTCGGGATGGGCTTGAGCGCGGCAGGCAGTTACAACGGTGCGGGCTCCTGCAGCGCTCTCTACTGCCACGGCAACGGGCAAGGAAACAATGGCTCAGTCGTAGACGGCAGTGCTCCAATGCAGTGCAACTCCTGTCACCCCGGCATGATCAGCAGCGAAAGCGCCTGGGAGTCGATGAGCGGCGAGCACCGCAAGCACCTCAAAGAAAACCTCACCTGCGGAAACTGCCATCTCGACGTCACCGAGGACGGTGTTGCAATTCGCGGTCCGCTCTTGCACGTCGACGGGCTCAATCAGATTCGCTTCACCGACACGCGGATTACCTACAATCCCACGACCGGCCGCTGCGCTGGCAACTGCCACGGCGAAAGCCACAGCAGCGAACGCTGGTGACCCTTCGCTGTCGTCTCGTGGCATGACTCGTGCAGGTCCTCCCGCGTGGCGCGCCGGCGATCGGTTCGTGACTTGGTTCGCATCGGAGCAGGTGGAGAATGGGGGCGGGTCCGCCTGACCAATCTCCGGATTGGTCTCGTCCGACGGTACGCTGGAGAGACGCCGGTCGTCGCACCCCATGAAGAGAGTCCCGATTGCCAGACCCATCGCCAAACGCACGATCCAACCGATGATCTGACTCGCATTCGTTCCTGGCGGCTGACGCCGTGTTGGGCCCGACCGGTCGTAGACCTCTTGCCCTTTCTCCTCATCCCATCGACGCGCAGGATTCCAAACGGTGGTCCCAGCCGCGCATCGGCCCTGAATGGTCGCGAATCCGGGCTCTGCTGGCAATGGAAGAACCCGTCGATCAGATGTGCGCTCCTACGCGCTGAGCTCGGCCAGGACGTCCCACGCCGCCTCCTGACGCTCGAGATTAACAAGATGCGCGTAGTCAGCCAGGTGCAGCGGGCCCACCAGTTTCTTCGGTCGCGAGGTGTAGGTGCCACCGTTCTGGAAGTCCGCGTCGTCGCCCAGCAAGACGTCGAGGTAGCGCTTCGCGCCCATCGCCGTTGGCATGTTCATGCCGAACCAGCCACCGATGCTCGGCATCACCTTGGCGTAGAGGAAGTGCTTGAACCCCGTCACATTGCGGGCCGCATTCGTCCCCATGTTCGCGCCCGGGGATACTGTAAACACCGAAATCTCGCGTCCGTAGCGGCGGGCCATCGCCGCGCTCCACCAGGCCGAGAATGCCTTGGTGGTTGCGTAGTAGTGGGTTCCGTTGAACAACTCCGGCCGCTCCCCTCTGGCGAAGGCGAGCATGGCACCGCGGAGGTCGTCGCCAAAGGCCGTCGGCGCACGGGTCGCGAAATCGTAGAGCGTCATGCCCATCATCGCGGGCAGGTTGCCGTTCGCCGCCTCCGACCCAACCATGACAATGCGCGCGCCTGCCGCGAACATCCCCGCATCGCGCAGTCGCGTGGCGATGACGTGATGGCCGATGATCGACGACGCGAACGACAGCTCCAGCCCGTCGGCGCTCTTCTGCATCTGATCGCCCGACGCGAGGCCCGCGTTGAGAAGAAGGGCATCGATCCGGATGGCGCGACGGATGAGCTCGTCCGCGGCGGCTTTGGATGAAGACAGATCGGCGAGGTCGACTGCGATGGAATCGAAGTGGGTCGAAGGAGCGCGTTCTGAGAGAGAGGTCTTGGCCACCGCCGCTTTGTCGAGTGTACGGCAGGCAAGGATCACCCGGCCGAAGCCGGCCTCGGCGAGTTGCGCTGCGGCCTCGAATCCGAGCCCGGAGTTCGCGCCGGTGACGAGGGCCGTTTTGTCTGCGTAGGGATTGGTCATTTGGGGGCACCTGTTGATGATGAGAGAAGGGGCTTAGTTGCTGAGTGCGTGGACTGCGGCGAACCCAACGATCTGGAACGGGAAATCAGGGTCGGTTCCGATTGCGCCGTTGCCGTCGTCGACCACGTGATCCAGCTGACTGTTGACGACCCACAAGCGGTCGCCGCGCAACGCAACCGAGCTCGGGCGGTTCAGCGCTACGGTCGCGACGGGCTGGTTCTCTAGAATGGCGCTTGTGTAATCGGTGGCGAAGGTGGCAGTGACAAGTCCGTCGGGCGGGGTGACATTCACCATGACCAGCCGTCCCTGTTTGAAAAACATGCCGTCCGATCCCCCGAAGGTATCGATGTCTCCTGTGAATGTGCGAAGGAGGAGCGAGTCTTGGACTTGTGGTTCCATCGTGTCACCAAACTGGCAGGGGCGCTTCCGTAGGGTCGGGGCGTAGACCCCTGTAGCGTGGTACAAGGTAGCGGTTATGCGGATTTCGTGTAGTCTTGAGATGGAGCCACCATGGTTCCACTTAGGAACCACCGGGGAAACGCAGATGTGGACGCTCGAGGACCTGACCGCAGTCGACGCCGTGATCCGGGCCGGCAATTTCTCCGCAGCCGCTCGCCGGCTGGGCGTTACGCGATCGGCTGTCAGCAAGGCGGTTCAAAGAGGAGGGAACCTGGCAGCGGATAAAGGATACTCCCTGAGCGATCCTATCGAATTCCGCTATTCACTTTATCTCGATTATTCCAGTTTTATCATTCTGGCTAAATTCGCC
>RCNB010000587.1_pt1 | contig 23753 bp, 14 predicted proteins | sample 2041321 | NCBI WGS metagenome assembly RCNB01 (sample SAMN09708232, study PRJNA481090) | Marine sediment metagenome, whole genome shotgun sequencing project. | reverse complement strand
TTCGCGGTTATTTTGAGCCATTTTGTCGCCGAAGCGGATCACATTATATGGTAATTTCTGTATATCTTCTACGGAAGCGGCTCCACTCTTCTGGATTTTATCATTTGTGCTCTTGATTAAATCCTCTACCTCAATACCGATCATTCGCCGGATGATCCGGTTTCGGTCAAGTTCTTTTAGTTCTCCCCCTTTCCAGTCAACACTTTTCACCAAGATTTTCCAAATTGCCAGGTCTTTTAACATTAGAACTGTAATTAGCCCAGCTCGAAGTCCATCATCAAGATCGTGGGCTGAGTAGGCGAGTTCATCTGCAGCATTTGCTATCTGTGCTTCAAGGTGGCCCCGCAGGTGAGGATCGTAATCTTCAGCATCCGAGATATCATACTCGGTTTCATGTTTAACGATACCTTCCCGCGTCTCCCAGGTTAAGTTTAATCCCGGAAAATCTTTAAAACGGTTTTCAAGCTTGGTGACAATTCGAAGCGACTGTTTGTTGTGGTCAAATCCGCCCTGTTCTTTCATAAGTCTATTTAAAATTCTCTCCCCTGAGTGACCAAAGGGGGAGTGTCCCAAGTCATGGGCAAGGCAGATTGCCTCTTCGAGATCTTCGTTTGCACCCAGAGCACGGGCAACAGAGCGCCCGATTTGAGCAACTTCAAGGGTATGTGTCAGTCGAGTGCGGTAATAATCACCTTCGCTGTTGATGAATACCTGGGTTTTATATTCCAGCCGGCGGAATGCGGTTGTATGCAGGATTCGATCCCTGTCCCGTTGGAAAGCCGTCCTGTATATGGGCGTGGAATCGGGGTATTCACGACCTTTGGAATCCTTACTCTTGATACCGTAGGGAGCTAAACACAGGCTTTCCTTTTCTTCCCGTTGTTCTCTTTTAATTAACATGGCTTCCTCGCTTCCCCTGTCTATTTGAGCAAATCCAGTTTAATGCAGGGATGGGGGACTGTCAATCCGCTCTTATTAACCAGAAGATCCTATTTGATCTGTCAAATTGATAATTTCACCCAGGTAATTTTCCAGGGCTTGGTGAGCAAGTTGATTCTTTTCATTTTCTGACTGGATAAATCGAGTATAAGGGGCAATGGTATCTTTAATTTCCTGCAGCCCCCGCTCAACTTCATGATTAAAGTGAGTTGACAAGGATTTTGTTAGCTGATCACGCATCATTTTTACTTTTGCACGCATTTCTTTTTTTGCATTTCTCCGGCGGGTGGGGATGATAAACAAACCAAGGGCTGCCATGGCTCCAGCCAGCAGGATTCCAGTGACATCAGTTGCCATTGTTGTTGCCAGCACGGTAACCAAAGTTCCCAGCCCAACCGCTCCTGCACTGATTGCAGCAGTTGCAGCAACTGCATTTTGAGATCTGCGGGCGATTTGATCGGCTTCCCTGGATTTATCATAGCTTTTTAATACACGGGTAGCCTCTTTTTGGATGCTGTTAATCAGTCGTTCCCGGTCATAGATAAAAGTTCCAATATCGCCGACCATTCTACCTTTGTGTTTCTGCCGCCCTTCTGAAATGTGGTTGGTTATTGCTTGCCATTGTCGTAAATTGGCATCAACAAGCCAATCTATAATCGCGGTCACTTTTTGTTCAACTTGAGATGGCACCTCGGCAACAACCATATCCTCGTAATCTTTCTGGATCTTTTCTTTTTTCATCAGATCCAGAATCCTTGCCAGCCGGATGTATTCAGTAAAGAAATCCTCACCGCGCTGTTCCATTTCTAAGAGGATTTTGATGATATCTGACATCCGAAGTTGAAAACTTTCCAGCATATCTTTTCGGAATACAATCAATTGTTCTTCCACATCCTTGATTAAAACCAGGTCATCCTGGAGTAATTTTAACCGATGCTCATAGAACTCTTTATATTGGCTGGAGAGATGTTTTCCGACACCAAGTGGATTGAGTAATTTCAGCTCTAACCGGCTTTCCTGGTCCAAGGTTGTCATGATATAGGTTTCCAGTGCTTCAAACCTGCTTTCCTGCCACAGTTCAGGGTTCCCCAGTTTTGCCAAGAGAGCCTTTTGGGCGCTGATCGGAAATATTTCCGGAATGGTTTTCAGGGTTGTTTTTGCATTTTCCGCTACATAATTCTGAATTTCTTCCAGCGCTTCGGGAGATTGCAGGATGTCAATTTTGTTGATTACCAGGACAACCTTTTTTCCCCAGGATCGGATATTTTCCAGGAAGATTCTTTCACTCTCAGTAAAAGGACGATCAGCAGAGGTGACAAAAAGAATCAAATCCGATCGAGGGACAAATAAGGAAGTTATTTCCTCATGTTCCCGAATGATGGCATTAGTTCCAGGTGTGTCAACAATGCTGATTTCTTTTAGAAAATCGGCCTCGAAAGTTAAGCTCTCCACGTTTTCTGAAAGGCTGGATTTCTTTTTTTCCTCTCCGAAACGAAGGATATTCACTTTTGTAGTTGTGGGTGTAACACCCTCAGCAAGAATCCTTTCTCCAAGAAGGGCATTGATAAAGGCGCTCTTTCCCGCATTGAACTCGCCAACCACAACCAGTAAAAAGAAGTCATCCAGCTGGCGGATCGATTCAGTTAAAGCCTCCAGATCTTCAGCTTTAACGTCATAGTCATTTAGAGATAGTTGTAGTCGGTTTAAGAGATCCCGCTCTTGGGTAAGAATTTGTTTTTGTTTTTTTGATAAGATTTCCATACATCCTCATTAGTATTGAAGGTGATATCCATTATAACCGATAGGTTTTTTGTGTTAACTGTAGGAGGCAGCGAGGGGATATTATTCCCGATATCAGCTGTGCAGGACAGTTCCTTTGATATCTCCACCCAGGCTTTTTTGAATGTTACCCGGTTCCTCGCCGGAAAAAATGGATACTTTCAACGAAGGGAGTTTCATAATGAGTTGTAGCATTTGCTCCACTTTCGTTTCCATACCCCCGGTAACGTCCGGCGCTTGAGACTGCTGGATTTTCTCCTGCAGGGGTGGGAGATCAGCCGGGGTGATTTCCGCTAGTAGTGAGGTGCAAACCGGGAAATCCTTCCAAACTCCTGGATCAAGGCCGGTCAGCAAAATCCGGTCTGGATTTAATTGAAGTGCTAAGTGAATAAAAAGATCTTCGGTCGATAAAATAGTACCTCCGCGGACAGTATCAAAGACCACATCGCCAAATACCACCGGAATTAATCCATGCCTGAGAGCTGATTGCAAGGGGTTCAGATTCCAAGTAATAATATTTCGATCCTGGCTGATTACTGAAGACGAAGGGGGAAATGCAAGCGCGGGTAAACCTGCCTCTACCAATGAATCGAGAACTATTTTATTTAATAATGATGCATCATGCCAGACCTCAGCAAATCCCAACCATCCTTCTAATGAATCGACACCGTTGATGGTTCCGTGTTTTTTCCCGGAAGTATGGCCAAAAGAGCCGGATCCATGTCCCAGAACAATTTGCAGCTTGGGGTTGGTTCGAAGCGCATTCGTGATCTCCTGGGCGATGCGGTTGATTACTTCCCGGCGAGCTGATCGTGGCGTATGTTTATCGGTGATAAGAGATCCGCCGAGTTTTAGGAATACCAACTGGTCTCCGGATTGATTCATACGACTATTCTCCATACGGGTATTGTAGTCAGGGGCTGTTGCAGGGTCAAGAGAAAGAAACAGGGCGGATCTTTCCCCCGCCCTGTGTTAAGTTGATGATTGTGGAACACTCTCAGGCTTATTGTTTAAGCCCAGAAAGCCGGCCAAATCGATTTCACAAATGTGTCAATGATAATAGCCAGGAAAAACCAACCGCCGAATTTTCGAGTGTGATGGAAGGCTGCGGCAACATAATAGTTGGGCCACACATCCGGAAAGTCTTCTGGTTTTTCATCTGGTTTTGCGTTTGAAAGGATTGGCCAAATCTGTTTAAAAATGGGTACTGCTAAGAACACCAACAACATGACTGGTGTGAAAAAACGAGTAACGATCAGATAAACAACTGTCAAGTATGACAATATCAGCAGCACTGTCATGGCCCAACGAGATACGGTTTCTCCCAGGACTACCGGTAAAGTGTAGATTTTCAGGTCCTTGTCCGCTTTTAATTTATCAATGTGTTTCCCAAATAACATTGAAGTTACACCAAAGGCGTGAGGTAAACTGGCAACGACAATATTCCAATCCCAGGGTAATCCCGTGATGACATAATATCCACCCGCAACCATGAGAGGACCCCAAACAACCAGGACTGCGAATTCTCCGAGGGCAATATATTTTAACGGGTAGGTATAAAAGAGCACAAAAAAGACTCCCAGGCCTATTAACAGCCAGGTGGATTCTCCCCTCATAAATCCCAGGATAATTCCACAAGAAGCAGCCACTGCCCCTGTAATACCGGCATATGTGAGCAATTCTTTTTTAGTCATCAGTCCATGCAGGAGGGGTTGGGGGCCGTATTGCGCCCGGTAATAGTTATCAACATCCACGCCGCGAACAAAATCGGTGTAGTCGTTCAAGAAATTGTTTGTTCCATGAGCGAGGTATAACCCGATCACAACCAATATCCACCGCAAGAGATTAAACTCTCCTACGCGGTAGGCAAAAATACCAGCAAAAGTCGCAGAAAAGATAGTCGTGATCAGAACTGCTGCCCGGGTGGCAATTAACCAGCGAGAAACCAGGTCTAATTCATCCCATTCTTCTTTGGTGATGCGGGGGATGATTTGGAGGGCTTTTCGCCACATTGATATGTTCATCTTTTGCTTTTCTCCTTCTTAAAAATATTCCAACCTATCATACCACAATGGGTTCCGGACCAAAAGAAAGCAAACTATGGATAATGTAACGTAAAAAAAGATCTAGATTCAGATCAGGATCGTTGTAAATATTGGATTGAATTAATTAAAACCTAGCTGGCTGAAATCGGTGAGATGATGGTATTAACTGCACCGGCTGAGTTTAGTGCCTCAATGACTTGATCAACTCCTTCATCAACCAACGCGATGATATTTCCCCCCATTCCACCGCCGGACATTTTAGCTCCTAGCGCACCGGCTTTCCTGGCAGCCTTTACAAGGCGGTCCAATTCCGGCGAAGATACTTCCAGTTCCTGCAGCAGCGAGTGGTTTTCATCCATCAGTGGGCCAAGCTCAACTGGAGAACCGGTATTGATCAATTCCTTTGCTTTCTTTGAAATTCTTCCGATTGACTTAAATACTGAATCATATCTCTCTCGATCATTGATCCAATATTGATGAACTTGCTGAACAGCCTCCCGGGTATGGCCGGGTCTCCCGCTGTTTGCAATCAGGATTAAGAATGGTTTATTAATTGAGAGAAATTGAAACGGTTCACCTTTCAGGTAATAGACAGGTTTTTGATAAGCGATGACGGTATTGTCAATTCCCGAGGGAGTGCCATGATGGATCTTTTCGACTTGAAAAGTAAGGTGAGAAACCTGTTCATCACTAAGTCTTTGACCAATAAAAGCTGAGAGTGCCCTGATGATGGCCGCTGAGACTGCTGCACTTGAGCCCAACCCTGATGCTGGTGGAATTGTGGATGTTACCTGAATCTTACAGGCCGGGATTTCTCCCGGTCCTTTTTCACCCAACACTGCAGATACCGCTGCCCGCAAGGGATGATCCGGATCCAATTCCATCACAGGGGCGGAGAGGGAAATATCTGGAGCTTCAATGTATATTTCACCATGGTTACCCTTGATGAGGGCATTCACATTCGCCCGGGCTTGGATGGTGGTGACCGGGAAGGCTAAGGCAGGTTCGCCATAGACAACCGCGTGTTCACCAAAGAGGATGAATTTTCCAGGAGCTGTAGCTGTAAAAGCTGGCATGGATTAGTAGATATAAAATATCAACAAAATGCTGAATGACCAGAGCAGAATTGAAGCTTGAAGGGGACGGTCGGAGAGTGCAATATCTTCAGGTGCCCCACCTTCTCCAATTTGGAGCAAATACAAATACCGGAAGATTCCATACAGGACAAAAGGTATAGTCAGCATCATGGAATGATTTTCAGGTAGATTCGGGGCAGAAAATGTATACAAACTATAGGCAACGATGGTTGTCCCGGAGACGATGTTGATAAGCTGGTCCAGCAGACCGATTGTATACCCTTTCAGCACGGGTCTTGTTCCGTTGGAATGATCGATCTGAAGCACCAGTTCAGCTCGCCGTTTCCCTAATCCAATAAATAGGGCAAATAAGGATGTCACAACGTACAACCAAGGAGAAAATCGTTTTACTTCTATTAAAGTAACACCTGCTGTTACTCGCAGGACATAAAAAGATGCCAGAACGATTACATCAATCAATGGTATGTGTTTCAGCCAGGAGGAATAAAACAAATTTAGGATTAAGTAAAGAGCACTTATTCCAAAAAACCCGGGTGACAACCAATATGCCAATGGGAGAGAAACCAGAATTAATCCTAGTCCGACAACCCAGGCTACCGGTATGGGCAATTTACCGGATGCGATTGGCCGCAATTTCTTTTTTGGATGGTTTCGATCTGCATCAAGATCAGCAATATCGTTAAAGATATAGACAGCACTCGCCAGGAAACTAAATATTATCGCTCCTAACAGAGTATGTAGAAGTGCACTCTGATCCAGAAGTTTCCGATCAAAGATCAGAGCTGTAAATAGAAATACGCTTTTGGCCCATTGTTTGGGACGCATAGATTTTAGCAAGGCTTTAATCATAAAGAAATAATAGCATGATTCAGAGGGGGGTGGTAGGGATAGATCGTATTATGCCCTCAACTCCGTGGACATGTTAAAATAGAAAGTATGGCAAAGAACACACGAGTGGATCAGGCCCTTGTTGAAAAGGGATTAGTCGGAACTCTTGATGAAGCCAAACGATTAATTATGGCTGGAAAAGTTCGCCTCCTGGACCAGGTGGTGATGAAAGCCTCTCAAAAAATTACCGACCAGGATGAAATCACCCTCATTCCAGATCCCAAATATGTTTCTCGGGGCGGGAAGAAGCTGGAGGCAGCTATAGAATGGTTTCAACTATCTGTAAATGGTAATATTTGTGCCGATGTTGGTGCATCAACCGGTGGGTTTACTGACTGCTTGCTGGAAAATGGTGCTGCAAGAGTTTATGCGATTGATGTGGGCTACGGCATCCTGGACTGGCGGCTTCGGAATGATCCCCGGGTGAAAGTCCTGGAACGGACCAATGCCAGAAATCTGTCAACGTTACCTGAAACCGTGGAAATTATCACTGTGGATGTTTCCTTTATCTCACTTAAGAAAATCCTTCCTGTGATCAAGGGCTGGTTTCCAGCCGGAGGTGGAGAAGTTGTGGTGTTAATAAAACCCCAATTTGAGGCGACCAGAAAAGAAGCTGCCAAGGGAGCAGGAGTGATTCTTGACGCTCAAATCCACCAGCGGGTCCTGGCCGAGGTGTTGGGCTCAGCCCGCGACCAAGGATTCCAGGCCAAGGGTTTGATTCGTTCTCCCCTGATGGGGCCCCAAGGGAATACAGAATTTTTAGCCTGGTTGGTTTTCCCCGGGATCCAAGGAAAAACGGAATCGATTGATAAACTGATCTCAATCCTGTTTTAATATTCACCGAAGGCTGATCCAAAAAATTTCTGTTCAGGCCTACTTTATTTACTGTAATTAACAAGGGTAAATTTGATTCCCAGAGACCGCATGTTTTACAAGTTTTCATTATACGGATTTCTTAAAAACCTGCGGTTTTTTGATCCTTTTATCCTGCTCATATTTCGTTCCTACGGGCTTTCTTTTTTGCAGATAGGACTTTTATACTCTATCCGGGATGTTGCCGCCAATATTCTTGAAATACCAACCGGTGTAATTGCTGACTCGTTTGGTAGAAGACGTGCCATGGTATCGGCTTTTATTGCTTATATTGGTTCTTTTTTGATATTTTATTTTCTGAAAGACTTTTTATTCCTCAGTCTGGCGATGGTGTTGTTTGCCTTTGGGGATGCATTTAGAACAGGAACTCATAAAGCATTAATCCTGGAATATCTGAAAATAAAAGGTATCAGCGATCTGAAAGTTACCTATTATGGTTTAACCCGGAGTGCTTCCCAATTTGGTTCGGCAATAAATGCCCTGATTGCCGCTGGTTTGGTGTTTTACACAGGCAACTACCGGGTGATGTTTCTGGCATCAACTATCCCCTATCTTCTGGATTTGATCAATGTATATACCTATCCAAAATACTTGGATGGGAATATTACGCGAGTGCAGAAAGATGAAATCTGGAGTCGAGTAAAAGTAACTTTCCAGGAGTTTACCAAGATCTTTTCAAATGGATTAGTCATAAGACCTTTATTAAACAGCTCCAGTTTTGCGGGTGTCTTTAAATCTACAAAAGATTATTTACAGCCGGTGCTGGCAGTTCTGGCACTTTCGCTTTCAATTTTTACTACACTGGAAGATACCCGGAGGGAAGCAGTCATCATCGGTTTAGTTTATTTCGGGATTTACTTGCTTACTAGCCTGGCCTCAAGACAGGCTTTTCTTTTTAGCGAACGCTTTAAGAATTTATCCCAGGCTGTCAACTTTAGTTATCTACTCGGTGCTGGGTTGTTGATTTTCATAGGAGTAACAGCCAATTTACAAATCATGCTGATGACAGTTTGTGGTTTTCTGGGTTTATACGTGCTCAACAACATCCGCCGGCCGATTAATGTCGGGATAATTAGCGATCAAATCTCTTCAAAGGTGATGGCGTCGGGGCTTTCAACAGAAGCTCAATTTACTACAATTTTCTCAGCCCTGGTTGCCCCCTTGCTGGGGTTATTAGTAGATAACCTGGGGTTGGGTAATGGGATTGCCCTGGTTGGGGTGGGAATGATAGCCTTGTTTTCATTAACACGGGTAGAGTAAAGTTGACTTGTTTACTCAAGATTTCCTCGGTTTTTTTCCAATGGACAACTTCTTCGGGTATACTATGACCTGTTTATGGATATAAAAAGAATTCGAAATTTTTCCATTATTGCGCATATAGATCACGGTAAATCTACTCTAGCTGACAGGCTGTTGCAGATAACTGACACAATATCAGCGCGAGATATGTCGGACCAGGTTCTGGATGATATGGATCTGGAGCGGGAGAAGGGAGTTACTATAAAAGCTTCTGCTGTCCAGATGAAATATACAGCCCGGGACGGTCAGGAATATGAGTTGAATTTGATTGATACCCCCGGGCATGTGGATTTTGGATATGAGGTCTCACGGGCACTGGAAGCCTGCGAAGGAGCTCTGCTGGTTGTGGACGCTGCTCAGGGAATGGAAGCCCAGACACTTGCCAATATGTATGCTGCTCTGGAGGCAGATCTTGAAATCATTCCCATCATCAATAAAATAGACCTGCCGGCTGCCCGCCCGGATGAGATCGCTCAAAATATCAGCGACTTATTGGGAACACCTCATGACTCCATTCTTCGGATTTCCGCCAAAGAAGGAGAAAACATCCGCCCAGTGCTGGAAAAGATCATTGAAGATGTTCCACCTCCTGAAGGACATCAGGGGAATCCTTTGAGGGCGTTGATCTTTGATTCCCATTACAATTCATATAAAGGAGTAGTGGCCTATATCAGGATCTATGACGGGGCTATTACTATGAAGGATAAGCTGCACCTTATGGCTGCCAGTAAGGATGTGGAACCCTTTGAATTGGGAATTTTCTCGCCGGCTATGACACCAGTGGATAAGCTTCATCCAGGTGAAGTTGGATATATTGCAACTGGATTAAAATCAGTCCATGAGTGTCGAGTAGGCGATACAATTACCTATGCGGATAATCCAGCTCTGCAACCCCTTCCAGGATATAAACAAGCAAAACCAATGGTTTTTGCCGGTTTTTTCCCGGTAGATAACGAAGAGTACGGAAATTTACGGGATGCCCTTGAAAAGCTGCAGTTAAATGATGCTGCTCTGGTATTTGAACCGGAATCATCCCAGGCTCTAAATTTGGGATTTCGGTGTGGTTTTCTGGGGATGTTTCATATGGAAATTATTCAGGAAAGGTTAGAACGGGAATATAATCTGGATATCATCGCAACTGCACCCTCTGTGAAATACCGTGCTCTTTTGAGGGATGGGCAAATTATTGAGATAGATTCTCCAGCAGATTTACCCGACCGAAGCCTTTTGGAGGAAATCCAGGAACCATGGATGGATTTGCAGGTATTTTTACCCTTGAAATACTATGGATCGGTGATGGAACTGGTTACAGTTCGGAGGGGAACTTATCTCAGTCAGAATTACCCGTCTCCCTCCCGGGTGCAGCTAAATTTCCAAATCCCACTTTCTGAATTGATCGTCGATTTTTTTGATTATTTAAAATCAGTCACAAGGGGTTATGCGTCCATGGATTATTCCTTCGCCGACTATCGGAAAGAGAATCTAGTGAAGTTGGATATCCTGGTAAATGGAGAGCCCGTTGATGGGATGGCATCCATAGTTCATCGAGATAAAGCCTACCGGAAAGGGAAAATTCTTGTCACGAGATTAAAGGAACTCATCCCTCCCCAGCATTTTGCGGTTCCGATTCAAGCCTCGGTAAGTGGAAAGATAATATCCAGAACAGACGTTAAAGCACTCCGGAAAGATGTCACTGCTAAACTGTATGGTGGAGATGTAACCAGGAAAAGAAAATTACTGGAGAATCAAAAAGCAGGACGGAAAAGGCTAAAAAGGGTTGGCAATGTTGACCTCCCGCAGGAAGCGTTTATGGCTGTACTGAGGCTCGAGGATGACTAGAGTTAAGCTGGATAAGTCTCATCTCAGGCTGGCAGTTGGGATTCTGATCAGTCTAATTGCGATTGTTGTTCTGGTCTGGTATGTTGATGCCCAGCAAGTTCTTGTTGTATTAAAACAGGTGAAATTAGTCTGGTTTATCCCAGTGCTGATTTTGCTTTTTGTGTCCCTGATAACCCGGGCTGCGGCCTGGAGATTAATCCTGCAGAAAAAAATTTCCCTGAAAAAATCCTTCTGGATTGTAAACGCGGGATATTTTATTAACACAATTTTCCCCTTCCGGATTGGAGAAGTAACCAGGGCTTTCCTTTTAATGCCCTCTGGATTCAGTTTCTGGGAGGCTTTTCCAACAATTTTACTGGAAAGAATGTTTGATGTTGTTTTTGCTGTAAGCCTATTTCTGATAGGTTTGATGTTTGTATTTAATTTTTCCCTGGGAATTGTATATGCCGCTATTTTAGGGGTGGTGGTCGTATTAGGCTTTGGATTTTTGTATTTCCTGGTAAAGAATCAAAACCGGGCGCTGGATTGGCTCGAGGGAATAAAATTACCCTGGACAGGTTTTCAAGACTGGTTGATAAAACAGCTCCGATCGATCCTCTCCGGGCTGATAGTGCTTTCCGACCCGGGTCAGTTGCTGAGGGTTTTTTCTCTCATGGTAATAAGCTGGGGGATCGCCCTTTTGTATCAATATTTCATCTTATTAGCATTTATCCCCGATGCACAATTGATCTGGGCCGTCTTTACTCTGGGTGCGCTTGGAATTGGGGTATCAGTACCTTCATCTCCAGGGAATATCGGTTTATATGAGGCGAGTATTACTCTGGCACTAACAGCTTTTGGTGTAGACCGCTCACTGGCATTTACCTACGCCCTGGTGAGCCATGTTATTAGCGTGGGTATGACTACTCTGTTCGGGTCATTTGCATTGGTTCGGGAAGGATATGCTCTCCGAGATATCTGGCAGTTCAGTCAAGATCAGAAAAAGGAAAAGATCTGATGAGCAAGTGTACTTTAATAACAGGTGGAGCGGGTTTCATTGGAACAAACTATGCTGCCCGTTTGTTAACCCGGGGCGATCAGGTGATCATTTTTGATAATTTGTCCCGAACAGGGACCCCCGGAAATATTGAATGGCTCAGGAATACCTATGGTGGGGATTCATTCCAGCTCATTGTCGGTGATGTTCGTGATGCGGATGAGATCAAATCAGCTGTGGAAACAGCCGATCTGGTTCTGCACCTGGCGGGTCAAGTTGCTGTAACAACCTCAGTGATTGACCCGAGAAATGATTTTGAAGTGAATGCCCTCGGTACTCTGAATGTTTTAGAGGCAGCCCGTCAATCTTCAAGTCGTCCCCCAGTCCTGTACTCTTCGACCAATAAGGTGTACGGTAACCTTGAGGATGTCCAGGTCGAGGAAGGAGAAAATAGTTATTATTTTCCAGATCACCCGGAGGGCATCCCGGAAAGCCAAATCTTGGATTTCCATTCCCCCTATGGTTGTTCAAAAGGGGCTGGAGATCAATATGCGCGGGACTATCACAGGATATTTGATCTACCAACTGTAGTGTTCCGCCAGAGTTGTATTTATGGTCCCCATCAATTTGGCATTGAAGATCAGGGTTGGGTTGCATGGTTTGTAATCGCTGCTGTTACTGGTCGTCCGATAACGATTTATGGAGATGGCAAACAGGTTCGGGATTTATTATATGTAGATGATTTGTTAACTGCTTATGATCAGGCAGCTGAGCATATTGATAAGACCGCAGGACAAATATATAATATTGGGGGTGGTGCAAAAAACACCTTATCTATCTGGAAGGAATTTGGTCCTCTGCTAGAAAAAGAACTGGGTCAGCCGATTCCGGTCTCCCGACAAACCTGGCGTCCAGGAGATCAACGAGTATTTATAGCTGATGTTGGTAAGGCTAAGAGAGATTTTGGTTGGGTACCGAAAATTGATGTAGAAACCGGAATCCGAATGCTGTTCGATTGGGTTCGCGCAAATCAAGATTTATTCTAGATATTTCCCGGCAGGAACCGGAATAAAGTCGGTGGATTGATCCGGATGAAAATATTAACCGTTCTCACCTATTATAGACCGCACACCAGTGGATTAACTATCTACGTCGAGAGACTTGCAAAATCTTTGGTTAAGCTTGGTCACGATGTAACTGTGCTGACCTCCCAGTATCAAAAAGATTTACCACGGGAAGAAATCCAGGAGGGAGTCAGGATTGTCCGCGTTCCAGTTTTGTTCCGGGTCAGTAAAGGGGTGATCATGCCTTCATTTGGTTGGCTGGCCTGGAAACTAGTATTGGATCATGATGTGGTCCATTTACACTTGCCCCAATTTGACGCCGCTGGAGTAGCTCTTCGGGGACGTTTGTTAAAGAAACCAACCATCATAACTTACCATTGCGACCTCCTGCTGCCAAAAGGTTTCGCAAATTGGGTTGTCAATGGCATCGTTGATATAATGAACAACCTGGCCGGGATGCTGGCAAATCGAATTGGGGCGTATACCGAGGATTTTGCTTCTCATTCCCCTTTTCTGAAGCGTTTTTCAGATAAGGTCAGAGTGATCTATCCCCCGGTTTCGATGCCAGAGGCCCCAGTAAATAAAGTAGAAGATTTCCAGAAAAAAAACAACCCCCAGGGTTTATCACCGGTCATTGGCATGGCGACTCGTTTTGCTTCAGAAAAGGGTGTTGAAGTATTGTTAAATGCGCTACCAAAAGTGATGGAATCCTATCCTGAGGCAGCAGTTCTTTATGCCGGGCAGTACCAGGATGTGATGGGCGAACAAGATTATTTTGAACGGCTTCTACCCAGGATTCAGGACTACCAGGATCAAGGTCAGTGGGTATTTCTGGGTGTATTGAACCCGGATGAGATGGCGCTATTTTATAAAAATATTGATGTCCTGGTCGTTCCAAGTTTAAATTCAACAGAAACGTTTGGATTGGTTCAGATAGAAGCCATGATTCAGGGTACCCCCTCAATTGCTTCAAACCTGCCGGGTGTCCGTGTGCCGCCCAGATTGACGGGTATGGGCAAGGTCATACCAATTGGTGATGATCAATCGTTGGCGGATGCGATTATTCAAATCATAACTAATCCAAAAGAATACCAGGGATCTCCTCAAAAAGTTAAACAACAATTTGATCCATTGGTTAACGCAGCTTTGTATGATCAGATCTATACTGAGTTATTGGGGAATATCCCTTGAAAGATTATTTAACTCTCCACTTGCAGTCTCTGCCATATTTCCGAGCCTTGCTGAGAGCGGTAGAGGCTCGTTTTTATGAGGATCAGGAACTTCCCCAGCCTGTCCTTGATCTGGGCTGCGGAGATGGCCATTTTGCTTCGCTGGCTTTTGATGAACCCCTTGATATGGGGTTGGATCCCTGGTGGGAACCGATCCTGGAAGCAGCGTCATACCGATCTTATAAAGCCTTGATTTGTGCGAAAGGCGATCAAATGCCTTATCCTGCCGATTATTTTTCTAGCGCTGTCAGCAATTCTGTCCTGGAACATATACCGGATTTGGACCCAGTAATCCACGAATTAGCCCGGGTCCTTAAACCTGGGTCACCATTTATATTTTGTGTACCTAATCACCGATTTCTGGATACCTTATCGTTGGGACAGTTTTTTGATAAACTCAAACTCGCTAGCCTTGCCAATGCCTACCGGCAATTCTTTAATCGAATTTCCCGCCATTACAATTGTGATCCACATCCCGTCTGGCTGGAACGATTGAGAACAGCTGGCTTTGAAATCGAGGATTGGTGGGATTATTTTCCACCCAAAGCCCTTCATACTTTGGAATGGGGTCACTTTTTTGGAATTCCATCCTGGCTGAGTAAGTTATTATTTGGGAAATGGATTTTGGCTCCCGGATCGTGGAATTTGTTTATTACTCGCTGGATTGTTCAGCGACATTATGACCGTTCTCCCCTCAGCAAAGAGGGTGTATATTCATTTTATATAACACGGCTAACCGGATAGGCCGGATTTACCTTGGAGTAGGTCAATATGGATGAACCAAGTGTTCTGGATTTTGTCCTTGAAAAATTAGCGTTCTGGCGAGAAAATAAAGTGGTATTTCCTTCTGCTGAAGAAGGAAAGAAACCGCCTATTTCTGACATCCCTGGAGATCAGAAATCTAAACTTGCCTGGAAGAAGCTATTTTTTTTTCTTCCTCCTCTTTTCGCCATCACTGCGCAGACATTCAGCGAACCCCCCAACCAGACTCCGTCCTTATTGATTTTCTTTTATATTGCTGCTGTTGGAGGGTTACTGTTATTGATATTCTTCAGGGATTGGCAAATTGAGCCGTTAATTCCAGAGGAGGGAGAAGCTGGAATAATAACTGTCCGCTATGTATTATTCGGCATTGGCATTGTGTTTGGCGTTTTTGCTTTTCTGTTTTTTCTTGCCAACCAATTTAATTTCGTTAATGTCTTATTATGGGTCACCTCCCTGGTTTTGATCTGGATGGCTCTCTGGACACCAGAGAACTGGTGGGAGAAATCTATAACTGCCTGGAAGCGATTTTGGGAAGACGGCATACGAATTACACCATGGTCACTTTTGTTAGCCGGAACTTTTCTTCTAACAGGGTTTTACCGCTTTTTTTTGCTTAATCAGGTTCCCCCGGAAATGTTCAGCGATCATGCTGAAAAACTAATAGATGTAACCGAAGTTCTCAAGGGACAATTCTTTATTTTCTTTCCCTGGAATACCGGTCGAGAAGCGTTTCAAATGTACCTGACCGCTGCCGTTATAAAAGTATTTGGTACAGGTGTGTCTTTTCTCAGTTTAAAAATAGGAACCTGTCTGGCTGGATTATTTACCCTTCCCTTTATTTATTTACTTGGCAAGGAAATAAAGAGTAAAGAAGTAGGATTGCTGGCCATGTTTTTTTCTGGAATCGCGTACTGGCCAAATGTAATTTCGCGGGTTGCACTTCGTTTTGCTCTTTTCCCTGCCTTTGCTGCGCCAACACTGTATTTTCTGATCCGGGGATTAAAAAGAAAACGCTGGAATGATTTTTTATATGCTGGACTCACCCTCGGTATTGGCTTACATGGTTACAGTCCTTTCCGGATTGTTCCAATTGCTGTTGTAATTATTCTGCTAATATATTACCTGCACACATCTAAGGAAAATCGGCGCCAGGCAATCATTGCCCTGGTGTTAGTTGGGCTAATATCATTGGTGGTTTTCTTGCCTTTGATGCGGTATGCCATCTCAAACTATGACTATTTTTCTTATCGAATGTTATCCCGTATTACCGATGTAGAGCAAGCGCTGCCTGGCTCCCCATTTAATATATTTTTTAGTAATTTATGGAAATCACTTATCATGTTCCAATGGGATAATGGCCAGATCTGGGTTCATTCAGTACCAGGACGACCTGCCCTGGGAGTGATTTCTGCAGCTATGTTCAGTCTTGGGATTATCCTGGTTTCTGTTCGATACATCCGTAAAAGACATTGGATAGACCTGGTACTGCTGCTCATGATTCCAATATTGATGCTGCCATCTGTCTTGTCACTAGCATTTCCTGATGAAAATCCCTCCCTGAATCGATCCGCTGGAGCACTTATCCCGGTATTTATTGTGGTTGGAATAGCTGTAGAAAATATATTTACCAATCTGAGATCAAAATTTTCTGGCCGTGCGGGTAAATGGATACCCTGGATTGCTATTCTGCTGCTTTTAGTTGGGAGTGCAAAAATAAATGCACAGCTGGTATTTGTAGATTATTATGAACAATACAAGACTCATGCCTGGAATACCTCTGAAATTGGCCAGGTTATTGAACAATTTTCAGACACAATCGGCAATGAAGACAATGCCTGGGTGGTTCCTTATCCTCATTGGGTTGATACCCGACTGGTTGGCATCCATGCTGTCCAACAAGTTAAGGATTATGCTCTTTGGCGAGATGATATTGCTTTGACCACAGACATCGCTCCCCCCAAACTATTTATTTATAGACCTGATGATCTGGATACATACGATGTCCTTCAAAACCTCTACCCAGAAGGAATTAATGTAATTTACCACTCTGCGGTCGATGGCAGAGACTTTATGCTTTATTATGTATTTCAATAACACCATGGATTCGGTAGGATATGGATAATAAACCCAAAACTGATCTAAATCGCTGGCTGGTTGGTTCCCTGTTGATTGTTGTCCTGATCATGGGAGGATATTTACGGTTTGTGGGACTGGATTGGGATGCAGAGCAGCATCTACATCCTGATGAAAGGTTCTTAACCATGGTGGAATCCAGCTTGCTTCCAGTGCCAAATATCGGGGAATATTTCAATACATCAATTTCCACCTTAAATCCCAACAATCAAGGGCATAGTTTTTATGTCTACGGCACTTTACCAATCTTTATGGTCAGGTATATGGCTGAGTGGGTGGGATCTACCGGGTATGGAAGTATTTATCTGATTGGACGTTCATTATCCGCGGTGATGGACCTGCTCTCAGTTGTCCTGGTTTTTTTTATCGGTACCAGACTTTACAATCAAAAAGTTGGTTTGATTGGAGCTGCTTTTTCAGCATTTGCAGTACTTCAGATTCAACAATCTCATTTCTTTACTGTTGATACCTTTACTACTTTTTTCGCGCTGCTGGCTGTTTATTTTGCAGTGGAGGTGGTCACGGGAAAAGATGAAAAAGTGAACCTGACCTCTTTTTTGTTTTTTGGAATCGTATTAGGGATGGCGGCAGCTTCAAAAGTTAATGCTGCACCTGTAGCGCTCACACTTCCATTGGCGGGGCTTATCTATTGGTTTAATTTACCCGAAGATAAAAAGGGACCACAAGCTCCCAAGATATTTTTATACCTTGTCATAGCTGCCTTAGTAAGTCTGATATCCTTCCGAATTTTTCAACCATACGCTTTTGAGGGTCCTGGATTCTTTAATTTCTCAATTAATGAAAATTGGGTATCTGGATTAAAATCACTCAGCGCTCAAACTTCCGGCGATGTGGATTTTCCACCAGCGCTCCAGTGGGCAAGAAGGCCGATTTGGTTTTCCTTAAAGAACATGATCTTTTGGGGATTGGGATTACCTTATGGGATCTTGGCCTGGTCCGGATTTATTTTTATGGGATGGGAAATAATTTCTGGCAAATCCAGGAAACCACACCTGGTGATCTGGGCCTGGACTGGTCTCTATTTTGTATGGCAGACCTTCCAGTGGAACAGCACCTTGCGCTACCAGTTGCCCATTTATCCACTTATGGCTATCTTTGCTGGTTGGATTTTGGTAGAGCTGTGGGACAAACTAACAGATGGATCAATTCAATTGCTGAAATGTAAGGTGTCCTCCGGGGTTTTGCGTTCCCTGCTCGCAGCAGGTGGAGTTATTATTCTTCTTATTACTGCTGGCTGGGCTTATTCTTTCTCCCGCATTTATACGACGCCGCATCCCCGGGTCGCTGCCACAAGTTGGATTTTTCAGAATATAGCCGGTCCTGCTACATTGATAATTGATACGGAAGACGGCCTAACACAGCAGCTGCTTTCCTATCCAAATGGAATGATTATTCAGGGGGAATCCAGCTGGTTGACAGCTTTTGAGGCGAAAGAAAATGGAATTTTAACTTCCGTTTATTTCCCTGAAATTATCAATGAGAATCCGTCAGTTAACCCCCTGGTGCTGGAAATCACCCTGATCGACCAGGAGGGTGAAGTGCTAGGTAGTGAAACAAGCTCATTTTCCTTTAACCTGAGTAGGGCTGAAGGGGAAATTGATTTCAGTGCTCCTGTTAACATAACAATTGGAGAAGTGTATCAATTGCAAGTATCCGTGATTGATCCAGTGGGTGCGATAACCCTCTGGGGAACAAGCATTGCAAATGAAAGTTCATGGGATGATGGGCTGCCGCTGCGCATGGAAGGATATGATCCTTTTGGGGGTATTTATCGGGGCGGGTTAAATTTTGAGATGTACTGGGATGATAATTCTGAGAAATTGGACCGATTTATCTCAGTCCTGGACCAGGCTGAATACATCCTCATAACTTCCAGCAGGCAGTGGGCAACAACAACCAGGGTACCGGAACGCTATCCACTTACAACCGAGTATTACCGTCAACTGGTTGGATGCCCGCTCGATTTGAGTATTGAACAATGTTATAACCTGGCGCTTCCAGGTACCTACCAAAGCAATCTGGGATTTGATCTTATCCAAACGTTTCAATCAAATCCAAACCTGGGCCCAATTAATATTAACGATCAACCTGCTGAGGAAGCCTTTACAGTTTATGATCACCCCAAAGTTTTTATATTTAAAAAGAGTGCCAAATTTGATTTAGATCAAACGGCTGCAATCTTGAGCGCTGTGGATTTATCCAAAGTGATCCACATTACACCCAAACAAGCTGATAGCCATTCGGGCGATTTGATGCTTCCTGCTGATCGGTTGGAGGAACAACGACAAGGCGGGACTTGGAGCGAGATTTTTGATCCAGGAGCGCTTCAAAATCGGAGTCAAATCACAGCTGCCATCCTCTGGTATTTGTGTGTATTTCTCCTGGGATTATTGGTATACCCCTTGATGCGTTTTGTTCTCACCGGTTTAAAAGACAACGGATATCCACTGGCTCGGACTTTTGGAATGCTGCTCTTATCGTACTTGGTCTGGCTGGCGGGATCTTCCGGGATCCCAATCCTTCGAGTCACCATTCTGGCAGTTCTCCTGTTTATGGCAGCGGCAGGGGTGATTATTGGATATGTTCAACGGGAATCACTGCTTCAGGAATGGAAGACCAGGAAAAATTATTATTTGATCATTGAAGTTCTGGCTATTTCATTATTTGTAATCGCGCTTTTGATCCGGTTTGGAAATCCCGATCTGTGGCATCCCTGGAAAGGGGGAGAAAAACCAATGGACTTCTCCTATTTTAATGCCGTGATAAAAAGCACTACTTTCCCGCCCTATGATCCCTGGTTTGCCGGGGGATATATTAATTATTATTATTACGGATTTGTGTTTGTTGGTGTACTGGTAAAACTGCTGGGTATCATACCGTCGATTGCCTATAATCTGATCTTGCCGACTTTGTTCATGATGCTGGGATTGGGAGCGTTTTCTCTGGCATGGAACATTATGATAGGAAATCCTGGGTCAGAAGAGGAGCAGAAAGGTCTACCCCTCCTGGCTGGTGTATCCAGTGTTTTAGGCATGATAATTTTTGGAAACCTGGGCATATTCCGGATGGTTATCCAAGGGATTCAACGCCTCGCATCTGCTGGTGTGAATGTTTTGGAAGGAAACTTTTTCCAACGTTTAAAGTGGACATTCCTGGGTTTGGTACAGCTCTTCCAAACTAAATCCCTTAATTACCGAATGGACGAATGGTACTGGAACCCCAGTCGAACGATCGGTGCCGAACATGGAGGCCCGATTACAGAGTTTCCCTTCTTCACTTTCCTGTATGGTGACCTCCATGCCCATTTTTTTGCCCTCCCGCTCACCTTACTAGCTATCGCCTGGGCATTGTCGGTTGTAAAGTCCGCTCAGAGTAAAAAACAATCGAAGGGATTTGTGACCATTGTAGCTATCTCTGGTTTTGGAGCTTTAGTAGTGGGTGTTTTAAGACCTACCAACACCTGGGATTTTTATCCCTATCTTGTTCTGGGCATCGTCGCCATTGTTTATTCCTGGTGGAAAAGTAGATCTAGGCAGGATCCTTGGATCTGGGATGTTATGAAGTTGTTCCTATTCATAGTGTTGGCATTTCTATTGTTTAAACCCTATGCTGACTGGTACGGGCAGGGGTATACCAGCATCAAACCCTGGTATGGAACCAATACACCGATTAATGACTACCTCATACATTGGGGATTGTTCATCTTTGTAATATTTTCCTGGATGGTCTTTGAGACCATTGATTGGATGGCGACAACCCCGGTTTCTGCGTTGCGGAAATTAGAAAAATATCGGGAGCTGATCATAGCTTTACTATTAATCTTGTTGGTGATTATGATCGGGCTTGGGATTTCAATGGAAAATAAAATTGAAGTCAAGGGATTCGCCATTCTTGGATCCGGTGTTCATATTGTCTGGTTTGTACTACCCCTGATGGTATGGGCAGGCATATTACTCTTCAGACCGGGTTTACCCTTGGGGAAACAAATTGTATTATTCCTGACAGGTACAAGCCTGGCCATAACCTTAATGGTCGAACTGATATACATTGAAGGTGATATTGGTCGGATGAACACGGTATTCAAGTTTTATCTTCAAGCCTGGATCTTATTTGCTATTTGTGCCGCTGCCAGCATCGCCTGGTTATCTGGATCAATTAAGAAGTGGAATACCCCGGTCCTGAGAATCTGGCAGGTTTTCTTGATTATCCTGGTGACAAGCGCTGCTTTTTATCCATTGCTTGGAGGAATTGCAAAAATTAAGGACCGCATGGCTTATGATGCTCCCCATACCCTGGATGGTATGGAATTTATTAAGTACGTTCAGTATGCTGACTTTAATACAGATATGGATCTTTCCCAGGATTACGATGCAATACGATGGATGCAGGATAATGTAAAAGGTTCGCCGGTGATTGTGGAAGCAAACCAGGTTGAATATCATTGGGGCACAAGGTACACTGTGTATACTGGGTTGCCCGGTGTGGTGGGTTGGAATTGGCATCAGCGCCAGCAGCGAACTCTCACACCTCAAGATTGGGTTTATAACCGGGTTGAGGATGTAAATATGTTTTACGATACAACCGACCTGGCATTTGCTGAAGATTTCCTGAATGAATATAACGTCCAATATATTATCCTGGGTCAGCTTGAACGGGCAAAATACCTGGCTGAGGGAATTGAGAAGTTTAAGGAGAATGAAGGCATCCTCTGGACTCCTGTTTACCATGATCAGGAGACCACGATTTACCAGACTCTGATCACAAATTAGGTTTCCACTGGAAAATTAATGGCAGATTTCATTTTTTGGTATTTTATGGTGACTGTACTGGGATGGATCTCTTTCCCGGTTATATACCGACTGGTGCCGAATTTACCAGATAGGGGTTATTCGTTCTCGAAAATCTTTGGATTACTCCTCTGGGGTTACTTATATTGGATCCTGGGCAGATTGGGTGTAACCGGCAATAATCTGGCGGGATTATTTTTCACCCTGGTTCTGACAGCTGGCCTGGGGTTCTTTATGATTAAGAAAATTGGGGGAGAAAAACTAAAGGATTGGATCCGCGAGTACCAAAAGCTGATAATTACTACAGAATTATTATTCCTGATAACTTTTTCAGGATGGGCTGTAATTCGATCCTTGAATCCGGACATTGTTGGAACAGAAAAACCCATGGAATTGGCATTCATTAATGCCATTTTAAAATCGGAAACACTTCCCCCTCATGATCCCTGGCTTTCCGGATATGCGATTTCTTATTATTATTTTGGATATATTCTAATTTCAATGCTGGCAAAAATTACCGGAACATTAGGTAGCGTGGCATTTAACCTGGGAGTATCGTTAATCTTCGCCCTCTCTGCGGTCGGATCGTTTGGAATCCTGTTTAATTTGACGTCATTAAAAAACATACGATGGAAATCAAATTTGCTGCCGGCTTTGTTCGGCCCATATTTTGCCCTTGTACTCAGCAACTGGGAAGGGTTTCTTCATTTTTTGCATTCCAGGGGTTATTTCTGGAAGTATGACTCTGCAGGCCAGCTAGTATCCCCGTTCTGGCGCTGGTTGGATATTCAAGACTTGGTAAATCCACCAACAGAGAATTCCTTTGGTCATTGGTGGTGGTGGCGGGCATCCCGTGTGATTCAGGATTATGATTTTTCCGGGATTGGCAAAGAAGTTATCAGCGAATTTCCGTTTTTCTCTTTCCTTTTGGCAGATTTACATCCCCATGTATTGTCCCTACCTTTTGTCTTTCTGATTGTAGGTTTTGCCCTGGAATTATACCTACAGCCCAAAACAGGATCCTTCCGTTGGATGGGTATCATTCCAATAGAGATCTCACCTTCTTTCTTTGGAATCCTGGCCTGGTTGGCAGGTGGCATGGCATTTCTTAATACCTGGAATTTCCCCATGTATGTTGGAATTCTCGCTGGAGCATATGTCCTAAGGAATAACAGATATCGATCTGATTGGCCGTTGGGAGAAATGCTGAAAGAATTTCTATTTCTGGGTTTTTGCCTGGGTGTTACCGGCGTGGTCTTATACCTGCCCTGGTATATTGGTTTTGCGTCTCAGGCTGGCGGATTGATACCCAATGTTTTGTACATAACCAGAGGAACCCAGTTCTGGGTGATGTTTGGACCGTTATTAGTCCCAATTTTTATCTGGCTGGTAATTACCTGGAGACAGAGAAAAGCTGATAGAGATTTTAAAACCGGTCTGGTCTTATCCGCCATCCTGGTCCTTTTATTATTTGTTTTTATGCTAGCAATGATCGGTGTTATAAAATGGCTTCCCTTTGGTGTAGGGGATGGATCCCTGGCCCAGATATTCTTGGGATCAATCGGTGGTTCCGATATCTCTCGAGTAATGGTTGAGGGTTTGATCCGTAGGATTGCGGTTCCAGGCACCTTGCTTACTATCATTGTGCTGGCGACCCTAACTCTGGGATTGGTATTTCACCATCACAAACCAGAAGAAAATGAAAGCGATTCATCTGGATCCTCCTTTTTACCAGATAATTTTATCTTGTTCCTTATTCTGGGAGGATTGATCCTCGTATTGGTGCCAGAGTTTGTATTCCTGAGGGATTTATTTGGGTACAGGATCAATACAATTTTTAAATTTTATTACCAGGCCTGGCTTCTGTGGAGTACTGCCGCAGCTTATGGGACAATTAATCTCTTTCGACATATAAAATCTCCCGCTCGGTACGGAGTTTTTCTAGGGTTAGCCATTTCTCTCATCATGGGTATGTTTTACCCGATCATCGGTCTTCGATCCAACACCAACAATTTTTCC
>RCNB010000586.1_pt1 | contig 23756 bp, 17 predicted proteins | sample 2041321 | NCBI WGS metagenome assembly RCNB01 (sample SAMN09708232, study PRJNA481090) | Marine sediment metagenome, whole genome shotgun sequencing project. | reverse complement strand
CTTGTCGATCTTCCCCTTGGAATGCCAAAAGATGTGTTCAGGGATCTGAAGAACGTCCGCGTCTGTGGCGAACGCCTGGCTATCTCACGCTACGACCCGTCACGACCACGGGCGAAAGGAAAAAGCAGTCATAAGTCCCGCCCCGGCAAGAAAGGGAAAGCACGTAAAAAGCGAGATTGAAACGAATAGGCGGCTGTCGTCGAATTCAGCCAGATCCACTATTGCCCTACTGACTCCTGAACGGCGAAGTATTTCGAAATTCGCGACTGGAAGCCGCTCCCACGGTGCCAATAGATACGCCGTGGGAGCGGCTTCCAGCCGCGATTGAGGCAATCTGACCTCGGCGGAAAATGCCACCGATGATCGGTGCAGTTTTCATATTCGCAATAGACCAATGAGGTCAGTTTTCAGCCCATTACTTCGTTTCGCAATCGCTTCGACTAAGAAAATGGGACTGCAGTCGGCCAGGCCCCTTTTATTCGTCCAGCAGGTGACTGAGACCCAATTCGTGAACGACTGCAGTCACAACCTGCAGGTCATCTTCAAATCCTGCCATTGAGTGATTGTCATCCTGCCCGTCCTCGGCAAGGACGAAATAATTGATAGCCAGTTGAGTAAGCCGGTGTCGCTGCTCGTCAGGCTCATCGGGAAGTGCATCAAGAAGTTTCCAGCAAAGCGCAGCAATGCGTTTGGCAACATCATGATCGAAAAACTCGTCACTCGATGAGTGTGCGTCGAGCACCTCGACGTATTGTTGTAACTCGTCCGAAAGAACCTTTACCGAAACCAGCGCCTCTGCCGCAAGTTGCTCGGCGATGCGGCGCGTATTCGGTTCAAACTGGGAGAATTGCATATCGATAGTCTTCACTCCGTCCTTTTATTAAAAAACTGGTGTACCAGATGATAACGCAGTCGGTGCTTCAGGACTGACTCAACGGGCCTGCCGATCACTGGTCGCCCAATTGAACTTTCGTGGCATTTGCCAGGTAGATGCCGTTAAAGAGCAGTTGGAATGTGCTGTGCGACTGACCGCGGAACAGGATTTCCGGGGTAAACATGTGTAAGTCCCCGTCACCGACTTTGGCGCTGGCAATTGCAGTGCCGCCATACAGCTTTTCCTGTCCCCAGGCCCAACCTGACCTGAGCGCGTCATCATCATCAAACCAGCCGATCTGTGTCACGCCTTCTTTGTCTGCGTTGGGCCTGAGGCGCAGGACCGGACTGGTGCGCTGAAAAGCGATGTCCGTGCGTTCATTCAGCCCATAAGCGAGTGGATTCGATGTGTCGACCCGGATCTGCAGGATGGAGCCTGGCGCGAAAAATTCGTGCGGTTCCAACGGCACACCCGCACCGTCAACCAGGTGATTGGCGACGGGAAGTCCCAGGTTTTCTGCCAGGCTGGTCGAGGTTCCGATGGTCAGGACGGTGTTTCCGTCGCGTAAATAATCGGCCAGTTGCGGCACGGTCTTTTCATTCGTTACCCATCCAAGATGTTCGCGATATTCTGCTGGAACTGAGCTGGCTTCCGGTTGCTTATCACGATCGTCACGATCTTCCGCTTGCACGTCTTCTGCCGGGATGGCATCGGTTACGAAGACCAGCGCGTCGAATCTGTCGTCCAGGGCGCCCTGGTCCAGCTCCTGTGGGAATACCCGTGTATAGGGGAATTCGAATCGTTCAAACAGCCACCGCGTCCAGCCGGAGGGCATGGAGCCGCCATAGCGATCCCAAAGACCCACACGCACGGGTGCCAGCCTGTGGGCTGAAGTATTGGGTCTTGTCGCGGTGCCATCGACGGGAATTCCAAGGCTAACCGCCATTGCCGACAGGTCTGCGCTAACGCCATCTCCGTCCGGAACGTAAATCGTGCCAACAGGATAACGTTCCCCATTCGCTTCGATGGATTCATCCAGCCAATAGACTTCATGGCCAGCCGCCAATAGTCGGTTGACTGCAACGACAGAATCATTAACGCCATGATCAAGCAGATAACCACTCGCACCAACCATAAACCGGACCTTGCCCGGCAATGGCATCGCCAGGCCTTCTACCTTCTCAAACGGACCGTCAAATCCCTCCAGGATGCGATCGAATTCGACACCCATCTGAAAGGCCAGCGTATATCCGGCGCTATCATAGGGAGGAACCGGCGGGCCACCTTCATACAGGAATTCATCCGGATGATCCTGTGGCTCAAACATATCCATGATATGCGGCCGAAACGCCTGCGCCGATTTGACGACAAAGGAGCCAGCCGGATAGGCCTTGCCCTGAACCGTAAAATCCGCCGTCGCCTGGTGAATTGTAATGCCGTTCTTTACCAGCGTATTCAGGAATTTAACGGCGGTCGGAAAATCTTTTTGATCAGATGGAAGGATGAAGCCGCGCGGATCCCGTTTCCCGGGCGGACGCAGCATCGCCAGGTAATCCTTGGAAACACCCTCTCCGCGCCGTCGAAACGTATGTTCGATCATCGCCGCATCTTCGCCGCCCGCTGCGCGAATCTTGTTCTCGATGTCTTCGACCATGCGGGGTCTTACAGTCCAGCTGTCCTTGTTGCCGGCCTCAATCATGTTCATGCCCATGCGCCAGCGATTAAATAGCAGCGTTGATCTGTTGCGCGACGCATAATCGAGAACCGCCCGGTTCAGAGTCAGCGAATAATCGATGGCATCCGCGAAGTGCCACTCTCCGGGTATGTGCGGCATGGCGAAATCATTCATAGCAAGCTGGTTGCTTGGGTAAAAGGCGAGTTCCATCGGGGTTGGATGGCCCTTCATTTCTGTCAACATGCCGATCTGATTATGAAAATAGCCGATGGTGCGGATATTGCCATTAAAGTAGGCGGAGTAATTTGCGTACGCACGTGATCCGCTACCCGGCTTGCCTTCGGCGACGAGGCGCAAATTCATCGCGAGACCAAGGGCGCTATTGCCGAGTGTCACCAGCGGATCGTAATTCAGGTTTGGCGGATCGCGAAACGGTGGCACGAAAACAATAATGCCCGCGGGTCCGGTCTGGTGATGGTTGTACATCATCTGCGGGAACCATTCCTGGAACATGATCCGGTTTATGTTCTCGGTCTCCGGCTGGTTCACCATGTATGAGTCGCGATTGTTGTCGTGCCCGATATATTTTTGGTAAAGCCGCGGAATATCGTTATAACCGCGTTCCTCGGGATCGTTCTTGCGCATATACCAGTCGGAAACCAGCTCCATCCCGTCCGGGTTGGCGTGCACCAGCAGGATTATGGCGTCATCCAGGAAGCGCATGGTCTCGGGGTCTGTCGCACTCGCCAGCATATGGATGGTCCGGGTCAATTGATGGGCACCCAGCGTTTCGGTTGCATGCAGGCCACCGTCGATCCACACGACGGCCTTGCCTTCCTCTGCAAGCGCACGTGCAGTTTCCTCATCAACGCCTTCGGCATGCGCGAGTCTTGCCGAGATGGACTTGTAGTGATCCAGTTTTGCGTGGTTTTCCGGGGATGTGATGATGGTCATCCACTGGGTGCGGCCTTCAGCCGTCGGCCCCATGGCGACAAGTTTAAGACGCGGTGACTCGCTCTCGAGTTTTTTGATATAGGCCTCAAACTGCGTGTAATTGATCAGCTTGTAATCATCACCGACCTGATGGCCGAATTGCCCTGTCGGGCTGGTTACGGTTTCCTGCGCGTTCGACAGACCTATTGATACGCTGTAAAGGATGCCAGCAAGCACCAATCCCTTTGCAAAACTCTTCATGCACCACCTCATTAGTATTTACTCCAAACAACCCCAAACCCTGGCTATGCAGATGCCATTAACGAACAACCAGAAAGCGCCGTGCGATTGGCCGCTTTGCATTGCGGCTCATTCAGCTGATCTTAGCGTAATCGCCGCGTCCCGGTCTGTAATCATATAGGGCAAGAAAGGGGCCGAACCTGATTAGCGACATCGTCTCATTCGTCGTCAGCTGGGTAATGTGGGCATCCAGAGTAACCTTAAGCACGGTGCGTGCGGACTAACGCTATGGCCTGCCGACGTGCTTATCGACCTTATCTTGCAAAAACGGGTCGATAGAAGCGCCTGTTGTCGTGCCACCATTCGGATTCGACCCCCCCGGCGATGCCACAGGTATAATTCGTGTAAACGGGGGACATTATGAACAGAGCAATAATCCTTTTGGTTGTCTTTTTCGCTTCCAGTCTTGCGCACTCGAGCGAGCATAACGACCTGATTGACCTATTCAAAGAATGGCGCGCGTTTGAGAATCCGCCTCTGCGCGATGGCGCACCAGACTATACCGTCGAAACCTTTGAACGCCGTTACGAGGAATTTCTCGAACTCCGCTCCCGATTGAACGCGATGGATCCCGAAATGTGGACAATTCCAGAGCGAGTTGACTGGCACCTGGTTCGGGCCGAAATGAATGGCTTCGACTTTAACCACCGCATTCTCAAACCCTGGGCACGAGACCCTGCTTTTTATGACACCGTCTGGATGAACCGCAGCGACGTGCCTGCACATGAAGGTCCGACAAATCACGCCGTTGTCGAGATATGGACCTATGACTTTCCGTTGACCGATGACGAGGAAGCGCGCCTCACTAAAGAACTCGGCGCTATTGCGCCATTGATGGCCCAAGCGCAACAAAACCTGATCGGTAATGCACGTGACCTTTGGATCACGGGCATTCGCGACGTTCGCTCCCAAATCGATAAACTTGACCAAGTGCTGAAGATGGCCGGCGGCGGAGCCGGCAATGCTTTGCGCAGCGTCATAGCAGATGCGACAGCAGCTACTGCGACGCTTGTCGACTACCTGGAAGCCGAATCGCATTCCAAGACGGCTCCATCCGGAATCGGTAAGGAAAATTACACCTGGTACCAGCAAAACGTGCACCTAGTGCCACTCACCTGGGAAGATGAAGTTAGCTTGCTCAAACGGGAGCTGGATCGTGCCTGGTCGTCGCTGAAACTCGAAGAGCAGCGAAACCGCGATTTGCCATTGCTGGTTGCTGCCAGTAATTCCGAGGAGTACCAGGCGCTGGCTGAAGATGCAGTTGACCGCATCATCAATTTCCTTGGCGAGAAACAAATTCTCACTGTTACTCCTTATATGAAACCTGCAATTTCCGCGCACATGGGCGCGTTTATTCCAGAGGAGGAACGCAACTTTTTCTCAATCGCCGCGCACTACGATCCAGCGCCGCTATTCACACACTTCTATCACTGGATGGAACTTGCGCGCATGGACCTGGAACCACACTCGAGCCCGGTCAGGCAAGGTGCGCTGCTGTACAACATTTTCGACAGTCGCAATGAAGGCACCGCAACGGGAGTAGAGGAGATGTTTATGCATGCTGGTCTCTACGACGACCGGCCACGATCGCGCGAACTCGTGTGGATCATGCTAGCGCAACGCGCCGCCCGAGGATTAGGTTCGCTATATGCCCACGCCAACGAGATGACGATGGAGGAAGCGGGTGGTGTCCATCAAAACTGGACGCCCCGCGGGTGGATGAAAACGGAAAAGGAGTTGCTTGTCTTCGAGCAGCATTTGTATTTGAGACAGCCCGGCTACGGTACCAGTTACATTACTGGCAAATACCTCCTTGAACGTGCGCTCGCAGATTTCGCCAAACAAAAGGAAGAACGTGGCGAGGAGTTCATAATGAAAGACTTTTTCGATCAACTGAACATGATCGACAGTATTCCTATTTCTCTCGCACGGTTTGAGATGACCGGCCTCGACGACGAGATCACAATGATGATGGACAAGTAGTTGCTTGCCGTGTTCCTGGAAAGAAACCGCCAATCTGACGCAATACCGAGCTTGAGTTAACAGGGCCGAGTCGAAATTATAGCTGTCGCATAGAAACTGCGGTTCGACCCCGCTTTGCGGCTGTGGAATCGACTCAGTCTGTCACGCCGAACGGGATGCGCTGCAACGCAAGTTGTCCATTACTCATCACGAGCAGGACATCTTCCAGTACGCGAAGATTCTCAAGCGGGTTGCCCGGCACAACAATAATGTCGGCCTCATACCCTTCCACAATACGGCCGGTACGATCATCAACTCGCAACAATTCTGCAGAATTCACGGTGCCCGCCTGCAGTGCCTCGAAATGACTCATGCCGATTTTTGCGAACGCTTGAATCTCCATGGAAATGCGATTGATGGATTCCGCTTCGTAATAGTTATCTGCGCCGGTGGCAAATTTCACGCCAAGCTCATACGCCTCACGCATCACTTTTTCCAGTTGCGGCACCATGTGCCTGCCACGCAGGCGTAATACGTAGTTGAATCGCTCCTCGACCAGATCCACGATGGTCACGTGGGTCGGCACGAACCAGGTACCGCGTTCCTTCATTAACTGCAGTGTTTCGGTGCGCATGTAGGTCCCATGCTCGATACTCCTGGCCCCCGCGAGCACTGCCGCGCGCGCCCCTTCATCGCCATGTGCATGCACGAGCACCGGAATATCGTGTTTTGCAGCCTCGTCCACCACGATGCGCAACTGCCGCTCCGTGTAGACCTGTTGCCGGGGATCTGTATCCGGCAATCCCGCTCGTTGCGTGCCACGCGTCTTGATGACATCCACGCCGCGATCGATGTTGATATTGACGAGTCGGCGCAGTTCTTCGTCACTGTTAACGCCGTCGAACAACTCAGCCAGGCGCGGATCAGCAAGCGCGGATCTGCCGAGGTTCGGTGTTACGAACACACCGGCGGCGAGGACTTCCGGCCCGGCCAGTTTGCCACTGCGGACCAGTTCGCGCAGTGCGACGTCCTGGTAAGCACTCACACTGGCAGTGCGAACCGTCGTGACGCCTGAATCGAGCGCTCGCTTTGCCCGCTCGATCGAATCGATGTGTGTGTGAACGTCGAACATGCCAGGCATCAGAAAATTGCCTTCGACGTCGATGACCGTGTAATCGCGCGGTACGTTAACGTCACCGGTCTCGATGCGCTCGATACGTCCGTCGCTGACCAGGACGGTTACGTTCTCGGTGATTGCATCATTGACGCCATCGAACAAGTTGGCATTCGTCAGCGCATAGGAACCGTCCGCGGCAAATGTAGGATACGCCATGAACGCCACTGCCAGCGCAGCTACAACAACAAGCTTGTTTTTATTCATATCATGCTCCCCCTGGAACTCATTATTTGTACACGGCACAGCATTTCAGGTAAAGGTTATGCTCGCCGCCAATGGCCCGATGCGCTTTTGCGCCTCTGTGACCCGGGATTTTAGCTCGGCCCAATCCACACCGATCATTTGACCGTTGCGTTTGCGCGCCTGACCTGCGACCCAAACACTATCGATGTCGGGCAGTGACGCAAAATTCAATACGCGATCAGCCAAACTACCGAGCATCGCAAAGCCGATGCGATCGGTACGCAGCAATACCAGGTCGGCACGTTTGCCAACAGCGATAGTGCCGGTCACGTCGCCAAGACGCATTGCCCTGGCACCAAGTGCAGTGACGAAATCCAGCGTATCGTTCGAGTTGTAAGCTTGAGCGATTTCCGTGCCTTCGGGAGAAAGATAAAGATTCCAGAAAGCAGCCCGGGCATGTTCAAAATAATCCTGCGTCAGCGCCACGTTCACGTCGATGCCAACCCCGGTCGCGACGCCTGCAGCCCGTGCACGCCCATGTACCGACGGCCCGCGACTTGCGCTTGCCATATAGGGGAACTCACCCATGGCTGTCGCACACACCATACCCCCGGTATCACGCAACATTTTGAGTTCTTCGGCGGTGAGCCGGTTGGCATGGGCCAGGTGGTAATCCGGCCCCAACAGACCCGCCGCCTGCAGGTCGGGTATACCAGTATCCCGATACCCCATTGTGCCTTGCGGCGTTGGTTTAGCTGGCTTGTGCACATGTGCCGCCAACATCCTGACGCCCATGTCACGCACGCGGGTCCATTCTTTCCTGATGTCCTCGATACTGCTGCCCGTGCCTGAACTGGGAGCGAGACCAAGCTGCATAATGTCGGAACTGGCGGAGAAAACTTCCTTCTGGAGTCGCTCCGCAGTGGCCCAGTGTGTTTCAGTCGTGGCCGTAATGCGCTGCGCATCAGCCACCGACAGCGGCACAACATCGCCGGGTTTATAGGTCGACGATACGCCGAGCTGGAGTGCGAACCATCCACCAACTCCGGAATCTTTAACGCCCTCGCCCGCGGCCACCGCGTTTTCCGCATTGATATGGCCATGCGCATAATCTATCACTGAGGTTACGCCGGAATTGACTGCCATGAGTCCGCCTAAGTAACCTGCCAGGTAATGATCCTCGGGGTTCATGCTGACCATCGTTCGCATTTGCCAATCCCGATAGGTCGCATAGACGGCGGGTTGGGTTTTCGCCAATCTGCCGGCCTCAGTGCTTTGCCACAGGTGACGGTGACCATCGTACATGCCGGGCATCAGGATCATCCCGTTCGCCTCTATGACCTCGGCACCTTCGCTTGAAAGGCCCTTGCCAATGGCGGATATCCTGCCATCCTCGATCAGGACATCCGTATCCTGCATTTCCCGCAACATTGCATCCATTGTCAGCAAATCGGCACCACGGATTAGCGTGCGCTGTGGCGCACCTCCGGTTGCAATAGTGTCCTGCATGGCATTGGCTGAAGACGGCTTGCCAAAAATAGCTGACGTAACGGCGGCGGCTGACAAGCCAAGGAAATCTTTGCGGGTAATTTTGCTCATCGACTCATTCTGTTACGCCAAACGGGAAACGCTGCAATGCCAGCTGTCCGTTGCTCATCACGAACAGGACATCTTGTAGCACCTTAATATTCTCAAGCGGGTTACCAGGCACGGCGATTATGTCGGCTTCAAAACCTTCCACGATCCGACCGGTGCGATCATCAACCTGCAGTAACTCGGCCGCGCTCACGGTGCCCGCTTGCAGCGCCGCAAAATTACTCAGGCCAAAATTCGCGAAGATTTCAATTTCGAGAGAGATGCGGTTAATTGATGATTCTTCGTAAGAGGAATCCGCACCGGCGGCAAGTTTGACGCCAAGCCTGTGCGCCTCGCGAATTCCTCGTTCGATTTCCGGCAGCATGTGTCTGCCGCGCAGGCGCAGCACGTAGTGTTTATGCTCCTCCTCCAAATCGACGATGGTAATGTACGTCGGCACGAACCAGGTGCCGCGCTCCTTCATCAACTGCAGCGTTTCCGTGCTGAGATAAGTGCCATGTTCGATGCTGCGGGCGCCCGCGAGCACTGCCGCGCGTGCCCCGTCGTCACCGTGCGCATGCACGAGCACAGGCACATCATGTTTTGCAGCCTCGTCGACTATCGTACGCAACTCCCGCTCCGTATAGACTTGTTGCCGCGGGTCCGTATCCGGCAAACCTGACCGCTGCGTGCTGACTGTCTTGATAACGTCCACGCCGTGATCGATGTTGATGTTGACGAGTCGCCGCAGATCTTCTTCACCATCGACGCCATCGTAAAACTCAGCCAGGCGCGGATCAGCGAGCACAGCTGGGCCGAGATCCGGTATTACGAATACGCCTGAGGCAAGAACTTCCGGCCCGGCCAACTTGCCACTGCGAACCAGTTCGCGCAGTGCGATGTCCTGGTAAGCATTGACACCTGCAACGCGAACCGTCGTTACCCCTGAGTCGAGAGCTCGCTTTGCCTGCTCGATCGTATTCAGATGCGTGTGAACGTCGATCATGCCTGGCATCAGGAAATTACCCTCGACATCAATGACCGTGTAGTCGCTCGGCACGTTTACGTCACCGGTGTCGACGCGCTCGATTCGCCCGTCCCTGACCAGGACCGTCACGTTTTCGGTGACTGCGTTGTTGACACCATCGAACAGGTTCGCATTCGTTAGCGCATAGGGGCCGTCCGCGGCAAACACTGGATACGCGATAGCTGTTAGTGCCAGCGTAATGACGACAACGAGCCTCATTCTGTTCATTCTATATCCACCATAAAATCGGACACGTCTCAGGGCACAGGGCGCGGATGGCGAAGCCATTCGCCAGGCTCAGCGCCCTCGACAATCTCCCCCTCAGACAGTACGAGCACGCCATTGACGATCACAGTCGAAATGCCCTCAGACATCTGTGCCGGGTCCGCATAACTCGCACGCTCCTGAACAGTGGCCGGATCAAAGACCGTCACATCGGCATCCATCCCGATCTGTAGCCGCCCTTTTCTCGACATCGCAGGAATCGTCTGTTCGAGTCGCTCTGCCGGAAGCAGCGTAATCTTGCGGATTCCCTCCATCCAGTCCACGATCTCCAGCTCACGCACGAATCGCCCAAGGAAGCGACCGAACGTTCCTGTGCTACGGGGGTGTCCGCGGCCGTCCACCAGTCCGCCACCATCGGAGCTGACGATTCCCAGCGGACTCTTGAGACCCATAATCATCTCTTCTTCGGGGATAAACTCGGTCTGGACACTGAGCGACCCGGGCTGCGCCCTGAGTTCGAAGAAACGCGCCTCCGTCAGTCGCTCCTGGGTGTCGGCAACGTAAATGTCGGAATAATTCGCACCGCCAAACCGCTCCTGCCATCCCTCGTCGAACAGTGCCGACTGCAGCGTGGTCTGGTTGCGTGTCCATACGTGAAAGTCGAAGCCGACGTCAACGCCGTGGGCCGCTGCCCCTTCGATGAGTGCGATGGAGAGTGGCGCCGAGCCAACGGTAGACGAGATCAGGTGGGCCAGTTGTGCCTGCGCGCCCGTAGCGGCAGCGATCGATATCACCTCCATCGTCGCCAGACTCATCGTTAACGGGAATACGTTCCCCTTGTATCGCGCATGCAGGTGACAGGGCACACCTTCGGCAGCGGCTACCTCAAACAGTGCGAAGATCTCTTCGTACGACGCACCCGGTGTGTAGTTAATGCCGAAACCGATACCCACGGCGCCATCCCGGATCGCCTGCACTACCAGGGGGCGCATCGCATCGATTTGTTCGGGGGTAGCCGGCAAATAGCGATCCGTAGCACCGACCGCCTCACGAAGCGCCGAGTGACCCACCGTCGCCGCGTAGTTGACCATAGGACCCACCGCAGCGTGGCTATTTCTGTAGTCGGCAACGTCGAGCGGCCCGCCATGCATGCCCAGCACCGTGGTCACTCCATCACCGATCTTGAACTCGTGCGCCGCCCGATCAAACCTCATGCTCGCCAGGATGTCGATGAATCCGGGGGCCACGATCTGCCCGCTGGCATCGATGGTTCGACGGCCACGGATATCATCTACGGTGATCGCCTGGATCCGATCCTCCAGGATACCCACGTTGGCGATCTCGTCCCGGCCGGTCTCCGGGTCTATCACCCGCCCCCCGAGAATCACCACGTCATAGAGCTGTTGAGCAACGACCGGCGCCGGCAAAGTCAGGGACATGAGTAGCAAGGAGATTAGAAAACGGATGCGCATGTGTTGTACCTCTTACGAATTCTGACGGAATAGCTAAGCTAGCATAAGAATGTGATCGAACCGAATTATTCGATATGCGGATTCCGCTGTCGGCATTCATGCTTCCCCTCTGGAGGAAGCAGAAGCAGCAAAGCACCTTCGCCAATGGGCGAGTGCGACGGACCGTAGCGTTGAAACCGCAGAAGAGCTCGGACAGCAGTTGATCCGACACATTGATTCGGGTGCCGAAGAAAAGCTAACTGAAAGCGTGATAGCCCGTTTGTAACTCCGCGCGGAGTTGGCGGAAATTTACAACGGGCCTGGCGACATTGAAGGGACAATTCTATCGCTGCAAAGCGCGTATGAGAGCGGCACCGGGGTGCGGTCTCTCATGATTTGTGCCCGGATGAAACATCAAGTTGACTTGAGTAGCGCGCACTCGCCCGCTGGGCGGGCTCCTACAATGCTAATTAGTAATGTAGGAACCCGCCCAGCGGGCGATGCCCCAATTCCGCAATGTTAGATTAGGACACCCATTAATTTCTTCGTCCTGTTTCTAAAGGAATCTCGCGAAAGCTGACTGAGAAAATTGACGGCTGTCCCGAATTTGTCTTAAAAAGTAAACGCCCACCCTACCGTCGGCCCTACCTGGGACATATCGATTTCGTAATTAATGCCGTCGGTTGTGGTATCGCTGCCGATGTTGAGATAGCGGAAGCCGAACCAGATATTGTTAAGAGAACTAATTCGATACAGGGCCCTGAATTCGGTACTAAAGTCGCGGTCGTTGTCGCCGAAGACACCGATATCGGAATTCAGCATGATGCCCCAGTGGTCCGTGAACCAATGGCTAAAGTTGATACCGAAAAGGAAGTCGAAACTGTTGTCGTCCGTTACGGTGATTTGCTCGCTGATACCGTTACCGGCTCCTATACCAGCCTGAATATCGAGATCCAGCTTGGCAAAAACGTGCCGTACGCCGGTGACCAGGCGAACCTTTTCGTGCACCTGGAAGGACGCCAGCAGATCGTTCACGCCCATTTGAAGTTCTGTCTGAATGCGGGTATCAATCAGACCGGAGCGCGAATTTTCGTCCTCAACCCGCATGTAGTTGGTGCGGAACGCAAAACCATACGGCCCCTTGTTGGCGTATAACTCGCCCATAAAACCAAAGCTGAGACTTTCAAGGATGTCTTTGAATTCGATCGTGAAATCAATCGGTTCATCGCCGCGTATTTTACCGTGAATTTCGGGCGCCCAGATCATGGGAAAAGCAATGGTAAATCGCCACTGATTACCATCGTCTGGCAAAGGGTTGCCGGAATCAGCGCGCGCTGTTTCAGGGGCGCTTGCCAAAAGCAAGGCCAGGACAGTAACGGTGCGAAGTTCTTTCATCGAGCAACCTTACTTCAATAGTCGACCAATAGAGCACTGTCCCCTGACTCCACTATTTATTCTTGTAGACGACACCACCCTTCATCACGAAGTCGACGTCTTCAAGCTCGCTGATGTCATCAAGCGGGTCGCCGTGGACGGCAATAATATCGGCATAAAGGCCGGTCTCGATTGCGCCGACCTGGTCTTCCCAACCGAGCAGTTCAGCTGTCAGCGATGTGGCAGACTGTATGGCCTGTTCAGGCGTCATACCAAATCGGACAGCGCGGGCAAACTGCTTGCCGTTGTCACCGTGCGGGTAAACACCGGAGTCAGTCGCAAACACCACCTTGGCACCCATCTCGACCGCCAATGTGAAACTTTGCCGCTGGCGCGTACCAACCTCACGCTCCTTGTTGATGTTCTCTTCCGGAACACCGTTTTCCGCACCTCTCTCCAGCGTGTATTCGGTGTTGTAAATGTCCAGTGCGAAATAAGTGCCACGGTCCATGCCCATACGCACAGCCTCCTCGTCGAGGAAGCTTGCGTGTTCAATTGAATCAACGCCGGCCAGGATCGCGCGCTTGATGCCCTCGTTGCCGTGGGCATGCGCCGCAACTTTGCGGTCATGCGTATGGGATTCGTCAACGATGGCTTGCATTTCTTCAAGCGTGTACTGCGTCATACCGACTTTGGTGCCCTTGGAAAAAACACCGCCTGTCGCACAGAATTTCGTCAGGTCGGCGCCGTATTTGATGTTCTTACGTACTTGCACGCGAACCGCCCACGGGCCATCCGCAACACCATCGCCGCGTTCTTCAAACGATGAATTCAAAGAATTCCTGTCACAGTGCCCACCAGTAATACCAAGGCTTGGCCCGGAAACTGCCATTCGCGGGCCCGGTATTTCACCGGCGTTTATCGAATTGCGCAGGGCCACATCAGCATAATCACCGGCACCCACGTTTCGAATCGTGGTAAAGCCGGCCAGCAACGTCTTCTCGGCATTGACGACACCGCCGATGGTGGCGCGATGCGGAGACTGGAAGTAACCGGCAAAGAAATATTTGTCGAGGTTGCCGACAATATGCGTGTGCATATCCATCACGCCGGGCAGGACGAAAGAGTCGGACAGGTCGATGACCTCTGCGCCTTGTGGAATCGCTCCATCGCCGTCCATGAGCGCAACAATCCTGTCACCTTCGACAACAATCAGCACGTCCCGGGTGACATCGCCACTGCGCGAATCAAAGAGTGACCCCGCCTTGATGACCGTGATCTCCTGGGCTAACGCGGTGGTAGTCGCAAAGACCGACAAAAGTATGGCGCCTGCGAGGAATCCGATTTTGTTACGCATTTGAGCTTCCCGTTAATAAATCTGCTTATACGGGGAATGTAACAGACAGGCTGTTTGCGGTTCAGCTGATTTCGAATAAGTGGAATCGATTCAATACCAGGCGCTCCACAACACCGAATTTATTAGGGAGTCGAACCCACTGCTGTCCCATAATGGACGAGTTTCCTGGCGGTAGGCTGAAGCATTGGCGCGATTCGCCCGCTGGGCGGGCTCCTACAATTCTAATTAGTAATGTAGGAGCCCGCCCAGCGGGCGATTGCGCGCAATTCCAGTCAATTTAATGCTTCATGCGGGCGCCGTTTTTGAGTTCATGAAACAGCAGTGGGTTCGACCCCGGATGTTTACAGCCTGTCTTTCAAGCGGTAGTAGAGCATGCCCAGAGCAATCATCTGGTTGCCCATCCATTGGGATCCCGGAATGCGGAAATGCTTCATGTCGGCGAACAGGTCGAACCGTTCCATTGTTCCTGCGATCGCATCCGACATGATTTCACCCATCACATGCGTGGCATTTACGCCGTGTCCGGAGTAGCCCTGACAGTAGTAGACATTCTTGTTGATACGGCCCAGTACGGGAACGCGGTTCAGTACGATGCCGATCATCCCGCCCCATTCGTAATCGATGCGAGTGCCCTTTAACTGCGGGTAAATTTCAAGCATGCGAGGTTCGATATACGATTTGATACTCGCAGGCTCACGGCCGGAATAATTGCAGGCGCCACCATAGAGCAGGCGTTTGTCTGCGGAAATCCGGTAGTAGTCCACCACCTCATCCATATCACACACAGCGACATCCAGCGGATTGATCTCATTGATGACATCATCGGACAAGGGCTCCGTGCCAATAATGTAACTGCCGGCAGGATAGACCAGGTTGGACAGGTACTTTGGTTCGAACTGGCCGTAGGCATTACCAGCCAGAACGACAGCATTGGCCTGCACCTGGCCCGACGCGGTCTTCACAATCGGACGCTCGCCGTGCTCGATGTCGGTGACAGGAGACTGTTCAAAAATCTGCACGCCGAGATCATGTGCGGCACGTGCCTCACCGATGCAAAGATTCAACGGATGTAGGTGGCCATCCCGGTAGCAGGTGAATGCGCCGAGAAAGGCATCGGTGCCCAGATTCGAACGGGTTTGTTCCTTGTCCCACGCTTCATATTTGTAGGGGAAGTTATGCCTGGCTCGCTCCTCAACGTACTCATCGATATAGGCGAGTTGCCGCGGCTTCAGCGCAGTCTCAACAAAACCGCTTTTGAGATCACAACTAATGCCGTATTTCTCCACGCGGTCGTAGACAATGTCGTTGCCGCGCCACTTGAGATCCCACAGCATGTCAGCGATTCCGTCGCCGTGTTGCTTGCGAATTTTGCCCAACCCGCTAATGCCATTGATCAATTGGCCGCCATTTCTACCGGATGCGCCCCAGCCAACGCGGTTGGCCTCAATGAGCGCCACTGAATAGCCCCGCTCGGCGAGCGTCAGCGCCGTAGCAACGCCGGTAAATCCGGCGCCAACCACGCAGACGTCCACCGATTTGCTGCCTTCGAGCAGCGGGTAATCGGTGATTTCATTGACCGAGGCAGCGTAATACGAGCTTGTATGTTCTTGTTTCTGATTAATTTCTTTCATTTTTATTCACAAATGCCATGTTCTGATTTTATTTATATCAACTGATCGGTATAATAACATTGTAATTTGCTCAATGAACACGGGTCAAGTCCCGCAGAGAGGAAAAAGAGCGTGCCCAAAATCGTCGATCACGATGCCCAGCGGGTGAAATTCGCACAAGCGACCATGAATCTCATTGCGCGGCAAGGTTTAGAGGGTGTGACTATGCGGGCCGTCGCCGTCGAGGCGGGTCTGTCATACGGCTCGCTTTTCCACTACTTCAGCTCCAAGGACGAATTGCTGATGCATGCCGTTCGTCACCTGATGTCTCTGCAGACGCAGCGGGTGAACAACTACAGCAGCCAGTACTCAGGTCTGAAAGCGCTGGAACATTTGTTGTGTGACGATGCCATCATCAACGAGTCTTCCAGGGATTCCTGGTTGGTGTGGCTTACTTTTCTTTACCGGGCCGCCTTGCAGTCAACTTTCGCGGATATGAATGCGGAATTGATTGACGGCTGGCTGGAGCGAATCAAGCGATTGCTCGAAGACGCGCAGAATGCGGGCGAGATTCGTGCGGATATTGATGTCGGATTCGAGGCGACAGCGGTTTGGGCATATTCAGCCGGCATCGGTCAACTGGGTCTGCTGCATCCCGAGATCTTGTCGCCTAAGCTGCAAAAGGATCTGATTTCAGCTTACCTTGTGAAACTGGGAGCTGATTGAGTCGTTGCGACATTAATAACCGGCTCGCCGAATTTGCGCTCAGATCTGTTCCATGGCGAGATCTGCTGCCCTCGCCCCTTCGTTGAGCGCTCGCGTATGACTCATATAGCCGCTAAGTTCTGAATGACCAAACTGAATGCGACCAAATCCCTTTTTCACGGTATCTTTCGGCGCGTCTTTACCGTCTTTGCCAAAGTGAAATCCAGGCTGCGGTGAGATGTAAGCATGGCCCCAGCGATTCAGCACGATTCCCGCAATATCCTCAACTGCATCAAATCCAAACCCGGAAAACATTCTCGTCATCTGCGCGATGATCTCTTCTTCATAGTCACTGTAGGATTTTCCAAGCATTTCCGCACGCCCCATTGCGCCTTGTTGCTCCGTTGTATAGCCAGGGTTATTGAACGGCACATAAAAAGTCATGACGGTGGGTTTATCGGGATCATATGGTTGGGTGGCCGCACCTGTTTTCATCGGCCTGCGAATGGAAAAGAAACGTCCAAACCCGTCAAACCAGCGCCCTGAAGAAATACCGAGCTTGTCCAGGAAGCGCCAGTTTCTCAAAGCCACATTCACTACAAGTACGGGTGAATGATAAAAATGACTGTAAGCCTCCCTGATCTGTTCGGGCATATCGCTGACAATATTGCGGGCTACCCAGCCGCCGATAGAAACCACCACCGTTTTCGCTTTGATTTTTTTAACCACGCCATCCTGGTGATAACTGACATCGACATGCCTGGCGCTTTCTGTTGATCCAGCATGACTTACATCAATCGCGGTCGCATTCAACCGAATGCTGACGGCGTTTTCCGACCGGTCGAGGGCAGCGAAATTGATGGGGTTGTAAAGAATCGACTCAAACGATTTACCGCCACTAATGCTATCCGGTATGAGGTATTTCACGATGTGCCTGAATATGCCCGTATTGCCGCCCGGAAAACTGTAGGCGCCCGGATCCTTGTCGGCGTCATATTCATACCTGGCTTGTGTGCCAGGCATATCGAGCAATTTTGCGGAATAGGCCGAGTAAACATCCGCACCAACACCGCCCATTGAATTGGCAATTATCGGGTCAAAATATTCCGTAACTTCCGGACTGTAGCCCATGACTTTTTCCAGCAGATCCTTGTAGGACATGCTGTCCAACCACCGGTCGAGATCATCACCGCTGTAATAAACCTCCTTGTCTGCAATAGCGCGGTTCAATTCTGCCTTCAATTTTTCTGACCAGGGCACTCGGGCGAGATTATCTTTTCGTGGATTTATCACCCACGGCGTGTCGGCCTCCTCGCCGAAAAAATAACCGGTATCGTAGCGTTCTTCTTCCCAATACATGCCGTAGTAGTTTTCCAATGGTGCCTCTACAGCTGTTTTGTCGCGGTCCTGCGTGACGAAATCGAATTCAAAGGGCAGACCAGTCTCTCTGTAAATGTCCGCGATCAGGTCATCACCGTCTTTTTGTGGCGGGCCAAAATCGTTAGACCCTTGCGGGCCATATAATTTGTAACCATCCACCTCAAATTCATTCTGTTTGGCTTCCCCACCAAACACGGGATGGTTTTCAAGAATCAGGCACTTCTTGCTGTCGCCATACTTCTTGTGGAATTGATAGGCCGCCCCGATTCCGGAAAAACCGCCACCGATGATGACCATGTCATATTCTTCGTCGAGATCAATAACATCGCCGGCCATCGACTCAGGCACTCCATCACGAATCAGATGCGCCGCATCCCGGACTGACGCCACATTGCCGTTCGAACCAGCGTAGTCGCCTACTCCGCCATAGCCCGTCCAGGGATCGCTAAAATTTCCAACCGGCTTGTGACCCGATGCATATACCGGTGCCTTCGAACTCAGCAAGGCAGCGCCAATGCCAACCAATGTCCCGTTAACGAAATCCCGACGGGAAATGTCGGGTGACAAAATTGAACCAGCAACCCTCAAACTCGATCCCACATTTTTCTTTACCATTTTGCTTTAGTCCTGATCGAGTATGGATAAATGAATTCGCTGCCCTGCATTACTATCCGACTCGACGGTGGCAGGTGGAAATTATCTTCGCCGTACCCCGCACTATTCGATTTCGAAAGCTTCCTCGCCGAGCAGGATTACCTGCATGTTATCCGGACGCAGGTATTTGCGAGCTGCCTTCAAGACGTCGTCTTTCGAAACGGCGCGGATTCTCTGCGGGTACGACGCCGATCGATCGTGATTACCGTAGCGCAATCGTTCCAGCGCAAAATTTCTCGTTAATGCATAGCCGTCCACGTACCTGACCGGGAAACCGCCGTCTGCCAATGCACCTTTGGCGACGAACATCTCGTTCTCAGTCACTTCTTCGCTGCGAACGCGAATAAATTCGCCCATCATGTTCTGGTAAATATTCTCTATCACTTCAGGTCTGCTGTACGACCGAAAGGTGTAACTGCCGGGCCCGTACCATCGATCCTCGAGAAAGCCGCTCGCATCGTTTGTGTACCCATACTTGTATCGTGTCTCCACCATCATGCGCGTGTTGAGGTGCTCGGCGCCCATGATGTAGTTCATCACTTCAAGTGCTGCCTGTTCTTCCAACGGCACCGGCGGCAGGTCATGTCCAATTACCATCCAGCTCTGTAATTTACTCGATGGAAGATGATGCAGCGCCGCCCTGGTGCGTGTTATTGCCGGCATTTTCTTCACGTCCGGAACTTCAGCTGCCACCCAATCACCGAAATGATCGACGAGTCGGCCATTGATCTTTTCCAGATTGATAGCGCCCGCGACTGCAATTATCATGTTTCCCGGCACGAAATTTCTCGCATGAAAGTTGGCGACGTCTTCGGCGTCCAGATCATCGAAGTCATCCGTCGACGGTCGCCTGCCGTAGGGATGACCTTGATAAATAATTTCGTAAAAACGATCGACTGCCGTATTCATAGACCCTTCGTAAAGCGCGGTACCGGACTCACCGCCATGATCGTTGGCTTGCGGCGCGGCATTTCCGGCTGCACGCTCTATGTTTACAGCGTCTATCGCAGGGTGACGCAACAACCCGGCAAATAACCCGAGTGCCTGATCAAGGTCGTCAGCCGGCACATTGAGTGAGATCTCCGTCCACTCGTCGTGCATCTCGACCACAAATTCCGCTGCCATTTGATTGAGGCTCGATTTAAAATCACCGTTGCTCATTCCCGACGGGCCGGAGTTCTTAAGCGCATCCTGCAGAGACTCTGCAGCACCCTGCTTCTCGTCGCTCACCTTTCCTGTGCGAATGAATGCACTCATCGTTACCAACGGGACCTGGTCCGCCACAGCAACGTATGCAATAAGCCCGTTCTTTAGCACAAGTTGATACTCTGCGGGATCGGGACGTGCGTAGTCGCTATCCGACAGGCCCATGTCACGCGGATGCGTCAGATCCTGCGGCAAGCACGGCGTTGTAATGAACACTGCGAGCAGAAGTAGTTTCTTCATTGTGATACCTCCTCGGGAAGTACAACGCCAACCGATCGGTTGTTGCCGATGAAGTATTTGCTTGCCAGAAGTCGCAAGTCATCCGCAGTTGTCGCATCCCTTGCCTCGAGATACGGTTTAAGCGTCCGCCAGCTGTCCATGACTTCGAAATGCCCGATCTGGAACGCCAGCGCACTCGGATCAACGGCCGTTCGATACCACTCGACGCGTAACTTCTTGCGCGCCTGCGCAACCAGGTCGGCTGGCAATGGTTCCTTGGTGAGGCGCTGCAACTCGGCCAGCAGCGCGCCCTCAGCCTTACCCATTTGTAATGAGTCCACCAGAGCCAATTCAATATTTATCGATGCTGGCACACCGAACCGTGAGGTATGCACGACACGCGTATTGATATCGACGGTGCCCTCGACGCCGGCCTCAGTGATGGCGGCTTGCAAATACGCTTCGAACGCCTCGGCCAGCACGTCGAATAGCGGCCTGTCAGGATGCCCAACGCCGGGAATCTGATAGCGGACTTCCACGCGCGGTGCAAGTGTGTTGCTGCGCCAGTTGAGTCGCTTTTCGGCTGATGGCAGCGGCTCCCGTCCCTGGTAGCGCGCCGGTTCCGGGGAACGTTCCATGTGACCAAAATATTTTTCGACTTGCGGAATCATTTCATCCAGCGTGACGCCACCAATGAAAATCAGTGTCGTGTTGTTGGGCACGAAATAGGTTTCGTACAACTCACGCTGATAGCGTCGCGTATATTGTTGAAAATCGTTAGCATAGCCTTCGGGCACGTAAACCATCGACGCCCGCCCAACCAGTGAATTCATCGCTTCGCGAAATCCCGTTTCCACCCGGTTCAGGTCGCCGAGACGCTGTTCGACCAGCACCATGCGTTCCGCGTCGAAATTCCGGAACACGGAATTTTGCATGCGGTCCGATTCGACCCGTAGAAATAATTCGACCCGATCCACCGGCAAAGCGATATCGAACTTCATGTACTCCTGTTCGGTGGTAGCGGTCATGCCCGATCCGCCATAAGCCATATACCAGGTCTTCATCGGGCCCTCCTCGCTCAATTCCTGCGCCTGCAGGTTAAGCGAGTCGATCAGCGCACGCAGGTCGTCGATTCTTGGTGTCGTCTCACTGTGTTGGTAATCATGAAACACGCCGCGCTCGCGAAGATCATTCCGCGAACGATTGAGCTCTTCAATCAGTGCATCTTCGGCCGCGCCGATTTGCTCCTGCAATTCCTTTTCACGCTTCCAGTCCAGGGAACCCAGGGTAGGTGTTCCCTTGAACATCAGGTGTTCAAGGAAATGTGCGGCCCCAAACTGACCCGGCGTTTCGTTGAGCGCGCCCATGTCGGTGAAAATCTTGCTGACCACGCGATCCTCACCAGGACGTTCGATCACGAGTAGCCGAAGTCCATTCTCATAAACATGCTCAAGAATCGGCAGGTTGTAGTCTTGTGCTGTTGCCGTCGAGACGAATAAGGCAACGGCCAAAATTGGTAGGTTTCTGAAGATTCGCATTGGTTCCCCTGGTTTGTACGTTCGGCACGACTCTAAATAGTCAATCACTTTGAAAAGGCGTCAGGTCGTTTTTGTCCCAAAAACCCAAAACTGGTCGTGATGTTAAGAATTCGCGGTTGAAGCCGCTCCCACGAACGTGCCAAAAGTAATGTGGGAGCGGCTTCAGCCGCGAATGCTCGATCTGGCAACAGCGAACAAAATATAGCTCAAGCTCATATTCCTTCACAAGTGAGCTTATTCACAAAAGCTCCCATCCCGAAGCCGATGAAAGTAACACATCGAATACTCTATCAAAAAGTTGTCGCTTAGTGATCCTGGACTACATACCAAAGGAAGCACCTGGTGAATGATCTATGGCCTTCGGCCATTCGGGTGGTAGAGTCCCGAACGACCGCTAACGACCCCATGGTCTTTCGCCGGTATCGCACAGAGATATTACGTTTTTTTCAGCACCGGAAAGAATTTATCGATGAAGAGTACTATCAGGATTCATTCCGAATACGGGTGAAGCGATTGGCGCCCACGTGGCAGGCACTCAATGTGTCCGGCGCCAGGCGCACCTTCGGCGCCGAAATCGCGGGTATTCTGGCCGAAGACAGCGGCTAAGACGGTGTCACGATATGTATAGGGCTCGTAGCATTTGCTGCGGCCGTTCCTGGACCAAACGGAAATAGAATGAACTCATCGATCAACATTGTCGTGGCATCACGCAATCCCGTGAAAATTGATGCCGTGAGCCAGGCATTTTCAATCCAGTTTCCCTCGGTTGCTCTTGAAGTGATTCCTGTTGATATTGAATCAGGTGTCAGTGATCAACCGGACAGCGACCAAGAGACCCGTCGGGGTTCGAGAAACCGCGCCGAGGAAGCGTGGCGAGCGCATCCCGATGCGGACTTCTGGGTTGGCCTCGAGGGCGGCGTCGTTACCATTGATGATCAACTCATGGCATTCGCATGGATGGCGATACGAGGTAGTAACGGAAAAATCGGTGAAGCGAGAACTGGAACCCTGCCATTGCCGCCAGCAGTCCAGGAACTTGTCGCCAGCGGGGTTGAGTTAGGCGAGGCGAACGACCGCATTTTTTCCACCATAAACAGTAAACAACAAGGTGGCGCTTTCGGCTTGCTTACTGATGGGCTGTACACCCGCGAAGATGTCTATCGTCAAGCGCTTATATTTGCCCTCATTCCATTTGTGAATGAGCTATATCCACACTCGAAAGCGACACACTGAGATTAATTTTATCAGGCGCAAAGCGTTTCCTATTGGACTTTAGCAACTTTACATTTTTCGGATTTGAGACATTTTGAATATCCGCGCTAGCCCTCAAATGCGGTCATTAGGCTAAAATTGGTGAATGGGGCCACTAATGACCCAAAGCACGCGCTCGCGGATAGATAAGTTCCAGCCAGGACTTGTTGCTCTTAATTGACGTCTGTACGCCCGCAACCCACCGCAGCACGGCAGGTTTTCTTGTCGCAAGCGGTTGTTCTATTTTGCTCGCTTCTTAATACGCGCCTTGCGAGTACGTTAGCTCATAGCTATGAGAATAAATCTCAAATATCAGGCCGAACGGGTCTTCCATGTAGACCATACGGTACGGTTTCTCACCGGGATAATATTCTCGAATTGGCATTCGCTGCTTGCCTCCGTGGGCGACGATCTTCTCCACAAGGCCCTCAACATCGGGATCCTGGACACAAAAATGGAATGTGCTGGTTTTCCAATACTCAAAGTCCTTAGGGCTTTCATTGTTCTTGAACTCGAACATTTCAACACCGATCTTGTCACCAGTAGACATGTGAGCAATCTTGAAAGAGCCCCAGCCTGCGCCGAAAACATCAATGCACATTTGTCCGATTGGCGTATTTGATTCTTCCGTGATTACAGTCGGTTCCATTATCTGGTACCAGCCCATGACACTGCTATAAAACTCGACTGCTTTCTCAACGTCTGGAACAGAAATTCCTATATGCGAGAATGTTCTCGGATATGTACTCATGGTTGGTCCTTATTTTAAAATTCAGGGATTAAAGAGGTGAGCCACAAAAAAACGCTGCGTACCAATGTGGCTGGAAAACGTCTACCTCAAGAAGGAAAATGGTATCGCATCCAGATTACAAGCAGATAATTTTAACGTGAAGTATTCTAGCATCAGAGCGGCAAGTTCAGGTCAGTTCTTTACGCTGCAAAACGTCCGCTTTTAGCCGAGAGCAGCCACTGGACTGCTGACTCGACGAGTGGCTGTATATGGACTCCTCCTCTTTGCAAGCACTCTGATGATGACAAGCATGGCGCGACTGCATACGTATATTCGGCCTCTGTAGTTGG
>RCNB010000584.1_pt1 | contig 23775 bp, 22 predicted proteins | sample 2041321 | NCBI WGS metagenome assembly RCNB01 (sample SAMN09708232, study PRJNA481090) | Marine sediment metagenome, whole genome shotgun sequencing project. | reverse complement strand
CAACACGGATTTGTTAATAGAAGAAGCCCTGAAGGGAGCCCATGATTCAGGAGCACAAACAGAAACAATCATGCTTCAAAAGATAAAAATGGGATACTGTATAGGATGTAGAAAATGCAAGGAACCCGACTATAACAGGGTATGTATACTCAAAGATGATATGTCTGACGTTTATCAAAAAATCATTGATGCAGACGTGTTAATCGTCGGGTTTCCTATATACACAGGAAGAGAGTGCGCTCAGCTCTGCACTTTTCTGGATCGATGGGACGGTTATGAACGATATATGCTAAAGTCCTCACTTAAACCAGGAAGGGTTGCTATGGTTATCGGTACCTGGGGGTACCCATATATTGATACCTACGACCATGTTGTTGAGTCTGTTGTTTCAACATTAAACCTGCATAAGGTAGAAACTATTGAGGCACTTTCTGCCTGTGGATTTGAAGGGATCCTGCATGGTCTTGATGAAAATCACAGAGGAGTAATCGCAAAATTTCCAAAACAGCTGAAAAAAGCTTATGAAGCCGGCAAGGCACTTGTCGAACATGAAAGCTGATGTGAAAGTGCTTCCCTCTCATGCGTCACGTAACCTCTGGTTATGAAAGTCACTTTGCAAAAGGAGAGAGATTTTCATGATGAGAACTTAAACAACTTGTGGCATAATTTTCTCTCATCTTTATCCCACCGTTTTACCAGGTAATGTTTTTCATCCTCAAATACCCGCACGATATTCTCGAAATACTCTTCTGTATCTTTAATATCCTTTTCTTTTGTCTTGTTAACAAACGACAAAATACGGGAATGGTAAAAGGGAATCAATGCTTCGATGATTTTCTGTCGATCTATCTCGGCGTTACGATAGGCAGTGGCAAAGCTGAATATAATTCGAGCCCAAAGATCACTGGAATAATAAAAATCTTCTTTACTGCTGTTTATGCTCTTGCTGACTTCTGTTAGTTCGGATTCTGCAATGATCTTCTCCCATAGCTCTCCATAAACATCAAACCCTCTTGTAAAACTTTCGTAAAGTTTATCCGTATTAACATTTACAATTGGAGGATCCTCGCATACTCCCAGCCCAAAACCGTAAATACTGGTTGGGTAGGTTTGTGTGGTGTCTTTCCATAGATATTCAAAGTCAATCATCAGGTCAAAGAGGGTTGATACCACCTGAGTAAACATAGGGCCTAAATCTTTAGCAGGGTCTTTAGTACGGTGTGATTTTGGCGAGCCTAGAAATGCCTGGCAGACTTTAAAGCGGTGGGCAATGGCAACAGTGGTCATCCAGATGTCAATGCCAAAATTTGCAATAGCATCATTCCAGAGTTTTTCTGTTAAATAGGCTCGTGCCAGTCTTCCTGAAAATCCGAAATCTCCCCCAATTGGCTGTCTAACACGTAATCCAAAGAGGGTTCTTAAAAGCGGGTAAGCGATATGATTGGTAATGGAACCATCATACTTATGTCGCACATAAATGGGAGCCACATAGTGCATGCCTGCGAAGATAGGCTCACCCAGGTGTTGAATCCACTCAGGGGTAATGCTTTTCAAATCTGCATCTACTACCACAATTGCCTGAGCTCTGAGCTCAGCAGCAGCTTCGAAAAGGTTCTTGAAATTATTGCCCTTACCTTTTACACCCTCTGGTGTAGAAATATAAATTTTGGGGACCTCTGTAGAAGTACTCATGAACGCATCTCGTGTTCCATCAGGAGAGTGATTGTCCACATTTATGATTGCAGACTTCTTGTTTGGAAAATATTTGATTAGTCCCTGGCTGGCTACCTTAGTGGGATAGGCAATTGAGTCGGCTTCGTTATAGGAAGGAATCCCAACGATAATCTCAGCAGTTTGTACTTTGCCTGGATTTTCAACGGTTGTGCTCATAGCTCATTCCTCTAAGTGATTAATAATTGCTAATAAAATTAAACTGCAAAGACCACGAAGAAAGATTTAGAGTTTATATTCATAAGAATACCAAATCCCTAAATTCACAATTCCTAAATCCTTCTATTCCTCAAAGATCTTTAGCAATCTTTGCGAGTCCTAATTCCTCCAATTTCTTTGAAGAAGGTTTTCCCGTTTTAACATCCCACCCTATCTTCTCGAGGTATTCACTGGTGAGGGTATGCAGGTCTATCGTTATGTCTTTGAGGGGGCCTGCTTTAAAGGGGGGATCTCCAATCATTCTTCCCGGAATCTTCCAATCGGATAATCGAACTCCCTCACGGATGTTGAACGCCATCCGAAGACTGGCTATTCTCTCACCAATTGTAAGGAGGTCTTCCATGGAAAAGATTTCCCCTGTGGCATACTCTAAAAATTGGGGTATCATTTGGACACCGTAAATCCATACAGCAAAATAACAGAGCCCCGAGGCGTTTACGATGTGAGAAAGGTTGCTCATGTAACGATGAGCATCTCCTTTCCCTGTGTAAGTATATTTCTCCATCTGTTTAAAGGGAATACCAGGAATGAGCATTCTACTCTCAAGATATGCGGATCCTCCTTGCATATGTCGGGAAGGAGTGGCATCGGTGCAATAAGTGGTTCCGTAACCGGGTGTGCATCGAGGGTCATGCATGGGAAGTTCCTGTCCTCCAAGATGCATGGCAAATTGCTCTGAACCTTTTCCAATTTTATGAGAAGCGACTCGTGTTCCATCTGCCAGAATCTCTCCCAATCCTTCTCTTTTTACTATTTTTTCGCTGATAGCAACTATAGCCTCATGATTTCCCCAGCTGAGGTCAATTCCATCGGTATCATCTTTGGTAAGAATCCCGTTTTTGTAACATTCTATAGCGAAGGCAATAGTTGCCCCCAGGGAGATGGTGTCGAGTCCTGCCCGATTGCAGATATCGTTAATTCTAATGATGGATTCCAGATTATCATTGAGGCAAAGTGGACCCAGGGCACTCAGGGTTTCGTATTCCGGTTTGTGTGTTTCACAAGCGTAAGGTCCGTTTTCCACCTTCACCTGACCGCCACAGGCAATGGGACATCCGAAGCAAGCATATTTCTTTTTCTGATAGCGTATTACGCTTTGATCACTTATAGCTGCTGCGTTGGGAAAGTCTATATCGCCAACGCCTCCCCAGTTTTTAACTGGCGATTCTCCATTTGAAACAAACATTGCAGTAACTCCACAGGTTCCCATGCCAGAGAGAAGTTGAAAGAATGGATTGCTCTTTCCCCCTGCAATCAGCTTTTGGCGCAGGTTACTTGCCATCTCCTCATTTGCCAAAGGAATTTTTCCCGTACCTTTTACCACGACAGCCTTTAGCTTTTTTGAACCCATCAAAGCTCCCAGTCCAGAGCGGGCAGCAGCCCTTCCCTTATCATTGATGATGCATGCCAGAAGAGAACACTTTTCGCCTGCAGGTCCGATACAGGCCAGGCGGATGTCGCTACCAAGTTCTTCTTTCATCCGGTCCTCAAATACATTGGTATCCAATCCGACGTAGGGTGTGGCATCTTTAATCTCTGCTTTCCCATCATTAATCCAGAGATAGACCCACTCACTGCTTGCACCTTCAAAAAAGACTCCATCATAGCCTGCTTTTTTGAGTGCGGGACCAAAAAATCCTCCTGAATTGGCATCTCCCCAGGTGCCTGTAAGAGGTGATTTCCCCATGACTGTATATCGCGAGGAACTTACAGCGGGTGTACCGGTTAAGGGACCTGTTGCAAAGCCCAGGATGTTTGCTGGGTCAAGAGGTTCTGTTCCGGGTTTTTGTTTGTCGTAAATTAGCTTTACCCCTGTACCGTAACCACCCAGGAATTGTTTATAGAGAGCTTCCTCCGGCTCCAATAATTCTGTCGTGCCTTTGGAAAGATTCACCCACAAGATTTTTCCTAAAATACTTCCTGCCATTTTTATTACCTCCTGTTAGTGGTAAAATTTATATTTAGCCGCAGATACACGCAGATTGACTGGATTTGCAAAGCACTTTTAAAAGTGCTTTTAGTATAGTCAAAGAAAGCTTAAGCGTCAAAGGAAAAACAGTAAATCTTACGAAAAAGAAAAAATTTGACAATAGATGGGGAGTAGGTTAAATTTTAGCATCTTTGCTATTTCTAAAAGACGAAAACGGGTTTTCGGTCTATTTTAGGATGTCTTATGAAAGGAACGATTCATATTGAACAAGAACTTTGCAAAGGGTGCTCGCTTTGCATAGAGTTTTGTCCTAAGGGGGCAATCTCTTTATCAAAGAAGCTCAATCTTAAGGGGTACTTTTTAGCTGAGTTTGATGATAAGAAGGGGTGCACGGGGTGCGCAACATGTGCTCTGATGTGTCCGGAGATTGCAATAGAGGTTCATCGTGGATAAACAATTAATGAGTGGAACAAGTGCTATAGGAGAAGCAGCGATTCAGGCAGGGTGCAAGTACTATTTTGGTTATCCCATTACTCCTCAAAATGCATTGCCAGAATATATGGCACAAAGACTTTCTGAAGTGCCCGGGGGAGTCTTTCTACAGGCTGAAAGTGAGATCGCAGCTATCAATATGCTTTTAGGGGCAAGTGCTGCTGGAGCAAGAGCACTGACATCATCGAGTAGTCCTGGAATAAGCCTCAAACAGGAAGGAATCTCCTATATGGCAGGGCAGGAACTGCCCGCAGTTATTGTGAATGTCATGAGAGGGGGGCCTGGCCTGGGGACCATATACCCTGCACAGTCTGACTATTTTCAATCAACCCGCGGTGGCGGTCATGGTGATTATCGAACTGTTGTTTTGGCTCCAGCCTCTGTACAGGAGCTGGCAGATATGACTGCCCTGGCATTTGATCTGGCGGATAATTATCGTACCCCTGTGATTGTATTAGCGGATGGAGTGCTGGCACAGATGATGGAGCCAGTAAGAATACCGTCCAGGAAAAGAAGAAAACTTCCTGCCAAAAACTACGTTCTAACTGGTGCCAAAGGAAGACCTTCAAGGATTATTCACTCTTTTACCATGGATCCTAAAGAACAGGAGGATCACAACTGGAAGCTTGTTAGAAAGTATAAGCAGATTGAACAACGTGAGGTGCGGTATGAAACCTTTCTCCTTGAGGATGCTGAAATGGCAGTTTTGGCCTATGGTACTGCTGCACGAATTGCTAAGGGAGCTATTAAGCGTTTGAGAAAGGAAAACCTTAAGGTTGGAATGATTCGGCCTGTAACACTCTGGCCTTTTCCTACCAAAATAATACAGGAAACAGTCAAGTCTATTCATGATTTTTTTGTTTTTGAGATGAGTGCTGGACAAATGATTGAGGATGTGAGGCTTTCTTTAGAAGGTAAAGGCCGCATTCATTTCTATGGCAGGCCAGGTGGTGTTATCCCTGCCCCTGTTGAACTGTATAGAATAATCTCGCGTCACTACTATCAATCGAAGAGGAAAAAAGGGAGATGAAAAAGATAAACTCTAGACCTGCGTCGTTGAAAGAGGTTCCTTTTCACTATTGCCCTGGATGTGGTCACAGTATTGTCCATCGACTTGTTGCTGAGGTTATTGACGAGATGAAGCTTCGTGAGAAGTCCATATGCTCTCTAGGTGTAGGTTGTGCTGTGGTTGCTTACAAATATTTTGATGTTGATACAGTAGAGGCTCCACACGGTCGTGCAGCAGCAGTAGCAACTGGTATTAAGAGAGTGAGGCCGGAAAATATCGTTTTCACCTATCAGGGCGATGGGGATCTGGCTGCTATTGGTACAGCTGAAACCTTGCATGCTGCCAATAGAGGAGAATTGATCACCGTAATTTTTATTAATAATGCTGTCTACGGCATGACGGGTGGTCAGATGGCACCGACTTCACTCGTGGGGCAGAAAACCACAACCTCTCCTGCAGGAAGAAATCCACTTAAAGAAGGATACCCTTTGAAGTTTTCTGAAGTATTAGCTCTTCTGGAAGGGTCATCGTATCTTGAGCGTGTAGCTGTCAACAACCCAGCTAATATAAGAAAGGCAAAAAAGGCAATTGCTAAAGCGTTTCAGCATCAGAAGAAGAAGAGTGGTTTTTCAGTGGTTGAAATTCTTTCTCCGTGTCCTACAAACTGGAGAATGAGTCCTGTAGAATCATGTCGATGGATTGATGAGGTTATGACAAAAGTGTATCCTTTAGGAGTAATTAAAGAGATAAAATGCTGATTAAGACTGTTTTTTCAGGATTTGGTGGGCAGGGGGTTCTTTCCATGGGGCATACCCTGGCAAGTGCCGCTATGCTTGAGGGTAAGCATGTTACCTATTTCCCCTCCTATGGTGCGGAAGTAAGAGGGGGTACAGCTAACTGTACAGTTTCTATATCGGATGAAGAGATTGCTTCCCCTGTTGCCTCTCAACCTGATTTTGTTGTTTCTATGAATCAACCATCCTTTTTAAGATTTCAAAGCTTGGTTCAATCCGGTGGTTTAATCCTGGTTAATTCCTCAATGGTGAAAATCACATCTGTGAGAGGTGATATTGAAGTGGTAGAGATTCCTACCAGCGAACTGGCAGAAAAACTTGGAAATCTCAAGGTAGCAAACATGATTATTTTAGGGGTCTTTGTTAGGGTTAGCAATATTACTTCCTTCCCGCTTCTTCTGAAAAACCTCCCAGCAATACTGGGCGAAAAGAGGTCACGCCTCTTAAAAATAAATAAAGAGGCTCTTGAACTGGGATTTAATTATTTACAGGGGTAAAATTATATGTTTATAAAACAAATTTCTATCAGTTTGGAAAATGTGCCTGGTATTCTTTCTAATGTCAGTGAAATTATGGGTAATGAAGGTGTTAATATCCGCGCTATTTCAGTTGCTGACACTGCTGATATCAGTACGGTCCGTTTTGTGGTGGATGATCCTCAAAAGGCAATAAATATTTTGAAGACCAATGGTTATGCGGTAAAAGAGACAGATGTGCTGGCAGTGGAAACCCCTGATCATCCTGGCGGTCTTAATGCAGTGCTTAGACCCCTCAAGAATGCCAACGTTAATGTACACTATCTTTATCCCTATTTAGGGAGGGTAAGTGATCAGGCAATTGTAATACTTGGTGTGGATAAAACCGAAGAGGCGGAAAAGGTTCTAAAGCAGAATTGGGTTCATACCTTAGGGGAAGAGATATACAGCCTGTAGGTTCGGTTACAGGTTACGTGTTGCGGGTTTCGTGCTACGTGTTGAAAGCTTAAAAAACGCACCCGCAACTTGAAACTTGCAACATGCTTTATTTATTCCATGTGATTGGCAAAAATTTATTTTTTGAAAAAATAAAAAATGGTTTTAATAAGTGACAAAGACTAAGAGACTTAAGTGAGGTGAAAAAAATGGTAGATAAATTTTGTGCTCTATGTGGCCAAACCCTTCCAGATGGGAGTTTAAAATACATTGTTCACATAGAAATCATTTCTGACCTTGATGGTACTATTTCGTGTTCTGAGCAAGATCCTTCAGAAGAGATACATGAGCTTGTCAAAGAAATGGACGATATGGATGTTCACGAATTAGAGGATGATGTTTGTCAGGAACTTTCAGTCTATCTATGCGTGTACTGTAAAAAGAGGTTTGCCAAGGAACTTGTTGATAGGGAAGAAGACTTCACCCCTAAAAAGGATTATGGGCATTTATACCATTAAGCGAAGCTTAAGTTTAAGCCCTATATCGGATTGCTATTTTGTTATGAATTGAATAGGTGTGTCTTCCTTTGAAATCTTGCTCCCGACAGGGGAGCCACATTCCGTACATAGATAATCATATTTATCTCCTTCTGGAAGAGTAAGGAGCAATTTTTTCCTTACCGGAACCGCCTTTTTGCATTTCAAACAAAACAGAGCTGAAGCTTCAAGTTCTTCAAATTGCCTGGGAGGTTTAGGAGCCCCCTTTCTTTGATAACGTAAATACTTGTTTAAATCTTTCATAGCTTATTATTCCCTTCCTGTCATCCATGATAGTATTTCCTAAAGTGAGCTAAAGTGCCTAAAATCTAGGTTCGCCTCCGGCAGTTGGGATTCTCCATAATCCTTCATGTTATTAAAAAACTTTAGTTAACTTTAGTCACTTAGAAAATAGTGCTTTTCAGTACTGAATAATAAAAAATGCCATCGCTGATTTTAGCAACTCGATTTTGCAAAAGTAATTATATCACACCTTCAGGATCATGCCATTGTTTTTTTAGCTTCCTTTGCCCAGTTAAGTTGAGAAGAAGAATTGTAAAAGGTGGCGTGCATTTTTAGAGTTGCTTTTGAAAGATCAGGCATGTCCAGTCTGTATCATTATGAGAACCTACCAGGGATAACTTTCTTGATATAAAACATTTACTCACTTTTGATTTATTTTCAGATAGTATTCCTGAAAGAATTAGAATGCCGTTCTTACTAAGATGGCTGTAAAGATCATTCCGAAGCTTAATGAGTATTTCAGTGAGAATGTTAGCTACCACCAAATCAAACCTTTTATCCAGTTTTTTAAGAGAAACCTCTTTTATGCATACGTTATTAGTGACGTGGTTCTTTGCAATGTTTTGTTTTGCGTAATTTAAAGCAATAGGGTCTATATCGATTCCTACTATTTTTTTTACACCAAGTTTTGCAGCGGCAATACTCAGAATGCCAGATCCAATGCCAACGTCCAGCATGGAACGAATAGGTTTGCTGCTATTTAGAATAAGGTTTTCTATCCCTTCAAGACACATCCTGGTAGTAGCATGTGTTCCTGTACCGAAAGCCATTCCAGGGTTTATTTCAATGATGACATCTTTTTCTTCTGGAAGGAAGAGTTCCCATGGGGGTTTTACGATGATATGTTTGCCGATCCTGGTAGTGGTAAAAAACCTTTGCCATGTCTTATTCCAATCTTCTTCACAGATAGTTTTTAGCTTTTGCTTTGGGGTGTCTTGAAGGGAGTGGAGTTTAGTTAAAGATTTTAGGTATAGGTCAAGAGCATGAATCTTCTGTTGTAACTGATTATCTTTTTTCAGGTAAGTGCTGATGAGTTTGCAATCTTCCCTGTCCGCTTTGACTTTCCCGGATGAAGTGGATATGATTTCTTCATCTGCAATTACACCGTTTGATCCCAACTCAATCAAGAAATTAGCCAGGGCATCATGCAAGTTACGATCTATTTCTATAGCGATTTCAACCCATTGTTCTTTAGATGATTGTGTTTTGCTGGTAGGCATCTCGTTTTTCATGATTAAACTTTTTTTGGAGAATGCTTTAGCTAACCGCAGAGTCAGCTGAGATCGCAGAGAAAAATGAATCTATGGTGAATGACTTAAATGAGTTGATATTCTATAGCTTGTCATTGCGAGCGCAGCGAAGCAATCTCATGAATTTTAGATCCTGTTCTCAAAATACCATTGTGAATGATAACTGATCATTTTCGAGATTGCTTCGGGACTTCATCCCTCGCAATGACACTGTTTTATTTTGTCTTTAAATACAGCATCTGGTATCCAGCATCTTTTTTATGGTTTAAATCTATCAGAAATTACAGATTCAGGCAATCACAAGATTAGTGGCAAGTTACACCCCTGTTTTGCTTGACTTAAATAACTCATAGGGGTAATTTTAGCTATCTTTTTAATTTCTTTTTCACCAAGAGGGTTTCGGTTGAAGATTACAGAGATATTCACCAGCATTCAGGGAGAATCGACTTTTTGTGGATTACCATGTACCTTTATTCGCATGACCGGTTGTAATCTTCGGTGTAAATATTGTGACACTCCTTATGCTCTCGAGGGGGGAGAGGAATCTAGTCTGGACCAGGTTATGAATAAGGTGGGAGAAGCAGGGATATCTTTAGTCGAGCTAACAGGAGGTGAACCACTACTGCAAAAGGAATGCTATTTACTGATTAGCCTTTTGCTTAAAGAAGGATATGCTGTTTTACTTGAAACAAATGGGAGTTTGCCCCTTGAGGAAGTAGACGGCAGAGTTATAAAGATTATGGATATTAAATGTCCCAGTAGTGGTATGTCTGACAAAATGAATTTTTCTAATGTTGATTGTCTGGATGGTAAGGATGAGGTCAAATTTGTTATTGGTAATAGAGTGGATTTTGATTGGGCAAAAGGAATCATTGATACCTACAGGCTTGTTGAAAAGTGTAAGGTGCTAATCTCACCCATTTTGTCAGAACTGGATGCAAAAGAACTGGCTGGCTGGATTTTAAAAGAGAGAATGCCGGTGAGATTGCAATTACAGCTCCATAAATTTATCTGGCCTGATTTGAGTCAAGGAATTTAATTATAGGGGGTAGGGTTCAGGGGACAGGGAGTCTCTTGATTTTGGATTTAGTTAAGGCTGAAAGATTCATGAATTGGGAGGTTGAGGGTTTAAAATCCTGATAATCTGCGTCCTAATTTGATGGAGTAGAAGCATGGAAATTAAAACTGATTTTTTGGTATTAGGTAGTGGGATTGCCGGTTTAAGTTTTGCGTTAAAGGTGTGTAATTTTGGTTCCGTAGCTATCGTTACCAAAAAGGAAAAGATTGAATCCAGTACGAACTATGCGCAGGGGGGAATAGCTTCTGTTTTAGGATCAGATGATTCTTTTGATTCGCATATTGCTGATACACTTGTTGTTGGGGATGGCCTCTCTCACCTTGATGTTGTAGAGAGTGTGGTTAAAGAGGGCCCTTCAAGGATAAAGGAGCTGATTAAGTGGGGAGTTAATTTTTCTAAAAACAGTAATGGCAAGGAAAATTCCTATGATCTAGGAAGGGAAGGGGGACACAGCAAAAGGAGAATCGTTCATGCTCAAGACCTTACAGGTCGTGAGGTTGAGAGAGCTCTGCTAAGACAAGTGGAATCCAAGCAGAATATTAAGATTTACGAGAATTTCTTTGCCATTAATCTGATTACTGAGTCAATGGTGATGGGTAGAAGAAGTGATGGAGATGTTTGTTATGGTGCTTATGTCCTGGACAGGCAGACAAAAGATATTCATACATTCATTGCCAAGATTACAATGTTATCTACGGGAGGAGCAGGGAAAGTCTATATCTTTACAAGCAATCCAGATATTTCTACTGGAGATGGGGTAGCTATGGCCTATCGGGCTGGTGCAAGGATAGCCAATATGGAATTTATTCAGTTCCATCCCACCTGCCTCTATCATCCTCAGGCCAAGAATTTTCTGATTTCTGAAGCATTGAGAGGGGAGGGGGGAACATTGAGGTTAAGCGATGGAGCTTCCTTTATGGATAAATATCATCCTTTAAAGAGCCTGGCCCCCAGAGATGTAGTAGCCAGGGCAATCGATATTGAACTAAAAAAAAGTGGGGCAGAATATGTTCTGCTTGATATGACGCATAAGAGCAAGTCTTTTCTCAAGAGAAGATTTCCTAATATATATAATAAGTGTGTCTCTCTTGGCATCGATATGGCGACGGTACCCATTCCTGTAGTCCCAGCAGCTCATTACATGTGTGGCGGTGTGGTTACTGGCCTTCAGGGGGAGACGACTATTAGAAGGTTATATGCCTGTGGGGAGGTAGCGTGTACAGGTCTTCATGGAGCTAATCGCTTAGCAAGTAATTCATTATTGGAAGCCTTAGTACTTGCTCACAGAAGTGCTTTGAGATCCGTAGATGAATTGAAGGAAGAGAAATTTACTTTCCCTTTAGTCAAAACGTGGGATCCGGGAAAGGCGGTAGATATTGATGAGTCAATAGTGATTGCTCATAACTGGGATGAGATTAGAAGGTTGATGTGGCATTATGTGGGGATTGTCCGATCCAATAAAAGGCTGGACAGGGCAAGAAGAAGAATTGAGCTTCTGCAGAAAGAGATTACCCAATACTATTGGGACTCCATTCTTACCGGAGACCTCATTGAGTTAAGGAACATTGCTACAGTGTCTGAATTGATTGTTACGTGTGCCTTAAGAAGGAAAGAGAGCCGCGGGCTTCATTATACTCTGGATTACAAGGAGAAGGATGATAAGCATTTTAGGAAGGATACTATAGTGGAAAGAAAGAAGTAATGAACATAGTTCGCTCACAACTGGCCTGCCCTGGTGTGACTTGTAGAGTGCCTTTGCTGCTGTTGATATTTTGTAATAGAAGATTCAAGGCTTATTCCAATAAGGTGCGGTCTGGGCCAGGGAATATTGGAACGCTGGAACGCTGGAATGATGGAGTAGTGGATTGAATCCAGCCTTACTAACGAAGTCCGATTAGGGCACCAAATCTACCGGTTACTTTCTTTCCTTTCCTATAGGAATAAAACAGATCGAAATTACAGGACGTGCAGAGATCTGCACAGTAGAGATGTTCATCTTTTATACCTGCACTTTGAAGCTGCTTCTTATTTGCCTGCCACAGATTAAAGTACAAACCGTCATTTGTTGATTTTACAAAATATTCCTGAGCTTTATAGAGTTTTTTCACGGCCTGGTCTGCCATCGTGCTGTTGATCTGGTAGCAACAGGGACCGATGGATGGGCCTATTGCTGCCAGTATATGTTGAGGCTGACAATGATAATCCTTGACTAAAACCTCAACTGTTTTTTGAGCAATATGTGACAGTGTCCCTTTCCAACCCGCATGCGCTATAGCTACTGTATGTGTTTTAGGATCGTAGAATACGAGGGGAACACAATCAGCATATCTTGTCATGAGAGTGATACCTGGGACATCAGTAACTAGAGCGTCAGTTCCCAGGAAAGCGTTGGCGGGAAGAAAACAGTCTTTTTTGAGATAGCTTCTATCCACCATAGCAATTTTATCTTGATGAATTTGTTGACAGGTTGCTAATGAACGGAGATCGAATCCTAATGTTTGGCTTAATATCTGATGGTTGTCTATTACGTTGTCGTCTTCATCCCCAACCTGAAAAGACAGGTTGAGGCTTGCATAGTTGTTGCTGCTAACACCACCATATCGTGTGGATATGGCATGTATTAGCTCTTTGTAATTTAGAAGGTTGGGAAACAATAAAAAGGTTGTGTTTGCTATTTTCTTTTTAATCATAACTTTTTCTCGTATTCTATGGTATTTTAGAATACTATACTGATTATGCACTCAAAAATAAAGTTTAAAAGGATGAAAAGTAGCTTCATTGTTGGAGTTATTCATTAGGACATTAAAAAAAATGGAAAGCGAATTGTCATTGCAAACTATTTTGTGATCTTAATAATAATTTTATAAGCAATCAAATAAACGGCTTGCTTTGTTGGTGAACCAAAGTTATAATTTTACAATCAAGTTTTGACGGCTTCGCAAGAAGTCCAATTTACTCCTTATTGGTCATTCCTGCGAAAGCAGGAATCCAGTGATTTCAGTTTGTTATGGACTCCCGCTTTCTCGGGAGTGACTCGGTTTTTGGCTTTTTACGAAACCATCAGTTTTAAACTCTGTGATTGCTTAAATATAACTTAAGGAAAGGAGATGAAGATGAATAGAAAAATGGTCATTTCTCTTATCTCTTTAGTGTTTTGCTTGTTTGTGTGTTTAACCAGAGTTTTTTCAGAAGAAGCAAGCAGAACAGGAACAATTTCCTTCACAAAGAATGTGGTAGTTAAAAAGTATAAGATGGGAGAGGTACAAGCAGAACCGTATGCGGTTGAGAAGAAAGACAGCTTGTGGAAGATTCTCATCAATAAGTATGGAATCAAAGAGAGGCAATTCTATTTTTTTTGCAGAATAACAAAAAGTTTAAACCCTGACCTAAAGAATGCGCATAAACTAGCGCCCGATCAGGTGTTGCTTATCCCATTTAAGTATGTCGCTCATTTTAACATCCCAGAAGAAGAGATTCGATCGGCATTGCTTAATATGCTTTCCACTCAACTATCTCAGATGCCAACTGAAGAATATACCTTCTCAAAAGGGGAGCACATTGCCCAGGTGCTCCGGGATATGTACTACGTTCCTAATGATTTAATATTCAACCGCTATCTTACCCTGGTTAAGAAGTTAAATCCTGACATGGGGAATATTGATCTGGTCAAACCTAAGCAGAAGATTATTTTACCCTCCTTTGCATCGTATGCTCTAACTCCTGAAGAGAAGAGTAGGCTAGAGGGATTAGGAGAGGAGTCTGTAAAAGAGGAAGTCAAGAAAGAAAAAGTGCCCATTACAGAGAAAGTGTTAGATGAAAAGAAGGCAGAACAGGCTTATGTTGATCCCCGTTTCAAGAAAATAACCAGACAGATTCCCAGCAGTAAAACTTCATACATGCACTTTATGTCTTCAATAACTGATGTTTTGCAAGGCAAATTAGATAGCACAGGAAAATTTGCCATACCATTAATGAAGGAAGGTAAAGTAACTATTGATGCTAATGAATTCCCCGTTCTGCAGCTTACAGATAATAAAAAGATAATTTTAAACTATGGCGGTGAACTTCCAAGAGGATTAACGGATGTACAACAATTAGAGATGAATGGCTTCGAGGTGGTTTCTCTTAAAGAAAATGAAAGCATAGAATCCGTTTTGGATAAATTGCTTGATGCAGCAGGTTATTTTTCTGTGGATAAAAGCAATAACTCGTTGGTAATTGGTGATAAGATACAGTTTGAGATTACAGGAGACTGGATCATATATGCTGACGAATTATTTGAGGATGTCATGGTGGTGAATTTGCTTGAAAAGGAAAAACGTCCAATTGATTCACAATTAAAAGATTACATTAATACCTTTGGAGTCAATCTTATTGATTTATATATGACGAGTGAAGGTGAGCAGGAGGAGATAGAATTTCCACAAAAAAAAGTTGAATCCAGCTATCAACCTGAAAATGCACCTGTCATAGATACCTCAGATTGTGCGGTACTAGTGGATTCCTTACTTGCTCTTCTGGGACAGAGTTACAAGAAAGATTTCACGGTTGACTTATTCCGTGGTGAGTCTAAGGTGTTTGATGTTGAAGTAGTGGCTGACAGGTATTTTGAGATAGGAGGAAAGGAACATATTATAAGCTTCCATAAAATCCCCGAGAAACTGATAGAGTTGATAACTGGGCAGGGAAATCGTTTTCTTAACATAACAATGCCATTAGGTGATCCATATGCAGTGAGTAGAAATATTCTTGACTTTTTGCGGATTAACTATGTTTCACCACGACCTAAATTTTCTGATGCTGAAATGGGTGAAAAGGGGGTGGAATTATTTATTCCTGGTATACTTATCAAGAAAGATGAAAAGACAAGTATTTTGTTATCCTCTATTGAGTTAGAAACAGAGGTTTACCAGTGGTTAATGGAAAGGAATGTGAAGGTTGTCCGTCTGGGTATATCTTCTTGATGGAAGTTATTGAGGATAGTGAAGGGATAAGTTACTTTAGCTGCTGATTTTTTTGGAGAGTTTTATTACAGTATCGATATAGGGTGTGCTATTATTATATCTCCTGATAATTAATCTTTTCCTCTTATTTGACAAACCACTTTTCCAACCGTTCTTTTTAAGGTAATTGGCAACACTTACCATAGAATCATACCTGTTAAATAACCTTACCTTTTGGTCGTTGTTACCGTCCAGTGCGTATCTTAAATAGCTTGAGGGTAGGAATTGTGCTATCCCAAAGGCACCTGCCCAGGAACCTTTGATCCGAAAAACATCCATTCTTTCCTGTTCAGCAATAGTGAGCAGATGTTTTAGTTCTTGATATGCCCACGTTGCTTTCTTACGAGCCCTTTTGCTGATTTCATCAAAGCTAATATGGGGATGGTTTTTTTTGAGGTTATGATAGGTGTCGTCCAATATTTCTGGGTTCGTGGCTAAAGATAGAGTGCTGAAGACATTGAAAACTGTGTTTTTCCCAGTTAGTTTTCCAAAAGCAGATTCGATGCAAAGAATGGAAACAACGATCTCTTTTTCTACTTCAAACTGTTTTTCAACTTTGCTCAGGAAGGGTCGTTCATTATCGAGGAATTTTTGAGCCTCTTTAATTGACTGGTTGCTGAGGAAGTGGGAGTAGTCAACTTTGATATTCCGATTGATTAGATTAATGACCAACACCTTTTCCAGAAACTGAACCCTGGGGTCGGCAAATATTCCCAGAATGTCTGTTCTGTCAAAACCATCGGCAACTAGTTTATCAATGAGGGAGGCGTACTTTTTAGATTGTTCGTCTAGCTGAATGGGTTTCTCGGATTCTTTTTTGATGATTGAGTGTGTTGTAACTGTTGTGAGAATGGAGAAAGAAAATAATATCGTAATGAGGAGTTTTTTATATATCATGGGAAGTTATGGGATTATCTGTTTATTGAATCATTTTTTATCCCCAGTTTATATGCATATCGGTAAAATTGGTTTTATTCTTTAATGGTTTACTTCGGTGTAAACTGTATCTGTGCTAGAGTTACTCCTGCTCCACCCCTGGATTGTTCATCAGAACCAAAACTCTTTACGTAGCTGTGCTCTTTTAGATGTTCTCTAATAGCCTCTTTCAATCTTCCTGTTCCCAGACCGTGGATAATTTCAATGTTTTCTAAACCCCTGATGAGAGCATGATCAATTGTTCTATCGACGATGGGGAGAGCTTCAGCGACAGTCATACCAATTAGATTGATTTTCTGAGAGACTTCATCCTCCAGGATGATATGTGTGGGAATGTCCTTTTTTGGAGGCTTTTTTGTGGGGGAAGATGTTTTGTCTTCGTGCACTTCTTTTTCTTTAATATATTCAATAGCGTCAAAAGGGGTCTTTATCTTTATTTCTCCGACCAGAATTTCAGCCTTTTTTAAGTTTAGATCCACCTTTTGGACTACACCTTCCTGGTTGAAATTTAATAATTTTACAAACTGACCTGCTTTTAATTCTTCAACAGGTTTTCTCCCTTCCGAAGGTGAGGGCAGGTGTGTCCTCCATTCTTTTTTTACTTCTTTTACGGATCTATGGGCTTCTTTAAATACAGGTTGTTCCTTCTTCTTAGCTTCATTAACGATTTTTTCTAATTTAGATTCTGCATTTTTTAAGTATTGTTTAAATTTGGTTTCGTACTCGCTTAGTAGTTTTATTTTTTTGGCTTTAACAGTTTTCAAGAGAGATTCTATTGAGTTTTCATGCAGGGATACTTTGTCTCTTAATTTTGATATTTCATTTTTCTTTTCTGCCACCTCTATTTGACCTTGTTCCAATCCTTTTATTAATTCTAAGAAATGTTTATCTTTTTCTTCAAGATAGTTACTGGCATTATCCAGGATTTCGGTAGACATGCCAAGATTCCTGGCAATAGCTAATGCATTACTTAGTCCCGGCATTCCGTAAACCAGATTATAGGTAGGTTTCAATGTAACAGGATCAAATTCTACGGAAACATTTTCTACATCTTTATGTAGATAAGCATAAGTTTTAAGATGGGTAAGATGTGTAGTGATAATGATAGATGATTGATGTTCCCTTATGTAGTCTAATACAGCCAGTCCAATGGAGGCACCTTCAGAAGGATCTGTGCCAGAGCCTAATTCATCTATTAAGACGAGTGACCTGTCATCTGCTTCGTTTGCAATTTGATCAAGTCTTCGGATATGAGCTGAGAAGGTGCTCAAGTTCTCTTCTATGTTTTGTTCATCGCCAATGTCAGCATAAATGGAGTGAAAAACGGTTAGAGTGCTTCCCTCTTCTATGGGGATATGCATACCTGTTTGAGCCATCAATGATAGAATGCCGAGCGTTTTTAATGTGACGGTTTTGCCTCCTGCATTTGCTCCAGTTATGATCAGAGTTTTAATTCCTCCATCCATATAGAGAGTGATTGGTACAACCTGAGGTGCATCGAATACCCAGCGTCCTACCTTCTCCAGGGTTTCTTTTGAGGAGTTTGGGGGGGTTGGAGGTATTTCGAAACGAGCCAGCAGGATAGGATGTTTACAGGAATTGAGTTTAATACGACCTTCCTCATTCAGGACAGGCTCACGTGCATTGAGTGCTATACTAAATTTTGCTTTGGCGTAAATGAGGTCCAACTTTTCCAAAAGGGAAAGGTCAAATAGTATTTCAGCCTTATTTTCTCTCACCTGCTTTGTGAGGTTAATCAAGACCCTAACCTCTTCGCGGATTTCCTCTTTTCTTAATATTTGCAATTCATTATTTAAATTAACGACAGAGAGGGGTTCAATGAAATAGGTTTCTTTGCTGTGTGATTGATCATGAACGACACCTGGAAGGTATCCTTTGCAGTCAATTTTAACGGGGAGGACAAATCTTCCATTTCTAATGGTGATCAGTTGTTCCTGGAATATAAAACTGAAGTTTTCTCTGAAGAGCAATTCCTCCAGGATGTTATTAATATCAAGCCTTAAGTGTTTAATCTTTTGACGTAAGGTTTTCAATTCCTGGCTCGCCGTGTCCAGAATTTCACCCTGGTTTCCAATTGTTTTTTTGATGTCATCTTCAAGCTCTTCAAGAGGTATAATCTTACTTGTGATATTCTGCAGTGACGAGTATTTAGAAGCGGTAGCTTTAAGAAAAGTTTTTAACCTCCTTCCCGTCTCTAAGGTGCTGCGTATTTCTTGAAACTGTTGGGGTTCCAGATAAAACTCCTCCACTCTGGTTCGAAGCACCAGACTTTCTATATCTTTGATGCCATGAATGGGAATTTCATCATAGATCCTGAGAAGTTCTTTCATTTCAGTAACTTCGGTAAGGAGAGTTTTTATTTCCTGGAGATTGTTTAAGGGTGTTAGACGCTCACAGAGCATACTGCCTTGGGGAGAGGTAACGTATTGCTTCAGAAAGGAGAGGATTTTATAAAATTCTAAAACAGTTAAAGTGTGTTTATCCATACTTATTTACTAAAGAAATCGTGTAGTACGCAGAGAAGACCTTAAGTCAAAAACCTTGTGATAGTAAGGAGGGTGTGAAACATAATAATAAGGTTTAAACTGTGTTTCAACTGGCTGTTATTTTACAATAGTTTGCATATTTATACAAGATTTTTACTTACATCAAAAAAAGGCATTTAAAGAAAAATCTTTAAATGCCTCAGTCTATCAATATTGTAAATCTGATACCATTATTGTGTTAATAGAGATTATTATGTTACAATTGCGCAACCGTTTTTTCTCTTGTCTGTCAAAACTGTTTCTCGATGGACAGACCTCATTGCCATAAGTTTTTGCATGATATCTGGTCTTTCTTCTGATATTTTCTCAAGCTTACCTCCAAACGCACCCCCAATCCTCTTCATAATCATGAAGAAATTCATGGTATGTAGTTGTGGTTCCGGAATCAGACTGCCCAGATAATCAATGTCGTCGGCTGAAAGAAAATCTCTTATTTCAGCACTGCCACCGGCTGCCAGTCTCTTGCCATACGGTTGAAATAAATACGTGTCCCACCATTTGAGGTAATTTGAAATACCTTCTTTATTAATTTGCTTCTTGATGATTGCCTCGGTTATTGCATTGGCTGCACTCCAGCCTGGTAAAATAGCACCTGTAATACTGGTCTCCTGCATCCACCCGGCATCACCTACCAGCAAAACGTTATCTTTAAAAGGGATAGCAATAGGGGAGGCAATGTTAGAGACACAGCTGGTTTTGTGATCCAGCAATTTAGCATTCTTAAACCAGGTAGCATAGGGCTCAAAACTTAAGAAACGGTCAAGCTCTCCATCCAGATCATCATTGACATTATAACTTGCTGCCGAAAGATGGAATTGACCCTCTTGTATCTCTGGGGCAAGGGAGATGCTGCAATTCCACCCCATGCAAAACATCAGAACTTCAGATTCTGGAACCTCTGCTCCCACATAGGTTCTCGCCATATCTTTGTATGTCCCCAGGAATATCCTGTCTTTATTAAACCCTAGTTTTCTGGCAATTCTGGAATTAACTCCATCCGCTGCGATTACGAATTTCCCTCGATACTCATTTCCCCGGTTATCTGTAAGAACCACGCAGTCAGACTCTTTCCTGACATTATTTATATTTGTGTTAGTATAAACCTCCACTCCATTTTCTTTTGCTTCATCTACCATAATCTGGCACCAGAGCCCTTTATCAATCATAAGTCCCACAGGAGGCTGTTCTCCCCTTTTCCCCTTGTCAGAATCGCCAATGCGAAAGCGGTTCCCGCAGGGGGTTACTATATGAAATCCGTAGACTTTACGAAAAGGACCATCATATTTGATAGAGAATCCGTTGTGGGGGAAAACGAACCTTTTGTCCCTGTAGTTATAGGTTATGTATTCCCCAAAATTTTCCTCATCAATGTTGATAATCATGGTGCAGATTCTGCGGATGGTTTTGATATCCGTTTTCCTCTCAATAAGAGCTGCATTAAGTCCGTTTTCTCCTGCAACCTTTGCAGCCATAGCACCTCCGGGACCGGCACCTACAATAATTACATCATATAATTCTGACATAGTGAACCTCACTTTATAATTCTTAATTGTTTATAGCTTGATCTACCACTTTGGGGGCACCCAGTGGACAGACTTTGGTGCAGATTAGACACTCCATACAAATGTCGTTATCTACGACTACTACATCATCAATTACATTAATGGCTGCTACCGGGCAATGATCCACACACCCACAGCACCCTGAGCATATATCTTTATCTATCTCGATCAATGGAATTCCTCCTATAGCTCATTATGTACATATTTTAATTACTTGCAATTTTCACAGATATCAAAAAAATCCTTTGGCAGCGGCTTTCCCTTTTCTAAAAGTTCCATAACGGAAGGTGGTGGAAAGGGGTTGCCACAGGTTTTGCATTTTTTCCACTCGATTCTAACATTCCAGTTGTGAACGAGACGGGCAGAGCCAACCTTCTCCTTTTTACCAGAAGAATAAGTCCTGGCATCTTTAATGTCTTCCATGGTAATACAGTTTGCCGGGCAGATTTCTACACACGCTCCACATCCGATGCAATCCCTGGCAGATCGGTAAAGGGGAGTTGAAACAAATTTTTGAGATCCATGACCACTGAAAGTGATTGCGTTAGCTCCAATATATTCGCTGCATACATGAACACATAATCCACAGAGGATGCATTTCTCATTTTCAAGCTTGAATCGGGGAGCATCAATTCCCATCTCATCCATAAGCTCTCTTACAATCTTTACATTTGGTGATCTGGCAGCTATAAGTTCTAAAATGGTTTTTCGAATAGAAATGATATTTTCTGTTTTGGTTTCTACATTTATCCCTTCTTCCACTGTATAATTACAGGAAGTAACAACTTTAGTTCTGCCATTTTTGGTGACTTCCACTACACAGAGCCTGCAGTTGGCCAGAGGGCTTAAGCCTTCATGGTGGCAGAGGGTGGGTATTTCAATACCATTTTCTTTTGCTGCTTTCAAAATGGTAGAACCTTTGTCAGCCTTTACCTTTTTTCCATCTATTGTTAGATTAACCATCTTATCTCCACCTGAGAATTTAAGGTTTGTTTATATATTACATCGTTTAGCCGGGCATACTTGACGCTCGATATGGGTTTGATATTCTTCTTTGAAGTGACGCAGGGTTGAAATGACCATGTTGGGAGCAGACTTACCCAGATCACAAAGAGAGGCTTTAGAGATGCAATCTGAAAGCTGTTGTAACAGGTCAAGGTCTTCTTCCTTCCCAATCCCTATGGATATATCATCCAGAATCTCCTTCATTCTTTTTATTCCTTCTCTGCAGGGGGTACATCTTCCACACGATTCCTCTTCCAGAAATGTCATGAAATATTTAGCTATGTCAACCATGCAGGTTTTATCATCCATAATAATCATACCGCCTGAGCCAAGCAATGAACCTGCCTTGTACAGATCATCAAAATCGATTGTTAAGTCGATGAGTGTCGCAGGAAGTATACCGGCTGGTGGTCCTCCTACCTGAATAGCCTTTAGTTTGCTCCCTTTGGGTACGCCCCCTCCCAGATTGTTGATAATCTCTTTTAAAGTAGTTCCCATAGGGACTTCTACCAGACAGGACCTGTTGACATTACCGGATAATGAAATGACCTTGGTTCCCTTGCTCCCGTTGGTACCGATTTTTGAATACCAGTTGGCACCCCTTGAGATGATAAGAGGAACATTACACCAGGTTTCAACATTATTGAGATTGGTAGGGCTGTCCCAGAGACCTTTTTCTGCGGTGTGGATATATTTGGGTCTGGGCTCTCCTGCTTTGCCTTCAAGACTTGCCATCAGTGCGGTTGATTCTCCACAGACATAACCCCCGGCACCTTCTTTTAGGGTAATGGAGAAATTAAAACCGCTTTCGAAGATGTTTTTGCCTAAGAGCCCACATTCATTAGCCTGATCAATTGCCTTTTGCAGTTTCTCTTTAGCTGACGAATTTCCATGGTGGAGGTAGATATATCCTTCCCTGGCACCTATGGCATATCCACCGATAATCAATCCTTCCAGAATACTGTGAGGGTCTGATTCAATGAGACTCTTGTGCATCCCAATACCCGGGTCCCCTTCACTGCAGTTGCAGAGAACGTATTTCTCCTTTCCTTTAGCCTCACGGCAGGTCTTCCACTTAAGACCGGTGGGGAAACCGCCTCCGCCTCTTCCTCTTAAGTCAGACTTTATTACAACACCAATGGTATCGGCAGGGGTCATTTTAGTTAGTGCCTTATTAAGAGCAGCGTATCCACCTCTGGCGATATACTCTTCTATGGATTCTGGATTGATGAGCCCAGCGTTCCTCAGGGTAACCCTTAACTGTGGGTGGAAGAATTTGAATTCTTTTAAGGCTGGTATTGTCTTGTAATCTGGTGGTGTTTTAGAGGCGTACTTGAACGTTTTGCCATTTACAATAAGGTCTTCCTCATTGGTTCTATAAAGTGCATGTTTTTTGAGTACCTTGCCTTTAGCAATAGCGTTAACCAGAGAAGGGACATCATCAGGTGTGATGTTTCCATAAGTAAGTTTTGGTTTACCAGGGACAGTTACCTCTACAATCGGTTCCTTATAACAGATACCGATACATCCAACGGGAACAACTGTAGCATCAACACTTTGCTTGCTCAGCTCATCTTTTAATTTTTCAATGACACCCTTTGCCCCTTTGGAAAGACCGCAGGGTGCGGTCCCTACCTGTATCCTGATGTTTTTAGGGCGAAGCAGCTTCTCTCCTTCACTTTTTAGTTTGTTTAAATCACGTAAGCTCTTTACTTTCATTTTATTTCTCACCTTTGAGTTTGATGATCGTCGTTTTTGCAGAATCCTTGTCAAGGATTTCCCCATCGATTTCAACTGCTGGTGCAGCAGTACAGCAGCCCAGACACCTCACCTTTTCTAAATTGAAATCCGTGTCTTTATATTCGTCCACGTCTTTCGCTATTTCTTCTTCAATCTCCTCTAAGGTTTGGTCAGAGTGCTTAAGATAACAGGAAGTACCCTGACAGACTCTTATGGTATGTTTCCCCTTTGGTTTAAGGCTGAAGGCCTTCTCAAAATAGGCGGCCACTCTGAAAACCTCACTTAAGGGCGTACGCAATTTATCGCTCAGATGGTTTAGAGCTTCTTCTGGTAAATACCCTTCCTGCTCCTGTATATCATGCAGGATAGAGATGAGCGACCCCTTTTCTGTTTTGTGTTTCTCAATGATTTCATCAACCTTTTTCATTTCCATGGTTACTCCAAAATGGGCTTGGTTAAGGAATTAATTTAAATTCGAAATGCGAATAGTTTTACTTACTAACTAAAATAGAAACGAATTTCTAGCAAAGATTAAAGAACCTGTCAAGTTTAATATTCACTATCTTTCATTTTTGAACAATGATAGAAAATCATGTAAACATATAAGAGACAATATGGGTTTTTTTATTCTCCAACTAAGTACTCTCCCTCATAGTATATTGACTTGATGTGGATACCTTTCACTCCCGCATAACCTGGATAAATCTCC
>RCNB010000583.1_pt1 | contig 23796 bp, 21 predicted proteins | sample 2041321 | NCBI WGS metagenome assembly RCNB01 (sample SAMN09708232, study PRJNA481090) | Marine sediment metagenome, whole genome shotgun sequencing project. | reverse complement strand
CTTGGATAGGCGCAATCCTGTTCGTAACGAATCTGGTCAAGTTCGCAGAACTGCACAACTTTCAATTCTGACTTTCTGAGGAAACCCTAGCTAGGACGATTTTGTACGCTCAAAACTTTAAAACCGCTTTCTTCTAGGTAAGATGTTATTTCCGACTTTCCAAAAACCCTGAATAGCGAACTATCATTTCCCAAAAGCACTTTGCCGTTGTCTTCGTTTAAGTAGTAGTCGGCCGACCAGTTAATTATGTTCTCCATACCTTTTTCCAAATACCAAATGGATTCTCTACTATAATGAGAACCTTCGACAAAAGATTCGTGTTTAACCCATTGATTTATAGAAATATAAGGTATAAAACGTATGGCATCTATGAAATCAAAAATGATACACCCTTTTGAATGAAGCGCCCCGAATATGCTGGAAAAGGTGCTATGCAAGTCGGAATTAGTCAATATGTAATTTATTGACCTTCCGGTAATAAGCGCTGCATCAAATTTCTTCGTAAGACTAAAATTACGCATATCGCCTTGAACGAAACTTGATTCGGGATTTTTTTGCCTTGCCAAAGCGAGCATATTTTCGCTATAGTCCAAACCAAGGTATTCTTGAAAATCTTTGGAGAATCTTGCTGCCAAATTTCCGGTTCCACATCCAATTTCGAGAATGTTCTGGGCGTTTTTTGATTTACATAGCGCCGCATAGAATTTATATTCCTCACCATAATCTATAAAGCCTTGGTACATCTTATCAAAAACTTTTGATAGTTGCTCACCAATTAAATTGTTCATAAGGCTATTCTTGTACTTATAATCTACTTTTATTTTTCAAAATAGTCGCGCTTATCTCCTTTAATAACTTTGCGCAGACCATCGCGGTCATATCATTAATATCCCTAGTCGGGTTATACTCCACAATATCGGCCCCTATAATGGGAGCCTTAATCTTCTGAATAATGTCAATGACCTGTCTTGTGCTCAAACCACCGGGTTCGTGGTGAGACACTCCTGGAGCATATGCGGGATCCAGTGCGTCGATATCAAGAGATATATAGATAGGATTACTGAATTCCGGGAGATCGGTAATATCAAAATCCTTCATTTCAATACTCTCAACATTTAGCTTTTTAGCCTGCTCCCTTTGATGTGCAGATAGTGTCCGTACTCCGACTTGTACCAGTCGGGAGGCCAGTTTATTTTCCATGATTCTTGCAAATGGACAGGCATGGGAATATTTATCTCCTTCAAATTCTTCATAGAGGTCTGCATGGGCGTCAATATGTAGTATTTGTATTGGCCCATTTACCTGATGGAATGCCTTCACGATGGGATAGGTGATGGAATGATCACCCCCCAAAGTAATTAACGGTTGGTCTATAACTAAATTCTTAGCGGTTATTTTTTCAATGTCGAAATATTCGTCAATCGTAAAATCACCGACATCATTGAATATTTCTGGACGTAGTTCCATACCTGTTTCAGCAAAGTAATTAGCCGAGTCACTTTGGTACGCTTTCCGAATCAATGGGGGTGCCAAACTCGTACCTCTAAGAAAGGATGATTTTTTATCATATATAATTCCTTGTAATACTATTTTATCTTCCATTGACCTAAAGTACTAAAAAAAGCTGCCTAGAAATAGGCAGCTTTTTTTACAAATCGTTCTTGAATTTATCTTAAAACTTATAGTTCAATGATAGGTTAAACATAGTTCCTAATTGGCTAAAGTGATAGCCATCATAGGTCATTTGCGAATACCGTTGATTGAACGTAATTAAATTTGATTGGTTTTGAACTTGCGCTGGATCGGCTAAAATAGCATTTCCGGCAGCGTTTTTAGATTGAAAACTCCACTCGGGCAATACGTTAAATAAGTTGTTTACATTCAATGCTATTGTGAACTTCTCTGTTGCGTTATAGTTAATACCCAAATCAGTAACAGTTTTTGGTGTGAATTCTGTAAATAAATCAGCACTCATACCTTGTTGTTGAAACATAGTTTTTCCGAAATACGTATTGTTCAATGAAAAACCAAATTTGTTGATATCATAGTTTATGCCTAAGATCCATTTTGTTTTTGGTCTCGATGTAAAGAACAAAGCTTCTTGTGTATCATTCACAACTGATTGCCCTGCTTGTTCTACCAGTTCGGGGTTTTTCACAGCACCATCACGTTCATTCTGTATGGTATAATTCCCTGATAAGTTAAAATTAAGAGTACCCGCACCTAAAGAAACACCCTTATAACTAAGAACAACATCCACACCTGAAGTTTTTGTGTCGATTGCGTTCACAAAGAAACTAACATCAGAAAGATTATTACTTGTCAATATATCATCCAAAGGTGTATTTCCAGCATCCGTAGGGCCAATCTCTGTACTCAATACAATACGATCCTTAACAGCAATGTTATAATAATCAAAAGTATAGCTGAATTTATTTGCAATTTTACCCCCAAAACCTACTGTAAAGTTATTCGAGGTTTCGGCATCTAATTGTGGAATACCTAACAATTTTGCCTGTGTAGAAACATTATTAATTAAACCACCTACCTGTATTCCTTGTCCAGGCACAAAGCTATACTGTGCTTTTTGAGTATAAATTTGGTGTAGGGTAGGAGCCCTGAAACCGGAAGAAATAGATCCTCTTAGCGTAAAGGCATCGCTAATTTTGTAGCGCGAACTGAACTTGTATACAAATGCATTACCAAAATCAGAGTAGTTCTCCGTTCTTATTGTGCCACTTAATAAAAAAGCTTCAGTCACATCATAATCTAAACTTAAATACCCACCAATATTATACCGGTTGAATTTACCTGAGTTTTGAGGAGAAGCGCCAGCAAATGAATCGGCGCCACCACCATCATACGATGCTAGTTCACCTTCGATTACTTCAAAAGTTTCTGTTCTAAACTCTGCTCCAAAACCAATACTAATCTTATCGGATAATAGTCTTGAGATATCAATATTGCCAACGTTATGAGAAAATTTAGTTCCACCCGGATCGAATGATTGCTGACTATTTTCTCTGTACAACTGTGAGCCTTCGGTTACCTCGCCATTATCGATAACGCCATTACCATTGGCGTCTACCCAAGTTGAAGGAGAATAAACTACATTTCGATTGTGCGTATTGTTAACTTTGTATGTTTGAGTGTTCCCACCGGTTGTGAAACTCGCATCGATATTCCAGTCGTTGATGGTAGATTTAAAACCAAGGGTGCCGTTATAATCGCTCAACAAACCTTCAAAGGTAGGTACGTAACCATCATAGCCTCCTGCGTTATTCGGATTGTTTCCGGGAAAGAAGTCCGCTAAGTAAGGGAAATCCTCTACAGTTCTCCAATAGGGAGTTCTATAATTGGCAAAGCTATTTACTGCCTTATAAACATAAGCTGCATTTGCATATAAAGTTGTATTCTCGCTTAGGTCATGTCCAAAGTTTAAAGAAAATTTTGCTGATGCCGTTTCGGGAGAACCATTTATGTTTCCAGCATCGGGTCTTCTCGATAAAAATTCTTGCACATCGGCAATATCGGCCCCGAAATCTGCGGCTTCACCAGCAGCATTTACCGTACCTGGTCGGTTAGCTTGGTTTACTTTTGATAAATCAATGGTATAGTTCACAAAGCCCTTATCATCACCAATAGTACTACCATTGTTTACAGTAACGCCAAACATTTCACCATCTCCTTCAGAAGTAATGCCTGAGCGAAGAGTCGCTGAACCTTCGTTCGGAGAATCTTTTAAAATAATATTCATAACACCGGCAATTGCATCTGAACCATACTGCGCAGAAGCTCCATCACGAAGAATTTCAACTCTCTTGATGGCATCCGTTGGAATGGCAGAAATGTCGGCGCCCGTTTCACCGCGACCGGGAGAAGTCTGTGTATAGAGAAGTGCACTTAAGTTCTTTCTCTTCCCGTTTATTAATATCAATGTTCTACTCGGACCCATATTACGTATTTCGTAAGGGTCTAATAAAGAAGTAGCATCGTTTACAGGAGTTTGAACCGTATTAAAAGATGGGATTCTATATTGTAAAGCTTTGTCAAACGTTACTTGACCAGTAGATTGAAGCTCTTTAACGCCTACAACATCAACCGGTAACGGCGTGTCGGCATTACTTCTCGGTGCCGTACGCGAACCTACTACAATAAATTCTTCTAATTGTACACCTTCAGAGAGTGTGGCGTTGATTACCGAGCGATCGGAAACTTTTTCCTCAACGTTGCCGAAGCCTATATAACTGAATACTAATGTTGCATCGGCAGGCACAGTTATTTCGTAGTTGCCGTCGAAATCGGTAGTCGTTCCGTTGGTTGTACCTTTTTCAACAATATTTACGCCGGCAAGGGCTAATCCGTCTTGGTCAGTTACATTACCTGTAACGACACTTTGTGTAATCGATAATTCTTTATGCAAGCCAATGTTCGGCTTCTCTGTGTTCTCTGCCCTAGCTTCTGAATAGCCACATAATAATAGGGTTGCCAGTAGGGAATTCGTAATTGTATTCTTTTTCATACTAAAATTTTGAGTTAATATTCATTTTGAGAAATAACCCGGTAACGGGTATTTGAGTTTAGTCTTTTAAAGGTGCTTTTTCACCTTCACATCTGTTGTAAGACAGATGGTGTTATGCAGTGCGTACTATGGAGATTATTATCCTTTAAGAAGAAAGGTGGTACTACATTCTGAACCGGGCAAGATAGGCTCAATATCCATCTACTTGGATAACTGCCATTGGGGTTTTGTCAGAATCATATCCATTTTATTCCAGTTTGGAATGTGGCAAATATAATATAAATCTATAGAAGTGTTAAAAAAGTATCAAAATATTACGTAATCCACGTATTTATTGCTCAAATTATAATAAGCATGCCGAATTCGTACCATTTAAAGGTATAGAGCATGTCCATCATTAATTACAATTGTAAAAACTATCTTTGCACGCAAATTAGAGAAATCCAAAATCTATTGTTCAACGACTAAAATCTAATAATGAAAGCAGGTATCGTAGGACTGCCCAACGTTGGTAAATCCACTCTTTTTAATTGTCTCTCAAATGCCAAGGCACAAAGTGCCAATTTTCCGTTTTGTACTATCGAACCTAATATCGGGGTCGTCAACGTGCCAGATGCGAGATTACAGAAACTTGAATCGCTAGTAAACCCTGAGCGAGTGTTACCGGCCACAGTTGAAATCGTTGACATTGCAGGGCTGGTTAAAGGAGCAAGTAAAGGCGAAGGACTGGGGAATCAATTTTTGGGGAATATCCGCGAAACCGATGCCATTCTCCATGTCTTGCGCTGCTTTGATAATGATAATATCGTTCATGTAGACGGTTCTGTAGACCCTATTCGCGACAAGGAAACTATAGACATGGAATTGCAGTTAAAAGATTTGGAAACGGTAGAGAAAAAATTTGATAAAGTAAAACGTGCTGCGAAAACGGGCAATAAAGACGCCCAAAAAGAGGAGGCCACTTTGAATAAGATTAAAACCGGACTAGAAAGTGGCACTTCAGTTCGGGCTATCGAATTAACTAATAATGAACGAATTGAATTCGTAAAACCTTTGCAATTGATTACCGACAAACCTGTAATGTACGTCTGTAACGTGGATGAGGAATCCGCTGTATCAGGAAATGATTATGTTGAAAAGGTGAAAGCCGCAGTAACCGACGAGAGCGCGGAGGTAGTCGTTTTGGCAGTCGGCACCGAAGCCGATATTACCGAATTGGAAACGTACGAAGAACGACTAATGTTTTTGGAAGACCTTGGTCTCGACGAACCCGGTTCTGCAAAACTCATTCGTGGGGCATATAAACTATTAAACTTAGAAACCTATTTTACCGCTGGGGTAAAGGAAGTAAGGGCATGGACGATTCCTGTTGGAGCAACAGCCCCACAATCGGCCGGTGTTATCCATACCGATTTTGAAAAGGGCTTTATACGGGCCGAGGTCATTGCATATGACGATTATGTGAGTTTCGGTAGTGAGACGAAAGTAAAAGAGGCTGGTAAGATGCGGGTCGAAGGCAAGGATTACATCGTTAAAGATGGCGATGTAATGCACTTTAGGTTCAATGTATGACGCGCCCTAACCCCCAAACGGGGTTTAGCTTTTCGTCGTCATAATATTCAAGATTCGCCGTTCTTATATTTAATTCGCCTATTTGCGAGTTAGGGGACTATCAACAATACCGCCCATTTTATTGTTAATTACTTTAACTTTTAGGGGTTTTATCTTCTTAATTGTCGTATTATCTTTAGCGATACGTTTTTTTGAAACCCCTGAGATATGTCCGATAATTCCCAATATACCGAAGATAACATTCGCTCGCTTGACTGGAAAGAACACATCCGTCTTCGTCCGGGCATGTATATCGGAAAATTGGGAGATGGTTCCTCAGCAGACGACGGCATCTACATTCTTTTAAAAGAAACCATCGATAACTGCATTGATGAATTTGTGATGGGAGCGGGTAAGACCATCGAAATTTCGGTACAAGGCGAGCGTGTTATCGTACGTGACTATGGCCGGGGCATACCGTTAGGGAAAGTAGTCGATGTGGTTTCTAAAATGAACACGGGCGGAAAGTATGATTCTCGGGCTTTTAAAAAATCAGTGGGGCTTAACGGTGTTGGTACGAAAGCGGTCAATGCGCTTTCCTCTTTTTTTAGGGTAGAATCGACGCGAGACGGGAAATCGAAATCTGCTGAATTTGAAATCGGAGTGCTCAAAAACGAAGAGCTTCTCGATGAGACCACAAGACGACGCGGCACTAAAGTGACCTTCATTCCCGATGAGGCTATCTTCAAAAAGTATAAATACCGCAACGAGTATATAGAGCGGATGCTCAAAAACTACGTTTATCTCAACCCTGGACTGACTATTATATTTAATGGCGAAAAATTTCACTCTGAAAACGGACTTAAAGACCTTCTTGAAGACAATAACAATATAGAAGACATGCTTTATCCGGTCATCCATTTAAAAGGAGATGACATCGAAGTGGCGATTACACACAGCAAAACCCAATACAGCGAAGAGTATCATTCTTTTGTAAACGGGCAGCATACGACACAGGGCGGCACGCATCAGTCGGCCTTCCGCGAAGCGCTCGTTAAGACTATCCGTGATTTTTATGGAAAAAATTATGATGCATCTGACGTTCGGAAATCTATAATTTCGGCCATTGCGATAAAAGTGATGGAGCCTGTTTTCGAGAGCCAGACCAAGACCAAGCTCGGCTCCACGGATATGGGAGGTAAATTTCCGACTGTACGAAGCTATATTAATGATTTTGTTGGAAAGTATTTAGATAATTACCTACATAAGAATCCTGGAACTGCCGATAAATTACAACGCAAGATTATGATGGCGGAAAAAGAACGCAAAGAACTTTCCGGCATACGTAAGTTAGCCCGTGATCGAGCTAAAAAGGCAAATCTGCACAATAAAAAATTGCGTGACTGCCGTGTTCATTTGGAGGATATGAAAAACGACAGACGTTTGGAAAGTACCCTGTTTATTACCGAGGGAGATTCCGCTTCCGGCTCCATCACAAAATCACGTGATGTGAACACCCAAGCAGTTTTTAGTTTACGCGGTAAGCCATTGAACTCTTATGGGATGTCAAAAAAAATCGTATACGAAAACGAAGAGTTCAATTTGTTGCAGGCTGCCTTGAATATCGAGGAATCTATGGAAGCCCTACGCTATAACAATGTCGTGATTGCTACGGATGCCGATGTAGACGGTATGCACATACGGCTTTTGTTGATAACCTTCTTTCTGCAATTTTTCCCCGAATTGATTAAAGAAAACCATTTGTATATTTTGCAAACGCCTTTGTTCCGGGTTCGAAACAAAAAGGAAACTATATACTGTTACAGCGAAGAAGAGCGTAGAAATGCCATCAAAAACCTTTCGGGCAAACCTGAAATAACACGTTTTAAAGGTTTGGGTGAAATCTCGCCTGATGAGTTCCAACACTTTATTGGTGACGATATCCGTTTAGAGCCTGTTATGCTCGATAAGGCAATGTCGATTGAACAATTATTGAAGTTCTATATGGGCAAGAACACGCCCGATAGACAAGAGTTTATTATAGAAAACCTTAAAGTAGAGGTCGATTTAATAGAAGAAAACCAAATATAAACTTGTCTGCCGGTAGGCAGGCCTAATAAACACGAGTCTTTCTAAATGGAAGAAAATGACGATCTGAATTTACCGGCCGGCGAGGATGGTTTGCCCGATAATGAGGCGAACGATACTGGTGAACAAAGCCTAGCTGCCGACGATGCTTCGAATACCAATGGTGACGGACCGGAACAAAATACCGATGAGTCTGTGGCCGCTGCAAGCGAAGAAAACCCACAAGATGATGCGCTCACTCGGGTGTCGGGCATGTATAAAGATTGGTTTTTAGATTATGCTTCCTATGTAATTTTAGAACGGGCCGTGCCTGCTATCGAAGATGGGTTTAAGCCGGTGCAACGTAGAATTATGCATTCGCTCAAAGATTTGGATGATGGCCGTTACAATAAGGTGGCCAATGTGGTCGGACATACTATGCAGTATCATCCGCATGGTGATGCGAGTATTGCCGATGCCATGGTGCAAATCGGTCAAAAGGAATTATTGATCGATACTCAGGGAAACTGGGGCAACATTTTAACCGGAGATCGTGCTGCCGCTTCAAGATATATAGAGGCTCGGCTATCAAAATTTGCCCTTGAAGTTGTTTTTAGCCCAAAAATTACAGAATGGCAATTTTCATATGACGGGAGGAAAAAAGAGCCCGTAAACCTTCCAGTTAAGTTTCCTTTGCTTTTGGCCCAAGGCGCCGAGGGTATTGCCGTGGGTCTTTCCACCAAAATAATGCCCCATAACTTCATTGAGCTGATCGATGCCTCCATAAAGCATCTAGAAGGAAAGCGGTTCAAGCTTTTTCCCGACTTTCCTACGGCTGGTATTATTGATGTGACCAACTACAACGAAGGGTTGCGCGGTGGTAAAATTCGCGTACGGGCAAAAATCGCACAGCATACAAAAAGCACACTGATTATAAGTGAGATACCCTACGGAACCAACACTTCTTCTTTAATAGATTCTATCCTTAAAGCAAATGATAAGGGCAAGATAAAAATCAAAAAAATCGAAGATAATACGGCGGCCGAAGTCGAAATTTTGGTGCATCTTCCATCGGGAATATCCCCGGACAGAACCATTGATGCCCTGTATGCGTTTACCGCATGTGAATCATCTATTTCACCTTTAGGGTGCATTATCGAGGACAATAAACCTCTTTTTATCGGTGTGACCGAAATGCTACGACGTTCTACCGAAGCTACTGTTGAACTCTTAAAACAAGAGCTTGAGATACAATTATCGGAACTTGAAGAACAATGGCATTTTGCTTCCTTGGAGCGAATTTTTATTGAGAACCGCATCTATCGCGACATTGAGGACGAAGAGACGTGGAAGGGTGTAATCGAGGCCATAGACAAAGGATTAAAACCTTTTACCAAAAGTTTGAAAAGGGCCGTTACCGAAGATGATATCGTGCGGTTGACGGAAATTCGTATTAAACGAATATCTAAGTTCGACCTTGACAAGGCCCAACAGAATCTGGACAATCTCGAACAAAAAATCGCCCAGGTCAAGCATCATTTAGAGCATCTCATCGAATATACCGTCAATTATTTCAAGAATTTGAAAGATACGTATGGGGCAGGGAGAGCGCGGAAATCAGAAATACGCACATTCGATGATATCGAAGCTACAAAAGTCGTTATCCGAAATACCAAGCTTTACGTTAACCGTGATGAGGGGTTTGTAGGCACCTCGTTACGAAGGGACGAATATGTTACTGATTGTAGTGATATTGACGATATTATTGCTTTTACCAAAGATGGCAAAATGATGGTTTTCAAAGTAGATTCGAAGACTTTTGTTGGTAAGGGTATCATCTATATTGCCGTCTTTAAGAAAAAGGACAAGCGGACTATCTACAATATGATCTATAGGGACGGAAAGGGTGGCTCCACGTACATCAAACGTTTCAATGTAACGAGTATGACACGCGATAGGGCCTATGATATGGGAAGTGGTAAGGCAGGTACCGTTGTTTACTATTTTTCAGGAAACCCAAATGGAGAAGCTGAAGTTGTTGCCGTAAACCTGAGGCAGGTAGGTAGCATAAAAAAACTGAAATGGGATATTGACTTTGCAGATGTCACGATTAAGGGTCGGGCCTCAAAGGGCAACATTGTAACCAAGTATTCCGTGAAGCGCATCGAACTAAAGGAAAAAGGCCTTTCTACATTAAAACCTCGTAAACTTTGGTTCGACGATGCCGTTCAGCGTTTGAATATTGATGAAAGAGGCGAGTTTATGGGTGAATTCACGAGTGAGGATCGTCTATTGATTGTCAATCAAAATGGTTTGGTGAAAACTGTGATACCCGAACTTACGCTTCATTTTGATAGTGATGTTGTAGTGCTTGAGAAATGGGTTCCGAACAAGCCTTTATCAGTAATTTATTGGGAAGGTGAAAAGGAGCTATTTTATGTAAAACGCTTTTTAATCGAAAGCCCCGATAGGGAAGAGAACGTGCTTACCGATCACCCTAAATCGTATCTGGAGAGAATAGCTACGGATTATAAGCCGATGGTAGAGGTAGTCTTTGGTAAAAAACGAGGACAAGATCGAAAAGAAAATTGGGTTGTGAACCTAGAAGAGTTTATTTCGATTAAGGGCATGTCCGCAATGGGCAACCAATTGACGAAAGATAAAGTTCTTGAAATTAACGGGCTGACACCTTTACCATATGAAGAGCCCGAACCGCCTAAAGTAGAGGAAATGGAAGTTGTTGATGAAGAAAATATTGAAGATTCAACACATTCGGATGTAAAAGAGCCCAATGGGAAGACCGAAAAAAATCCTGCTAAAAACCTTCCGGATAATACCAAAAAAGATAAAGGTGATGATCAACCGACGCTTTTCGATTAAAGCGGATAACCAATTTTTCCGATAAAATCAAAAACTTATTATACTACATTTAGTAGCAAAAATTTAGTTTATATAATCTTATACAACTTATTGAAAATTAAATTTTAACGTTAATATATTACTTTGAAAAATTTCATTCAAGAGTTCAAGAATTTTGCGATTAAGGGTAACATGATTGATATGGCCATCGGTATTATTATCGGTACGGCTTTCAATAACGTTATCAATACCTTGGTCAAAAAAATCATCATGCCTCCATTGTCATTATTGACAGATGGTGTTAACTTTTCAAACCGAAAATATATTTTAAGACAGGCTACCGAGGGATTGGAAGAAGTTGCTCTAGATTATGGTGAGATGTTCGAAGTGCTTATTGACTTTTTGATTATCGCATTGACCATATTTATGGTAATCAAGGGAATAAACAAGTTAAAAAATAAGGCCGAAGATCCCGATGACGTAGAAGTAGAAACCCCGAAAAATATTCAATTGCTATCGAATCTTGAAAAATTGATGAAAGAACAGAATTCCATCCTACGGGAAAAAAAATAATCCCAGTTTGTTTAACAATAGACAACAACTATACTTGAATATCTCAAAACGTTTAACAATTTGTCGATTAGATATGAATATACCTATCTTTGTTAAAATTTCTTTCTTTAGATGGATTTAACAAACCCCCTGATTTACGGAGTCCCCTGCTTTATTGCCTTTATTTTATTGGAAATTACCTACAGCCATACCCACGGAGATGAAGACCTATATGTATGGAAAGATTTAATGGCAAGTGGGGCAATGGGTGTTGGTTCGGCAATTTTAGGACCTCTGCTTAAAATAACCGTTCTAATTACTGTTTTTACTTATACGTATGAATTTTTTAACCCAATAGTCGATGGGGTTCGAACGAATATAATGGGATACGAGTCTTTCGGTTATGCCTGGTATGTATTTTTGTTTTGTCAATTGGCTGATGATTTTACGTATTATTGGTTTCATCGCGCCAATCACGAAATACGATTACTCTGGGCGGCACACATCGTACATCACTCATCAGATAATTTCAATCTAGGTACCGCTATTCGAAATGGATGGTTCACCCTATTGTATAAGCCTTTCTTTTACATGTGGATGCCGGCCATAGGTTTTCCTGTTGAAGTCGTGATTTTCGCCTTGGCTATTGAGTCATTTTGGCAATTTCAGTTGCATTCGAAATATGTGCCAAAGATGGGATGGATCGAGAAAATTTTTAATACCCATACCATGCACCAGGTGCATCATTCACAAAATGTCCAATATTTGGACAAGAACCATGGAGGTTTCTTGAATTTCTTCGATAAGATATTTGGCACATGGAAAGAGCTTGATGACGATGTTGATGTAAAGTTCGGTGTGATTCACGCTCCGAAATCCTACAATCCATTAGTAATTCTAACACATGAGTTCAAGGATATTTGGGCAGACGTAAAAAAATCTCCAAAACTACACCATAAATTCATGTATATTTTTGGCCCTCCCGGGTGGAGTCATGATGGAAGTACCTTAACGGTAAAGCAGCAACAGCGAGTGTTTCAGGAGCATAAGAAGAAAAACCCTGAAATGGTATACAGTCGGCCTAATTGATTATCGGGTTCATGCACAATTCCACAGTTAAGCTGCTAAAGAGTGCTATTTGTTCCCTTGTTTACACCTAAGGTTCTTATAACTTTTATTCCGAAAGATATATCTCTTTTCAAAAGATTTTCCTGTTTTCAATTCTCTGATGACACTTCTTTTATCTCGGACTTCGTATTCTTTTCCCTCCGAAGGTCTAAGAACTCTACTAATAAGGAGAAGGTAATGGCAAAATACAGATACCCCTTTGGTATAATACCCACTTCATTGTGGAACACGATTAAATGGCCTATATGGGCAGCCTCGGCGATAAGCATAAACCCGATAAGTATAAGAAAAGAGAGGCCAAGTATTTGAATGGAAGGATGCTTGTTAACGAACTCTCCAACGGGATTAGCGAACAACATCATTATAACCACAGAAATAACAACGGCAACGATCATTAAAACCAAAGCGTCATTCGGATTAGGTGAAATACCGTTGGTCATACCGATTGCGGTCAAAATGGAATCGAAGGAGAATACAATGTTGATAAGGGTAATCTGCACGATTGCCTTCGATAGTGAGGTAGATTGCGATTTCTTTACTTCGGCTTCGTCGTGGCCTTTGTGCTCTACTTTCTCATGTATTTCTCGAGTACTTTTATAGAGCAGAAAAAGTCCTCCCGCGAATAGGATAATGGCTTGACCACTTATGCCTCCCGAAATCCAACCACTATCGAACACCCAGAACGGTTTACTCGCTGCCGTTAACCAAGTAATACCGAATAAAAGAACAATCCGCATGACCATTGCCAGTACCAAGCCGATATTGGTCGCTTTCTTCCGCTGGTCTTTCTGTAGTTTGGCTGCCGCAATTGAAATAAAGATAATATTGTCGATACCCAAGACGATTTCAAGAAAAGTAAGTGTCAAAAGTGCTATCCATGCATCTGGGCCAGCAAAGATTTCAAACATAATATGGTGGCTTTAAAGGTTTAAAATAAGTTCGAGTCTCCCATAAAACTAGGATGAAAGTAGTTTTGGAGCTACTGCAATTGCCAACTGCTCATTATTTACTGTTTACTCTTATAGCGGTTCCTCTAGATTTTTGGCTTTGGCCGACAATGTTGTATTCAAATGTATAGGATTTATCTGTAGTGGACAATATTTTCATGTGGACGGACTTTTCTTCGGCTTTATTCATTGGATTCAGCTTTTTTACGATATACTCGCAGTCGTTTATCCAACGGACGGAAGACGAATCGGCTTTCCCATTGAAATAATCAATTTCGAGAGCGCCATTGCGAACAAATGTAGTAGTCATCTCTTTTTCGTTTAAAGACGATGTAAAAGAGAACTCCCCGTTTTTAAAGGTTTTACAGTCCCTTTCCGGCTGATAACATGAAGACATAAATACAAGTAAGGGTAAACAGAAAATTGCTTTTTTGACCATCCCTGCAAAATAAAGAAATTAAGGGACAGTTTTGAAATGTATGATTGAATTCTAGAGAATGAAGTGGTTTAAACGCTCTCTTTTATGTGCGAATTACTTTTTTTCTTCTTGATTTTATCTTTTTTAAGTTCCGTAGTCATTTCCAAAAGATATTTAGAACTTATACATCGGTATAGGCTTTAAAGCTTCCATCAGAATAAAAAATCACAATTTTGTCGATTACCTTTTTTAGATTCTTAGCTGATAGCTTGGGGTGTTTTTTCCCTTCTAAGGCCGGAGATTCAAGTGCTAGGGTAGGGGCAACTTCTTTTTTAGTTTCAGCAGGGAAATTACCTTTCCCATTCAATAACCAATATAAATTTACTTCAGGAAACGCCTTTACAACTTTCAGTACGAATTCAAGGCTTGGCTTGTTGCGCCCAGATAACAAATGGGAGATACTTGAACGCTGTACGTTCACTTTATCCGCAAAACTAGAAGCCGATAAGCTGTAATATTGAAGAAGATGCTCAAGACGTTCAATGAAATCAGATGTGTTTACCATTGTAAATTTTATAGACATAAATGTAGTAAAAAAGACTCATTTTAGTAGAAATATATTAAATTATCTACTTATTTGGTTTAACTTTCCTACAAGTAATAGTTTCTATATAACTGGTTTAGAGATATCTAAAATATTTTATGTACAGACGAGTAAGCAATACAAATATTGTGTTACAAATGTATATAAATCATATCCAAACCTCAGAATAAACAGTTTACAAAAGTAAATTATGATGTTTACAGGTGTAAATTATTTAGCTATTACTTTTGTTGTATAAATTTAATGTCTAATGAAGATTGCGCATTCCGAATATGTTTCCATAAAAGAAATTACAGTTCAAGGTCGCTATGTAACCAATGAACATATATTAGAATTTCTTAAAAATAAAGGCCAGAAGTTCTTGGTGAAAACAATTGGTAAATCTGTTGAAAACCGTCTTATCAAAAGTATAGTTTTGGGAACAGGACCAACTAAGATTATGATGTGGTCACAAATGCATGGTAACGAGTCGACTACCACCAAGGCCGCACTAGATTTGATTAAATTTCTTGATTCCAGACTTAATCTTGCCGAAACAATTCTAAAACGTTGTACGATTGTAATCATACCCATGTTAAACCCTGATGGTGCTGTCGCATACACCCGTGTAAATGCAAACGAAATCGACTTGAACAGAGATGCGCAACAAAGAACCCAACCAGAAAGTGTTGTACTCCGAACGGTTTTCGATGAATTTCGGCCTGACTACTGCTTTAATCTACATGATCAGCGTACGATATTTAATGTTGGCCGTACTTCTAAGCCGGCTACAGTATCTTTTCTGGCACCTGCGCATGATGAAGAACGAACGATTTCAGAAACGCGCTCCATGAGCATGAAGCTGATAGTTGCCATGAACACAGTCTTGCAACAAATGATTCCTGGACAGGTAGGGAGGTATGATGACGGCTTTAATGCCAATTGTGTTGGTGACACATTTCAAATGTTAAATACACCGACCTTATTATTCGAGGCCGGACATTACCCCAATGACTATGAACGCGAACGGACTAGGGAATATATTTTTCACGCACTTTTAGCGGCACTAAATTCTATTTCAAAAAATGAAGTCCAGAATTATGCACAAGAAAGGTATTTTGACATACCCGAAAACCAAAAACGTTTCTTCGATGTTTTGATTATGAATGCCGACCTTGTGAATCCCTCTTTGGAGAATGGCAGTGCAATAGGTCTGTTATTCAAGGAAATTTTGAAAGATAATACCGTTCAATTTATCCCAAAAATTGAAAAAAAAGGAGACTTGCAGCAATACTATGGTCATAGCGTGTATAACTGTTCAATTATTAGCGATTTGAAACAATTGCAACAACAGCTTTTTTATAGGATAATTAAATCCAAAATTTGAATAATTTTTCCAAAAAAGAGGAAATCATTACATTTTTGTTAAAAAAAACAAACTTTTGATGCATATTATTTCTTAATTTTTTATTTTTGACTGAAATATAAAAATTATGGGAAAATCAAAATTAGACGAAATTGACCACCAGATTCTGGATATGTTGATAGACAATACCAGAACCCCTTTTACCGATATTGCCAAAAAATTGTTGATTTCTGCCGGGACTGTGCATGTCAGGGTAAAAAAAATGGAAGAGGCGGGTATTATAAGAGGCTCGTCGCTTACTCTTGATTATGTGAAACTTGGGTATGCTTTTATCGCATTCGTGGGCATATTTTTAGAAAGAACGCACCAAACCAAATTTGTAATTGAACGGCTTGGAGAAATACCTAATGTCACTATAGCACACATCACAACTGGAAAATTCAATCTCTTTTGTAAGATTCGCGCAAAAGACACCACGCACGCCAAGAATATTATTTTCAAAATTGATGACATTGATGGTATAAGTAGAACCGAGACCATGATTTCTTTAGAAGAAAGTTTTAACGATAAAAAACGGCTGATGCATACAATCTTTAACGAATTGTAGGTATTCGGCGATTTCAATAATCTGAATCCCGAACATTTTCCGTTCGGGATTTTTTTATAGCTTCATGTACTATGAGAACTTCTGAACTACAAATCTCTGAGCCCTTTCCTTTTTATAAAACCTATATCGATGTTTTGGGCGATGTAGAGTTGCTCGATATGTTAAAGCGCCAACTAGGCAATTTTCAAGAGTTTATTGAAAGTATTCCTGACGATGGACTTTTGTATAGTTATCAGGTCGATAAATGGACCATTGCTCAAGTACTTGTTCATATTATAGATACGGAACGGGTTTTTCAATATCGTGCACTTTGCTTTTCACGCGGAGATAGCACCCCTTTGCCGGGTTTTGATCAAGATATTTACGCTGTTCATTCTATGGCCGATAGAAGGTCGAAGGAGAGTATTATGGAAGAATATAAAGTCGTTCGCAAGTCTACTATCGCAATTTTCGCAAATCTTGACCGTGAAACGCTTGATAAGATAGGCAACGCCAGTAATATGGAGTGGAGTGTTGGTGCTTTGGGTTTCGTAATCTGCGGGCACCAAAAATACCACAGAAATATACTACGCGAACGCTATTTGGGGTGATTAAAAAAATCACTTTTGATCTTGGCTAATGAAACGTAATATATTGTTTAATAGCTCCTTAGGTCGATAATAAAATTCGATTTAGTCTATGTCATCCTCTTGTTCGAAGTCTACTTCCGTTTCCGCCTCAAATTCCTGTGATTCGACCCCTTCTAAAACGGGTTCTGATTTTGATACCAGTTCTTTTTCAATGGTATCGTCAAAATTGGAAATAAAATTGGCCAGACTTTTAGATATTTTCACTAAATAAATAATATCCGAAGTTTTTAACTCAACAGCTTCGATAGTTTCACCATGTGCATTTTTGAAAACGACAATGTCGTCGTCTCCATAACCATCTGGATAATTTTCGATTAGGAGTGCGGCAAGCGCATGGTCCAGTTTTTTGTAATCAACTAATTTACGTAACATAAGTAGGTCGGTTTTTGCCCTTGGGATATAGGGAGATATTTATAAAATAGGTTTAAAACTTTTACCTAAGCTATACATTTCTTTCTTTGGTATTCCCAAAGAGTTGTCAATTGCAATATTTAGTATATGAAGTTAGTGTTCGGCGTAGTATGCGAATGCGGTCTTGAATAATTCATCAGGAATCTGAACATCGATAATAGGCTTTCCGATACTTTGAAGGAGCACAAAATTGATATTACCATGTGAATTTTTCTTGTCGAACTTTAAAAGGGAAACAATGGTGCTGATATCTTCGTCTGAGAATACGGTTTTTTGATAGCGCTGAAGAAAGGTATTTTTAATATCATGAAGTTCAGCCCGCGAAAGTTCCGTTAGTTCTTTCGAAAGAAAGGCTTCCAAAATCATGCCGATGGCAATCGCTTCACCATGAAGTAACGTTTCTTTATCTGGGCGTTCCAAAAAATACGATTCGATGGCATGACCCAATGTATGGCCGAAATTTAATATTTTACGCAAGTTTTGTTCCGTAGGGTCTTGTAATACTACTTTATTTTTAATGACAACAGATTCGTATATCAAATCGTCAATTAACGAAAAGTTCTCTACATTTTTCAACGCCTTCCAATATGAAGCGCTTTGAATAAGACCATGTTTCAACATTTCGGCAAAGCCACTTTGTAGCTGCCGTTCTTCCAAGGTTTTCAGAAAACCGGAAACGATGACTACCATTTCAGGTTGGTTGATTACGCCTATCTGATTTTTTAAAGCCCCAAGATCCACACCCGTCTTACCACCAACGGATGCATCAACCATCGACAATAGGGTAGTGGGCACGTTTATGAACGCGATACCTCTTTTAAAGGTTGATGCCACAAAGCCCCCCAAATCTGTGATTACACCTCCTCCGAGGTTGATGACAAGGCTCTTGCGGTCGGCATCAAGTTCTGAAAGTACTTCCCAAACTTGAGTGCAGGTTGCTATGTTCTTATTGATTTCGCCCGATTCGATTTCAATAATCTCAAAATCATGGTCGCCCTGTAACCTGGCCATAAAATCTGGTAAACAAAATTGATGGGTGTTTTCATCGACCAAAATAAAAATCTTGGAGTATGATTTCTGGGAAAGATGGCTATTAATGGCATCATAGGCCCTTTGATTAAAATGAACTGCGTAAGAAGATGTGGTAATCGACTCCATCAAATAGTATTTTTATTTATCATTCCTGCGAAGGCACGAATCTTTCCAATTTATTGTTCCAATTATAAAGGAGACAAAAGCTGGCACCATTCTTTAGTTATTTGCTTTTGTGATTACTTTAAAGGAAGTAAACCTCTAAATTGACTTGCAAAATAAAGGATATTTTTTACCTAAAGAATACAATTTCTGTCTTTATATTTGATTCCGCTAGAAACTATATAAAATGAATCGAATTTTTGAAGATACCGCCACGGCCTTTACCCTTAAAACAGACGCCGAATTGGAACGTGCCTATTTTTTGTTCAAGATGATTGCCAACGAACCTTTGGTGCGTATCGGTACTGCCATGACCAATTTTGCCATCAAAGCACACCTTCCGGTAGAAGGATTGATCCGTGCAACAGTATTTGACCACTTCTGCGGTGGGGTCAGTGAATTGGATTGCTTGCCCAATGTCGATAAGATGTATGAGAAAAATGTATGCTCTGTATTGGATTATTCCGTTGAAGGTAAAGACACTGAAGATCCTTTTGATGATGCCCTGGCCATGATTTTAAAGGTTTTGGATTTCGTAAAGGAGAAGGATGCTATTCCCTTTGCCGTTTTTAAACCTACCGGATACGGACGTTTTTCACTTTTCAATAAAATAAGCGAAGGTAAAACCTTGACAGCAAAAGAACAGGAAGAGTGGAAAAGAGTGATTGCCCGTTTCGAGAAAACGTGTAAAAAAGCCCATGATCTCGATGTTTTACTGTTAATCGATGCCGAGGAGAGTTGGATGCAAGATGCAGCCGATCAATTGATAGAAGATATGATGCGCAAGTACAACAAAGAAAAACCCATCGTATTCAACACCCTGCAGATGTACCGATGGGATCGCATGGATTACCTAAAAAACCTGTATGAAAAGGCCAAATCAGAAAATTTTAAAATTGGAATTAAAGTAGTGCGCGGTGCGTACATGGAGAAAGAGAACGAAAGGGCCGAAAAAAAAGGATACCCCACACCGATCTGTGCTTCGAAAAAGGAAACTGATGATAATTTTGACACTGCAGTAGAATATATAGTGAACCATGTGGATGCTATCGGGATTTTTGCAGGAACACATAACGAAAACAGTAGTTATCGTTTAATAAAACTCATGGAAGAAAAAGGGATTTCAAACAACGACAGTCGTATTTGGTTTGGACAGCTTTATGGAATGAGCGACCACATCTCTTTCAATTTGGCCGATAAGGACTATAATGTGGCAAAATATCTCCCTTTCGGACCTGTTCGAGATGTCATGCCCTATTTGATTCGTCGTGCCGAGGAAAACACATCGGTTGCAGGGCAAACTACGCGCGAACTGACTTTATTAAAAAAAGAACGGAAGCGGAGGAAAATCTAAAGTTTAGCCTGTAATTTCAGCTGGAGGTTAATTTTGGTGGTATTCTGCGAGATTATGGCCAAATTCCGTACTTGCTATCGAAGGCAAGTTAGCAGTCTATTTTACAAACACGCATAGCGAACTTTTCGCATTCTTTGTAATTTTTGCGGTTAAAAAATCAAACCACTATTCGATACAAACCTCCTCTAACCTTACTTTTTCCGTACAATTAATGACTTTCATTAGTGCCTCCTTATCTTTTACCAGTCCTTCGATAAAATAGGTTTTACAAGGTTTGGATTTGGTATCGCTTTTTCCGAAATCTACTTCTCCTTTTCTTAGAAAATAGGCGATATCTAGGGTGTCCAATTTTTTTTCTTCCATCAATCGCTTGATTTCGTCGGAATAGGATATCGGTTTCGAACGAAGGTCTTTCAAGGTTCTACAATTTGGAAAGTAACAGAATTCCGTTCCCGTCTCTTCCGTTTTTTTCTTTAGAAACACGGTTAGAAATACGATTCCGATAGACAATCCGACTAGATAAAAACCCAAACGTTTAAGGAAGGCCATTTTTTAGTTACTAAGTTAGCGGGTTAAAAAGCAAGAAAGTTAGAAGTTTAAGGTGTGGTATAGAAAGTTCATGCAAAAGTAACCAAAACCAAAATTCTAAACACTGAAATTATAAATTTCAAAATAGTCGGAATTTGAACTTCATACGCGCATATGTGGTTGAACTTTTCTAAAATATCAGAAAATTAATATCGCTGTACTGCAGATCGAACCATTCTCCAACCGATTTATTGGTCAGTATACCGTGGTACATGTAGAGTCCGTTACGAAGGCCTTTGTCAAAGCGCAACGAATTTTCCATACCACCGTTTTCGCCGAGTTCGAGTAAATAGGGGGTAAAAATATTACTGATTGATAGCGTAGCAGTCTTTGGATAGCGTGAAGGAATATTCGGAACGCAATAATGGATTACCCCAAATTTTTCAATAGTGGGTTTGGCATGAGTGGTTATTTCACTAGTTTCAAAACAACCTCCCATATCGATGCTGACATCCATAATGACAGCCCCTTTTTTCATATGCTCTACCATCGTACTCGAAACCACGACCGGAGATCGATCTTTACCCCGGGTCGCTCCAATGGCAACATCACATCGTTTCAACGATTTCAATAGATTCTTTGGTTGTATGGTAGAAGTGTAGACCGTTTGCCGTAAGTTGGCCTGAATATTACGTAATTTAGTAATGGAATTGTCAAAGATTTTCACATTTGCCCCAAGGCCCAAGGCCGATCGCGCAGCAAATTCCCCGACGGTGCCAGCTCCGATAATCACAACTTCTACAGGCGGTACGCCACTGATGTTTCCAAACATAAGTCCGTTGCCATCGTTGGTAGCCGCCATAATTTCAGAGGCAATAAGAACAGATGAAATTCCCGCGATTTCGCTCAAAGAACGCACTGCAGGGTATTTTCCATCGTCATCGCGAATGTATTCGAATGCAATGGCCGTAATACGCTTTTTGGCCATTTTTTCGAAGTATGCCTTGCTCTGTGTTTTTAACTGTAAGGCCGATATGACTGTCGTCTGTGGGTTTATCAATTCAATTTCTGAAAGAGAAGGAGGTTCTACTTTCAGCAATAGCGGGCAAGCGAATACCTTTTTTGTATCTCTTGTTATTTCTCCGCCTGCATTGGTATAATCCAAATCGGAATAATTTGCCCCTTCTCCTGCACCAGATTCAATCAAGACCTGATGACCGTTTGAAGTAATAGCGTTTACGGCATCTGGTGTCAGACAAATACGTTGTTCTTGATATTGGTTTTCTTTTGGGATACCGATATAAAGTTCCCTTTTCTGCCGAAGTATTTCTAAGGTTTCTTCTTGCGGAAGTAACTGTTGTTTACTAAAGGGAGAGGCCGGTTGGTTCATAGAGATTACTTCTAACCGTAGCGGTTTCGATTAACAGTAAAAATACGATATTTTGTTGAACTAAAAATAGGTGTTCAGATAGGAAGCCTATTTACATTTTGTGGGCGAAGAATTAGAATCTTAGACGTATCCAATTGTTCAGCTGGGTTTGAAACTGTCTGAATATCGATTCTAAGTTATCAGTTGAAAGTTTTTGGTCAATTTTTTCGGAAAGGGTAAGGTATTCTTTAGCCTCTTTTGAAGTATTTGTGAATGTTGCTTCGGACTCGGTTTTGATATTTTGAATAACTTGTTTTTCTTTGAGGGTATTCAACTCCGTTTCCATGGCTTCCAAATCAATACCATGAACATATTTGTCGTACAGTTTAATCCTAATAAAATAAACGAATGGAATAACTACCATACAAACAGGTAGTAGCCATAGTAGATTTCTGGTATCAACAAACTTATCACTAGTGTAGAGCACTTCAAAAATTTGAAAGGCATACATCATAATCGGAATCAAGATTATATGATACCACCAATGTTTGCATGTCAAAAACCAAATGAATAGTAAGATAAGTGGAACTATTTTTCCTAACAAAAACCAACCATAGGTATTCAAATCTAAGAAACCATTACTATCTATTTTGAAGCCAAAAAGATTAATTGTAGCCTCTGGGTCTTGAGGCAAATATTCATGTAGTTTGAAAATGAACGGCGAACTAACAATAATAAATAACGCAATTGACTCTATTACAAAGCGTGTTCTTATTTTTTTTTTGTTCTGAGGGTGCTTTTTCATCAATAAAGAAATCTGGTATTACATCAGTAACGAAAAAAAGGGTAATTTATTGATTACCCTTTTTAAAAATTTCAAAATGTTCTGAAAGCTTCTGCCATACCTATGCTGGACATCGCAATTAGTCCACAGCTACAATTAATCGATTTTAGTTTTGCTTACTGATTCTATTGCCTGTTGTTGGTCCTAACTTTAGTTCTATCTACTGACCTGTTATTGGTCCTAACTTTAGTTCTATCTACTGACCTGTTATTGGTCCTAACTTTAGTTCTATCTACTCCTTCTTCATATACCGCATCATCAGCGGCAATATCATTAGTTTCACAGGAGACAGTTAAAAGGGTAACACATGCCAAAAGGCCAAATACTACTTTTTTCATTTACGGGGGTTTTTAGTTAATTAATTGTTTAATTCGCTCGCTAAAGTAGGAAAAAAATGACTAAAAATATACTATTTAACGTGAAAATAAAACCTTTTAACCGATAAATCATACCGTTTATCGAAATTAACGATAAACAGGCAATATATTTCGCCCAAAAACGATGTTGCACCTCTTTTTTAAACATTTTTTCTTTGCAATACCATTGTTATCTAATAAAAGATGTAAAATCTCTGCTCTACAAGAAGCAAGAAGGTAGAATCTAGACTAGAGTCTAATAATCTAATAAACAACTATTTATAAACTAATTGTTTGTGGAATATTGGAAAAAGTCAAAAAGATGAAGGCTTTGAAAAAGTGAGCTCTTCTATATTGTTTGGTCTTGTAGTCCAAACGGAATGTATCTTTTCCGGGATGTAGCATTTTTTTAATCAAACAATAATCGAGGTCGTCTTGAGTTTTAAATTTGGATCGAAAGAAAGGGTTGCGGACATTTGTGTCGCTAAACGGAAGTCCACAACCCAATGTA
>RCNB010001635.1_pt1 | contig 23846 bp, 16 predicted proteins | sample 2041321 | NCBI WGS metagenome assembly RCNB01 (sample SAMN09708232, study PRJNA481090) | Marine sediment metagenome, whole genome shotgun sequencing project. | reverse complement strand
ATATTTCCGTCGACCTCCCATCTAACACCTCCATGTTTGATATTATGTCAAACTTTTCGGTGTGTCCAAGAAATTGGGGGAAGTCCAGATTCCTCGAGAAAATCCCAAATTTCCTTTGGTAAGATTTTATACTCCATTCAACTAGATTAGGCGAGATTAGACAACTTTTGTGACGCATTTGTGACGCACGGGCATCAGTCTGCCTATGATTTGCGGGCTGAATCCCAAAGCCGCTAACGGTTAGCCACAAAGGGAGCCGTTACTCCCCATTGTGTTCAGCCAGTGAGATAATCGCCTCTTGGATACGCGACATGCAACAAAGCATTGATTGGGATGAAGCAGTGGCCACCTTTGGGCATACGATATCTTTTTGTTTATTGTAAGAAACCTATTGTTCTATTTTGGGATTATTTGGACGAGTCTGGCCAAGGATTTGATAATGATGGTTTGGATACCCACTCTGTACCATTAAAATATAGCATTTGCTGTTTAAGGTTATCAATATATTCATCATCAATTTGGCTAAATATTTTTCCAGCGCTCTTAAGGGATTTATGCCTTTTCTTGAATGAACTGCTACGGATGATATTTACAAGATTCAATTTAAAATCCATCTCATAAAGCAAGCTACTATGTGTTGCTCTCAAATAGAATCCAGGATTGGATAAGATTCCGATTTGTTTTATTGCCTCAAGTTCGCTTATAGCCCTATCCACATCTGTTCGGGGGAAAAGTATATAATAAAGTTGACTGCCCAACCTATTGTCTTTACATATGTATTTAGTAGAAAATTGAGGGGAATATCCATCAATATTATCGACATCAAATGCGATTAAAACACCTTTTGTATACTCATTGTTTAGCCCTGATACGATTAGTTCCTCTTTTCCATCTTCATTCAGATCGGCGAAGGCATAATCTGTGAACTGTCCAGAATTCCAATATTCGCCAAGCTTGTCTCCTTTGCAATTCAAAATACATAACTGAGTTGGGAATCGTTGTACTGCGAAGGATATAACAATAATCTCAAAATTCCCGTCGCGATCACTATCGCTTACATCAAATCCATGAATCAAGAAATCGGCAAAGATTGTGTTCCCAAATTCAATCCTTTTTCCTGCAGTAAAAGTCCACAATCGCTCTCCGTTTTCTTTAAAGCAGTACAGCTTATCGCTACCATATGCTCCTTCAGTGATAACACTGAATAGAACTTCAATACTGCCATCATGATTTATATCTATAAATTTCAGGAGAGGAAATCTCGGATTGGATGGCTCGCTATCTGATAATGTCTTGATTTGAAAGTGCTTTCGATAGTGCTCCTCATTCTTAAGTTTTTCTTTATTTGTGTCGAATTCCCATAGTTCTTTCCCGTTTTCATTCAATATTTTCAATAGTGAATTAGTAATCTGGAAATCGAATGGCTGAGTTTTTGCTGTTGCCCTTACTAAGAATAAGGCGAACATGGCACATACTGAGATAATTGGAACTGCAAAAAATAATATCTTATTTCGTGAAATTAATCGCGTGGTGGTCCTATCGTGATTTAGGTTATTTGCACGGGTACTAAGCCACCTGTCTATTTCATCTTTATGAGCATATACCCTTGATTTTTCTGAACCTTTAACTCGATATACGGGCAGATCCAGTTCGACTTCCCACCTTCTACACGTGCGAACTCCACAGTCCAAATATTCAGCGATTTCTTTCCAGGTGTTCAGCCTTGCTCCATTGTTATGTTTCTTTCCCATTCGCACAATTATATAAAAGCTATTTGATATTTCATAGATAACTTATTTGGTGTTGATATTCAAGAACCTGCCAAAATGGGCCAAAATACGACATTTTTAGTAATGGGAGGCTAAACTCTTGACCCTTTACTATTAATGAATCTATTCTTTGCATAGAAATAGAATGGGAATAAAGAGGCGGGCATGAGGGTTTTTGCTCATGGTTAGATGTCAAAATGTGACATGATCTGACAAGATATGACATTCCAATCGAATATATTGACAGATAGTATTGTCGCTGCATATCATCGAAGTGATATCGCAAAGGGGAAAACGTGAAAAAGTGAGTTTGACAAGTAAGATAAATAGAAGAGATTTCTTAAAAAACACAGCTACCGCAGCACTCGCCCTTCCATTTGCAGGATTAGAAGCATATGCACTTGGACAGGAAGCACACCAAGTCAGTGTTATCAATGTAGAAGTGCCAACAAGAGTCTTTAAAGGAAAAGAATTCCTAGACACCTTAACCATAGATGACTTTGAAGTGCTGGAAAACGGGATTCCGCAACAATTAGATGCCATGTATCTCATTAATCAGACAAATATAAAGAGAAAAGAAGGCGCTAAGGAATTCAACCCAAATACTGGAAGAAATCATTACTTAATCTTTCAAGTCACACAATACAATCCAAAAATAAAAGAAGGTATTGAACATTTCTTTACAAACAGCCTTTCACCTAATGACAACCTAAATATCTGGACTCCTATCAAGAGGTATGGCCTCACAAAAGAGGCAAGACAAAAAAAATCCAATAAAGAACTTGCAGAGGAGCTTAACAAAATCATAAGAAAGGATATTAGTATTGGAATGTCAGAATATAACAGCATTATCAGGACTCTTAAAAGGCATGCCCGTACCATACAGTATTCAGCATCAGGTACTATTGATACCTCGCAGCTGATGATGGAAATGGAAAGCGAGCCAGGAGCAGCAATTATGGGTATTAATTTTGCTCTTGAAAGATACTCTCAATCCCTGCAAAGACTTGAAAGTATACGTAATTTTGATATAAAGAGTTTTGTACAGTTTGCAGAAATCCTGAAAAAACAGCCTGGAGAAAACAATATCCATTTCTTTTATGAAAAAGAATACAAGCCAGAAATAAACTCGCGAGCAATAAACAGATTAATAAGCACATACCACGATGACGTAAACATCATGGGAAAGGTGCAGGATTTGTTCCAGTCCTATCATAAAAAAATTAATATTGATAATAAAGTGCTGGCCCAGATATACTCAGACTCAGGCGTCCTGTTTAACTTTATCTTCCTGAACTTAAAAAAAGATAATACTTCAGGAATAACCATGAAGGAATCTTCAGAGGATATTTTCAGGGCATTGTCAGACGTGTCCACTGCAACAGGAGGAAAAGTGATTAATACAAGCAATCCTGCAGCTGCATTTAAAGAAACAGCTGAGCTTTCTGACAGCTATTATCTCCTGTACTACGTTCCAAAGAACCCGGTAAATGATGGTACCTTTAAGAATATAGATGTAAAAGTAAAGGACAGAGACGACCTGACAATCCTAAGCAAAAAAGGTTATTTTGCAAAGTAAAAATATATAGGGGAGGTTTAAATGTTTAAAAAGCGGAATGTGTGGTTCGTCTTTTTTTTGGGAGTCATTCTTATGGTTTCGTGGGGGGCTGCTCCAGCACAGGTGAAGACTCAAGATAAACCGGTTAAAATCCCCAAACCACCTAAGGATGAAGAGCCATCCTCTCCGTTCAGCCTGGCCGAACACAACCTGGTGACGGGAGATGCATGCGGCGATCTTCGTGTGATGCACAGGAACGATGATCCGCAAGCTGATGAATATCTTGAATATACAGAGGGCTGGAAGGGCGGATCTTCGGACATCGATGATTACTACTCCCTCCAGCTTGCTGAGGTGACCGGCGACGGTTATGTCGACCTGGTTGCTGCCGGAGTAGTAATGGGGGGAAGGAATAACGACTTTGCTTCTCAGACAGTCCTCGAAGTCTGGTCGGGTGATCCCAATGAAGAAACCAATCCGGTCTTCAGGTACGTGATTATGAATGATTGGCTCGAGTGGGGCACGCGCATCGAAGTGTGCGATATCGATGGGGAGGGAACTCCGGATATCGTGCTGAAAAGGCGCAAACAGATCGATATCTTCAGTGCTGAAGATTTCGATCTGTGGTGGTCAGAAGCAGCCGGCCCGGACCAGACTTTCGCGGGCATGGCTCTCGGGAATGCCACCGGCGATGGGAGCAGGGAGGTCATCCTGGGGGTCAGGGAATATGCCGAGGCCTCTTATTACGGATATCTGCGCGTCTACAATTTTGACAATTTTGACACAGAAGAGGATCCCTCCTTCGCAATTGTCAACCTGGGGCCACATGATTCCATGATAGACTGCAACTACCTGGAGGACATTCGAACATACGACCTTTATGGGGATGAAACGCTCGAAATTTTATCCACCTCACAAGCAAAAAACTACAACTATCCTCTTCGCAAACGGGATTACTCCTTTTTCACTCACCTGCATGTATGGCACAAGACAGAGGATGGATATAAGACGCTCACAGAGTTCGCCGTTGACAACCTGGGAGATTACCTGTCGATTGCGATCTTTGACGTGGGGGAGTTTGAAGATGGAACCAAAGCAGTCGTGATCGGGTCCCATGGAAGCGTAGATTCCGTGACCATACTAGGCTGGGATAATTTCAATATCGAATTCATTCAGCTCGACCACGGAGCCACACCTGATGTGACAGGAGGGACCGGAGGTGCGATCTGGGCGGTTTCGCTGGATGATGCGGATGGGGATGGATATGACGAAATCATCCTTTCGGGATGGAACGCCAGCGGAAGGAAAAATCAATATTACATCGAGGTATTCGATGGCTCCTATGGTGGTGTCACTTCTCTGTGGAACAAGATCGATCAGACCTGTACTTGGATCAGGACACATATCACGAACTGACAGTTTCAAATAGAAGTTTTTGGAGGAGCAGAGCATGATCTCTCCTATTAGGTGTGGGTGACCTCTACTCGTGGTTAGATGTCAAAATGTGACATGATCTGACAAGATATGACATTCCGCTCGAATATATTGACAGATAGAATTGTTGCTGCCTAAATCGAAGTGATATCGCAAAGGAGGTCTGGATGATAAGAAAAAAGCAGGTTCTATTGGCGGGTTTTTTCCTGATTCTGGGAATGGCCCTGATCACAGTAACAGTTTCTGGAATTCAAGACCAGATGACCGTAACCAAGAAACCGGTCCCAGAGCCGGAGCCACCTCCACCGCAGGCACCCGATCTTGTGCTTCAGGCAAAGAACATCTTATCTGCTCAGCCTTTTGGTCAAGCACTCGAAGCCTGGAGTGCGGATCTGGAACCTGATACCGCCCCATATTGGAGGGCCGAAGGTGTCCGATATGATTCCGTAGCCATCGGAGATGTGGATGGTGACGGGATCCAGGAAGTCGTGGCGCCTAACGCGTGCGGTATCAAACGGGGCGTAAGGATCTTTCTCAATGCCTACAAAGACGACTTCGATGCCAGCGGTTTCGAGATGGGAGTGTGGCGCAGCACATTCTATGATGACGCATCCAATAATCTCGAAGAACTAGGGAACGTCATTTTCAATGAAGTGATGCTTCATGACTTGGATGCTGACAATGCTGACGAAGTTATTGTGATGACGAAATACTGGCTGGCGGTATATGACTATGATCTCACCGCTCCCTATTCATACAAAACCCAGGATGGAGGGCTCGGCACCGACTTTGGGGCCTTCCTTAAAACCGCAGCTGTCATGCCAACGCCTCCCAACGATGGTGCTGAATTCAGGCTCATGTCGATGGAGCTTCTGGATATCGATGGCGATGGTCTAAAGGAAATCATGGTGACGGGTTGGGATTCCGACAACGACGCTTACGCATTTGAGAACAGCCAGCTCTACCTGAAGGCCGCACTGCCCTTCAGTGCAGTTCCCTCAGGCAGAGCGCTGGCCGGTGGAGATCTAGATGGGGACGGAGACCTGGAATTCTGCACTGCCGGCTACCGACGGTGGCGAGTTAAGAATAAAAGATACTACCAGGGCTTTTTGTTTGTTTGGGATGAATTTGCCTCCGGCTGGGCTGCCACCGAGTATCCCCTGACCCCTGAATTGAGAGGTACCCCTATCCACATCCTGGACGTCGGGCAGATGGATACTGACGCAGCTGACGAAATTGTGTTGGCATTCGGGATCAATGGGGAATCCCAGAGCTTGCAGATATGCAATTGGGATAGTTCCGGAGGATTAGGAGTAACCGGTCTTGTGAGGGAGCTGGAACCTGCCTGGGCAAATCAGCTGGTGATTGAGGACCTTGACGAAAACGGGACCAACGAGATCCTTCTGGGCGGAATCTATTCCGACAGCAACCCGGACAACGGATGGCTCTATCTCGAGATTTTGGATGCGTCTCTTAGCTCTCTGTTTGTTTGTGAAGGCGGCGAAAGCGATCAGAGTCCCATTCGTTATCTCGCAGTTGGATTGAAGTGAGGGTGGACCAAATACTTTAATTATGGGGTGCCGTTAGTTCAGTTATCGACTCATTCCGAAACCGGCATCTGAAACTGGCAGCTCGCCTCTTTCGCCACCGAGACGCTTCCAGTTGGAAAAGAATCCGTCATGGAAGTCTAGGACTTCCAGATAGAAGCGGCCAGGCTGATCTTCGAGGCGGCTGCCGCCCCATACGATGATCTTGGCCGGTGAATCCTTACCCGCGGGAGCCTCTTTGACCAGGACGTTTGTAAGGCCGACACGGTAATCGAGGGGGAAACGCTGGCAAATCTCTATGAGATTGCTCCCGTTCCAGGAAAAACAGGCCAGCTCATCGAGATCATGGAGCCCTACCAATATCTCTTCTCCGGGCTCGGGACTCATGTCCCCCACATCGATGTGGATGAGTTTAACCTCGAAGTCTCCTTTTTCATAAACCTGGCGATCGATGATCTGCTCACCGTCCGATGTCCAGGCCATGATATAGGAGTTCCAGATGTCACTATTGTTCCGGAAGCCGGGAGCCACAATTTCTGGAGCTCCGTCGGCATCGACATCACCGATCCTCAGTGAACGAAACGCGATGTTGGCGTTGACCTGGATCGACCGGACGATCTCCAGTCTGCCCTCACGGACTTTGCAGATCAGAATCCAGCCCTTGTTCCAGGGAGTACGTTCATTCTCCCATTCATCAGCAGCAATGATAACTTCTTGCAGCGGGTCGTCGTCGATATTGGCCACGGCCAGGGATTTCATCAGCAGGTCCTTGCCATCCAGGAATGAGGACCTCGATCTCATCAGTTTGAATTCGTCTTCTTCAGGGACGTAACGGAAAACACCCAACCCATGAGATGTAATCATAACGATCTCGTTTCCTGGGGAGGGATCGACATCACCTATTTTAGTCTCTGTGAATGGCAGGAAATTGCTCTCATAGACACAGTTTTCCTTGTTGTAAAAAGTGGTTTTCCACCAGTCCTTTTTTCCGGGCTTATAAACATTTAAAAAATAGCGGCATTTTGTGACGATTTTATCGCCTTCATTTTCCTGTTCCTCACAGAGGCCGGGAGCCACGATCTCAAAGTCTTTGTCTCCATCTAGATCGCCGATGGCCAGTGAAGCATGGCGGACCGGCTCCATCCGCCAGATCTCTTCATATTCACTGGATTGGTTTTTCCTCCAGACCCTGAGTTTGCCGCCAAGGCTGTACTCTGTGGTCAGGATGTCTCCGTCCTTCATGCTGAGGAGCCCGTCCGACTGGGGCCCGCCCGCGGATTTCTGTACCGGAGTCGGGTTTGGCCTTCTGATAATGAAATACGTGATGCTCGCGAATATGACCAGTGAAGCCACAGCTGCCCATACAATTTTCTGACGACGGCTGAGCCGCGTTGGCTTTTTAGTTGCTGAGGTGCTGCGATTGTTCAGGCGCTTATTCAGCCATTCATCCAGCTCATGGGTGTAGGCGAAAACACGGGGCTTAGGCGTGCCCTCCATGCGATGGATGGGAAGCGCCATCTTCTTTTCCCACCGGATGGCGGTTCGGATTTCACAACCCAGATATCCGGAAATTTCTTTCCAGGAGTTGAGGAGATTCTCTGTGTGGTTTCCCGCTTGCATGACGTATGTTAAATATCGGATGCTACTCAATATGTCAAGTTTTTGCCATTCCAATGAACCTGCATATGTCAAAATATGACTTGATTTGACAAGATGTGACATTCCATGGATTTGGCTTGACCTGTGCGGGTTTAATCTATCCAATTGATATAGGGTTGAATAGATGCTGGAGTGTATATGTCTCATGAAAGACGTCGGAAAAGGAAAAACATGAAAAAGCAGAACATCGTTGCAGTTGCCATTGTTGTACTGGTGGCAGGATTTGGTTATGTGGGATTTGGACAGCAGGAAAAGTTCGTGGATGAGGAGATCCAAAGGTGGAAGGTATCATCTCGGATAACCACTCTTTCTCAGTCTGAACAAGGCAATTATTGGGCAAGGGTTTATGCCAGGGCAAATCCTGACATTGCCTATTGTGCTGAGGAAACTTTTGATGGTGGATTTATCGTAAGCGGCGAGGAGAAGTCATTAAAGATGTCATTGTGGCCGAAACCTATAGTGCTAAAATTAGATTCTGTAGGCGGTCTTGAGTGGGATTATCTTTATCCAGACTCAAAACTCACAGAATTTGATTGGCTTCGTTCTTATTGCATCATTGAATCCTCTGATGGGGGATTTATTTTTGTTGGCAGATCACGTGGTACAGGTTCCCCTAATATGGGGTTAGTTGCCAAGCTTTTCCCGGATGGAAGCATTGAGTGGTGCATAAATTACACTAAAGGCCTTGCCACAAGGCTTGATTTTATTGCGCACACCGCTGACCAAGGTTACATAATAACAGGAGTACAAGGTGCTGGTCAGTTCAAAGATTTGTGGGTAATAAAACTTTCCGCAGAGGGGGAACTTGAATGGGATAAGGCTTATGGAGGTGATGGATATGAAGCACATTGGCCTTATGATCGAAGATCCTCAATTATTCAGACTATAGATGGAGGATATCTTGCGGTTGCGGACTGTGATTCTTTTACCGATAGTGAATGGCCGGACATTCTTTTACTTAAGCTTTCTGGAGATGGTGATATCGAGTGGCAGAAGACCTTTGGTGGCGATGAAGGAGAGTTTATTGTTAGTGGCGGACCGCAAGTACAAGAGACTCCTAGCGGGGAAATATATGTTACTTGTGGAAGTTATTCATTTCCTGGAACTGATTCTGATGTGTGGGTTCTCAAGCTCTTCCCCACAGGGGATATCAAATGGCAGCAAAAATATGGAGTTGAACAACATTACGATCATCCGAACTCAATTCAAGCCACTGACGACGGCGGGTGCATAATTGCTGGAGAGACCTCTTCCCCGATTCCAGGCAGAGACACAGGAAGTTACGGCTTCCTTCTAAAGCTATTTGCGAATGGAGAAATTGATTGGCAACAATCATATATGGGAGCTGATGAAGCAAACTCTGCTAAATCTATTCGAAAGCTTAGAGAGGGAGGATATGTTGTGGCAGGAACTTCAGGCCTAGTCCCAAATGTTTTTGTTTTCAAGGTTGATGAAAAAGGCAAAATCAATGTTTCTGACTGTGGCGTCGTAGGTCCTTTGAATTTCACATCTTCAAATACTAATGGCGCGGTAAAAGATGTTAATATTGTTCCAAGAGAGGTGGGTGGAGTTAAACTCCAAAGATATTTAGTTCCAATGCAAGCTAATTTTGTTCCTGATATCCTCTGCTGGAGCCTCCACAAACCCCCCGCCAATGTTAATTTAGAACAGGAAGTAAACAGAGGACTTTTTGGAGGGGAAGCTCTGAATCTCGTATCATGGAACCCAAACCCTGAAAATTCCCAATTCACCATCTCAGAGTATAGGGTCTACCGAAAGAAATCTCCGTACAAAATGGGTTCTTATGAGTTGATTGGTGCTGTTGCTGCTAATGTGCTGCAGTTCACTGACGACAATGTCTTGCAGAATGAGAACTATGACTATGTGGTTACATCCGTTGATGCTCAGGGTCGTATGAGTCTCAACAAAGTAGAGAATGAATGACGAACGAGAGCAAAAGGAGACATCATATGAGAAGAGGTATTGTGGGAACAGCTTTCTCAATTGTCCTGTTGGTGTTTCTATCAGCCAGCGCCGCCGGATCGGTCAACATCGGCTTTCATGGAGGCTTCAAGTTTGCCACTGATACGCTCTATAAGGAGATATACGGTTCATCCAATCCCTCATTTGGCGTGATCGCCGGCATTGATCTCTTCTGGAGGTTTCAGCTTGTCGGGGAGTACAACTACATAAGAGATAAGGGCGAGATGACTATCTCTGGTGAAGAAATCACATTAACTAATCAATCCTGGAACATTGGGTTACGTGCTTGGGTGTTTACTTTCAGCCGGAGCACTGTGTACATCGGATTCGGAGCAGCAGGATACAGCTACGCAGAGGACCTCCCAGACCGCTTTGAAGACTTTAAAGACAAGAAGACCGGATTCTACATCGAATTGGGCGACTACTATCCTCTCATCGGGAGCCGGGTCTTCCTCGACCTGAACATCAAGTATGAAAAGGTAGATGTCGAGCCCTTTAACGACAAGATTGGACTGGGAGGAATAAAAACCATGATCGGGCTCAGAGTTTACTTCTAACACATATCGATATAGGACAACTGTCTCCGAAACCACTTACTGGAAGGATGCCGACCCCGCCCTCCCCGAAGTGGCGGATGCGAGGGAGAGGGCAGCGGGGCTGAAGGACAGGTAAGGAATAAATCCCTGTAAGCCACGCTGCCGTTCACCCTTATGTTCACCCATAGGTAAGATTGAGATTGTCCTTCTACGAGCCTCTCATCGCGTTATTCAGGCATTTAACGGGGGAATCTGAGCCTCCTTCTCTAGGCAAGAGACCCATTACCCCCCATTGCGTCCAACCAGCAAGATAACCTGCTCTTGGATACGCACAATATTTCAAAGCATTGATAGGGGTAAGCAGAAACCGCTCACAAATTTGAGATTTCGACTACTACACTTCTACATATTTTGTATATAATTTCAGTGTGATATAAGATTTACAGACATTCTAATTTAAATGGGAGCTCATCATGAGGTTCAAGTGTAGATTTTTGTTTGTATTAGGCTTGATCATTTCCACCATGATCTCCTGTAATAATGATACAACTACCCAGATATTTTCCTATTCGCCTCTAAAAGCTCAACCTGGAAATTCCATATCTATTGTTTACAATCCAAGCGGCACCGAGTTTGAGGAAGCCTCTTCTATAGAAATGGTCGCGTATCTTTACTCAACGGGACCGGCAACGGCGGTAAGTGTCTCCTTAGAAAAAAAGGGAATAAGTTGGCAAGGATCATTTTCCACAGAAGAGGATACAAAAGGTGTGATTATCAAATTCGATGCTGATGGAAAAATCGAGAATAATCAGAACGCAGGATTCATCATTATGCTTGCTGACGAGGAGGGAAATTCAATCGCAGGTGCAAAGGCGGGATTGGGTGAAGCTTTGGGCCGAGGGGCATTTTCTCGTGCCAAAATTACGACAACCCCAGCTGAGGCTTTGAACTATATGGAGGAGGATTTCAAGGTTCATCCAGAATCGAAAAATGTTTATTTGAGTTCCTATTTCGACTTGATTCAAAGAGTCGACAAAGAGACAAGTAGAGAGGTGATCCTTCGTGAATTGGAGACACTTTCTGCGAATGATATATTGAGCAATGATGAACTAAAAGTGCTGGCGAGTTGGTACAACAGACTAGAAATGCCGGATTTATCGGAGAAATATTTCACGTTGCTTAGAGAATTAGACCCGGAGAATGCCTATGTCCAATGGGAAGATGCAATGGTAGCCCTTGAAAGTGAAGATATAGAAAACAAGATTGAACTCATGGAAAAATTTAGAGCGAGTTATTCTGAAGATGCCTGGATGTACACAGGATTCATGTTTATATCTGATATAGTGAGGGCCTATTCCAGTAAAGGGGAATATGATAAAGCTATTGCCTTTCTGGAAAAGAACTCTTTCGGAGCTCGTTTCTCTACATTTAGAAATCTTGCCGTTGAAATGCTTAATAAAAAAATACATTTATCCGAAGCGGAAAAGTTAGCTAGAAAAGCCATCGATGTATTGGAGTATTATCAAAGGAGTGGCTTGCGGGTGAAATACAAATCTGATACGGAAAAGGAATGGGAAGAGAGGACTGAATCAAGTTTTTCATCACTCTATTCGATATATGGAAGGATTCTCTTGGAGCTCAATAAATCTGAGGCAGCCTACACCAACCTCAAAGAAGCATATGAATTGAGCGACGGGAGCAATGTTGAATTAAACGAGAGCTATGCACAGGCGCTTACGAGAACGCAAGCTCCAGAAAATGTATTGATTGAGCTTGAGAAATTGTACATATCAGGTTCAAACACACCAAAAATGAAGGAATTAATTAAAGAAAACTATGTAGGAAAAAATGGAGTAGACCGTGGATTTGATCAATATTTGGCCGAACTTGATGAGTCTCTCATTGAAAAACAATCATCCGATATTCAAGAGAAGCTGATTGACTCCCTTGCCCCAGACTTTACTCTATACGATCTGGAAGAGAATGAAGTTAGCTTATCCAGCTTGAAAGGGAAAGTCGTAGTCTTAGACTTTTGGGCCACTTGGTGCGGTCCGTGCATTGCCTCTTTTCCGGCTATGAAAGAGGCGATGGACAAATACGAGAATGATCAAGATGTCCAATTCCTATTTGTTGACACAATGGAGTCTGTTGAAGATAAAAAGCAAAATGCACTCGATTTCCTGGCAAAGATGAATTTGCCTTTTCGTGTCCTGCTTGATTTAGATGATGAACTGGCGAGAGCATTCCATGTCGATATGATCCCGACGAAATTTATTATCGATGGACAGGGGAAGATTCGCTTCCGAAGCGTTGGGTATGAAGGCAGCCCGGAAAATCTTGTTACTGAGATAAGCTTGGTCATTGAGCTGATAAGATAAGCTATGTTTCGTCTCAGCTAAATTCGGACCACTCATGATTTTTCTTAAGCGAAGACTTGAGTATCCGTATTTGCCGTAAAGACGCCGACCCCGGCCTCCCCGAAGTGGCGGATGCGAAAGAGAGGGTGGCCGCCTTACAGACTAAGTGAACCGATAGATATATGAGTGATACTGAAATAATCAAGACATGCCCCTTATGTGGAGCGATAGATATCCTTGAACAACGGGGAATGTACGCTACTACTATTAAATGCGACAAACCCGGTGATACGCCTCAAGAAGTAAAACTCAAGATGTATGTATGTGGCCAGTGCGGGCGCATGTTCAACGAGATGGAATCCCAGGCACCTTGATTGCTATTAGAACCAAAAGGGCTGAGACATTCCAAAATAGACAAATTCTCTCGGGGGAGGTTTTGCTCATTTTGAGTGTGGCAAAGAGGTTGACTAATTGTGTGGGATTTCTATATCGTAATACTCAGCAGGAGGGCAGGTGATGGTGTGTCGGAACGACTGTGTTAACTTCCTTGATGCTATTAAGCACAAGAAGGTGACATGATCTTAATGATAAACTTTAGGATGAGTAAGAGGGATGGAGTTACAAAAAAACGAAACTTGATTTTCGGACAAATGAGTTCACGACTTAATTGGCAGAAAAGATCGACGGTTATCTTTGCTGTTTTTGTATTGGTTTTAGGTTTTATCCTTGCCTTTTTAGCAATTCGGGAAGCAGAAAGGGAGAAACTCACACGGGAAAACGAACTCAGAGAAGAACAGGAAATATATGCAATTTTGCTCCGCGATGAAATCGAATCTCTTTTTTCTGATATTGAGGCAGGAATATCAAGCGACTTTCAGGAATCTCGCATTCGGTTGGATACGAATGGCCTCATTGAATCATGCCGAATTATAGCCAGTAGGGAAAAGCTCATTAAAGAAATTTTTCTGTCGGATGAAGAGGGTGATGTAATTTTTGCTTTAGAAAACCAAGACTTTTCTCTATCTGAGAGACGTAGACGCGCTGAAGGAGCGATAAAAAGCCTGGAAAAGCGCTCGCTATTCAAAGCAGCCGAGTCGGCTGAACAGATAACCAAAAATTTCCCTCGGGCGATAGAATCATATCGAAGGCTTGGGAATACAATCTCGGATAAGGCATCCCAGGCTTTGATCATGAATCGCCTCGCACGGTGTTACCTGAAGGCCGAAAGGCTTAAAGAGGCCTTGGATACCTACGAAACAATCAAGAATGAATATTCGGATGAAACAAGTTCTGCAGGACTTCCTTTAGGTATCATTGCCTACAACCAAATAGGGCTTATTCACCAGGAAACAGGAGACAAGCTCAAAAGTGCAGGTAACCTTATCGAGTTCTATAGCTTTTTATTGGAATCTGAATGGTTCCTGGATTTGCCCCAGTTTCACTTCTATCGGAAGAAAATCACAGACATGTTTGTTTCGTATTCGACGGACAAGAGCAATGCGCAAAATGAAGGTGATTTCTGGAAAAAATGGGAAAACCTTGAGAAGCTAGCAGAAATTAAACTAGATCAGTTAAAGTCCAAAGAAAATCTTAAAAAAAGAGTTATCCCCCTAATTCATGCCAGATTGACAGCGTCCGACAACTCAAATTATAAATTCTCGCGATTTGCCGAAACTGTTGAAAATGACACAATTCTTGTCTGTGCTACTACCTACCAGAATGATTCTGTTTTTGGCCTCCAACTCAATACCTCGATTCTAATCGACGAGAGAATTCCTTCAATTCTGAACAGGCTTCCTATCAGACAAAACTGGTCGGCTCAAATAATCGATTACTCCGGCCGGATCTTATCCGACGCCGGAGAAACAAACCAGAAAATTACGAATAATCAAGCAATCATTTCATTGAGTTTCGCTCAGAATTTTCCTCCTTGGAAAGTCCAGGTTTTCCCTCTAAATCCAGACGCAATAACACAACATTACAATCGAAGAAGGAATTTCTATGTTCTTGCGGTGGCAATCGTCATGGCAGTATTATTTTTTGGGGGATTCTTGGCGATAAGGAGCACAGCCAGGGAAATAGAACTTGCAAAACTGAAATCAGAGTTTGTTGCGACCGTATCTCACGAATTCAGAACGCCGCTCATGTCTATCCGATATCTCTCCGAATTGCTGCAGCGGGATAGAGTAAAAAGCAAGGAAAAAAAGATCCAATATTATGGAAAAATCAATAGGGAAAGTGAACGACTGAGTCGTCTTGTTGAAAACATCCTCGATTTTTCAACGATTGAAGCCGGGATGAAGAAATATCGGTTTGAAGATGTAGCTATAAGCAATTTGGTAAAAGATGTTGCCGACCAGTGCAAAGAATACATTTTAAAAAAGACGGTAACCTTAGATGTCGAAACCTCGGATCATCTACCAACCATCTATGCAGATAAAAACGCAATTTCCAGGGCACTTTTCAACCTGCTTGACAATTCCCTGAAGTACTCTGGACAGGGGAAAAAGATTCATCTTTGCGCATTTACTGAGGGGGATTCTTTGCTGCTGAAAGTCCAGGATGAGGGAATTGGCATAAAAAAAGACGATCTAAAAAGGGTCTTTGAGAAATTTTATCGTTCGCCTGATCAGGGAAAAAGCTATATTGAAGGAAGTGGTATCGGACTCACTTTAGTGGCCCATATCGTTCAGGCCCACGGAGGAGAGGTTATTATGGAGAGTGAAGTGGGGAAGGGGACCACTGTCACCTTGCAACTTCCTATGAATTTAAAGGAGAAAATGGATGGATAGGATATTGATCGTGGAAGACGATGAAACCATCTTGTTGGGGCTTAAGGATGATTTTGAATTTGAGGGATTTAAAGTCACTGCGACTGAAAACGGAAAGGAAGGTTATTCCCTAGCTAAGGCTCAAGTTTTTCAGCTGATCATTCTTGATATACTGCTTCCAGAACTGAATGGTATCGAGATATGTAAGAAACTAAGAGAGGAGGGTGTAAACACTCCTATACTGATGTTGACCGCAGCGAGAACAGAAGAATTGGACAAGGTTATAGGATTGGAACTGGGAGCAGATGATTATGTCATAAAGCCCGTGGGTTCCAGAGAGCTGATAGCCAGAGTGAAGGCGATTTTAAGACGAACTCAAGATAAGAAGGAGATGGACGACCTCCATACATTTGGGAATATTTCGGTCGATTTCAGAAGACACGAGGTCCTAAAGGAGGGTCTCAAAGTGCATCTCACGGCCCTTGAATTTAAACTATTGAAATACTTTATTGGACGTAAGGGGCTTGTCGTAACCAGGGATGACCTGCTTGATGAAGCTTGGGTTGATGCGGTTGTATCTCCTCGCACCGTAGATTCACATATCGTCCAGTTGCGCAAAAAGTTGGAGCTGGATCCAGCCAATCCACGATACCTTAAATCTGTCAGAGGAGTCGGGTATAAATTTGAATGTTAAGAAGACCATCATAAAAACATCATGAAAAGTCCACCCGGCCTTAACCACAAAATGAAAAGTTGGATTTATAATCCTCCTGAAAAGCTTTTTAAGGAGGCAAAAACATGAAACAAGCAAAATTTAAGATCAAAGGCCTGGGCATTGTATTGTTAATTTTATGCATATTTGTGACCGTGGATGCCCTGCCTCAGCAGTCTGCTGAAGAACTATTCGAAGCGGCGGTTTACAAAAAGGACGCTGATGGAGACTTAGAAGGAGCCATCAAGATATTTAGCAATATTTTGAGCCAATTTCCTGAGAACAAGCAAATAGCGGCCAAGGCACAGTTGAACATCGGACTGTGCTATGAAAAATTAGGACGACAGAACGCCACAGAGGCTCTTCAGGCCTTTCAAAAAGTCATCGATAACTATCCCGAGCAGTCGGAAGCTGTCAAGACCGCTAGAGAAAAACTAGCTCTTATTTCCCAAGCCCGAGCAGCAATGAGCAAAGGCAATAAGGAAATGAGCATCCGTAAAATCTGGGAGGGCTTTAGGTATGGATCGGGTTTCTACGGAATGGTGTCACCGGATGGGAAATATCTGTCTCTTCCAGATGGGGATCTTGCGATCAAAGATTTGATCACAGGAAAAACCAGGCGTCTTACAAATCATAATAAAACCAAAGAAGAGAAGGGATTTGCCTCGTTTGCCATTTGGTCACCTGATGGCACAAAAATAGCCTATGCTTGGGAGTATAATGCAGATGAGTCAGAAGTTTTGGAAGTTGTGGGGCTTGATGGCTCTAATCCTAGAATCCTTTTTCAGGAAAAAGGCAAATATATCATGCCTTATACTTGGTCCCCGGATGGAAAAAGCATTTTGGTGAGTATTGAGCAAACGCTCTATCTGATTTCGGATGAGGATGGATCCCTGCAAGAATTAAAAACTTTTGAAAAAGGTTCCAGTCCCTTGTTCATGTCAGGTTATCGATTTTCACCTGATGGACAGTACATTGCTTATGAATCTCTAATTAAAGGAGAAAAGGTCAAGCATGAGGACATCGTCCTTTTCTCAATCGAGAAGAAATCAGAGATTCCTTTGGTCAAACACCCTGCTCATGATTTCGTCATTGGCTGGAGCCCCGGTGGAGAACATTTCCTGTTTGGCAGTGATCGAGATGGTTCTGTCGGTGTATATGCTTTACCATTTATAAATGGCGAATCCCAGGGAGAGCCGGAATTGATCAAATCCGGCCTTGGCTCACTGACAGCTTTGGGGATCGCCAATGATGGATCTTTTTATTATGGTATCTGGAACGATTTTATGGATATCTATACAACGACACTTGATTTTAAGTCGGACGAGGCCGCCATCGTTCCCCACAAGGTACCTCTGCCTTATGAAGGCTATAACCGGTTCCCACATTATTCGCCGGATGGGAAACGTTTGGCTTATGTTTCAATGCGAGGAGCCGAACCCGAACATGTCCTCTGTATTTACTCCTTCGAAACGGGAAAAACTGAAGAATTCAGGTCGAACTATTATTTCTTGCTAGCGCCGAAGTGGTCACCTGATGGGAACAGAGTTCTCTATACTGGATTTACCAGAGGAACTATGGTCTCAGCTATACATCAGATTAGTCCGAATACGGGAGAAATCGCGCCTCTCATTCCAGGAGAAAAAGGTAAATTTCGCGCTGCTCAGTGGTCTCCTGATGGGAAGTCGATTTTTTATTTAGACCTGAAGCCTCCCAATAAAGGCTCGAAATATGTGGATTTTGAGATAGTCCAACATGACCTCGAAAACGGGGAAACACGGCCCATTTGGAGATATAACTCAGCTAACTCCGTATTTCTGTTGCTTGCTGTTTCTCCCGACGGGGATAGGCTCGCATGTGTGCAAAGAGACCTAGATGCCAAGCAAGATATTCTTTGGGTCGTGCCCACATCTGGTGGAACACCAGAGCAGGTCTATGTTTTAGATCGGAAAAAGAATGCGTTTGGATACCTGGAATGGACGGCAGATAGTCGGCACATTATATTTTCTGCAGAGGATAAAATGAGAAACTCAGCCTATGACCTGATGCGTATTTCTGCTGATGGGGAAGGGGAGCCGGAGATATTAAAAGTTGGTATGCAAGAGCTTTGGTGCTTTGATATCCATCCTGATGGAAAAAGCGTGGTCTTTGCTTCCAGCGGAAAAACTAAAAAGAACGTCGAAATCTGGGTTATGGAGAACTTCCTGAAAAAATGATTGGGGACGGTCCTAATATTGAACAGTTAGAGACCTTTCGGTCTTTAGAATATATACGGTAGCTGTACGTCGTCGAATGATTCGGACCACTCATGATTTTTCTTAAGCGGCGGTGACCATGTTCCTCACTCTCTGGCAGAGCCCATACCCCAGCCTCCTTGAAGTGTCGGATGCGGGAGAGCGGGTGGCCGAACTACGTTGAAACGCCGTCCAAGATGATCTTCAACTGATATAGCTTATTCTTCTTCCCTGGAACGTTTAAAAAAGTTCTAATGTGGTCACATTGGGTGTGCCAGCTTTTCCCCTGGTAATCCCAAATTTACTTTTAGCCTGAGTAAATTAAACTGAGCCTTTTTAACACAATTTGTCCACACCGTGTCCACACGGGCGTGAATGAGTTTCCGACGGAGTCTAGATGTCTGGAGTCATCAGACCGGGGTTCGAATCCCCGTAGCGCTGCCACTCTTAAAAACCAAGGTTTCCCCTGGTATCCCCATTATATCCTTTGATTCAATTTTAAGCACCATTAAGCCAAGTTAAGCGAGTTTAAGCATTTTTTGTGACACCGGTGTGACACGGATGTACTAGTCTACCTTGCCACAGACCTACCTCAACCTGTCCTAGTAGCCTACCTCACATGCAGTTCGGTCACCAAGGATAGTAGCCGGTGGCCACCCGTGGCCCCCCAGGGCTGGGCGAAGCTATGAGTATGAGGTCAAAAATGTACCGGTGATTTTAAAAGCATATATGGTGCAACTTGTAGCACCAGCATAAGGTGGTCGAATGCTACCTCTATATTCAGTTTGAATAGTAGGCTAGTTATTATTAACATAATCCCCCACGGCAAGGGGAAACCGGCACATGAAATGTCCGAAGTGCGGTTTTGTATATGCAAACCATCGCTTAAGAAATCAGTGTATGTGTCCGAAATATTTGACGACGTACACCATGGCCGAGCAGAAAATGTCAGAACTCCCGCTTTTTCCGGAAGGGCGAACAACTAAAACACCCACAGCTATGCGTATCCTGGAAGCCTTCAGTGACTTGTGCTGGTATGAATTTGAAGGAACAAAGGAGCAGGCAGTCTTTCCCATAAAGTTATCTGCATTACAGAAACAGCTTCTCCGCCTTCTAGATCTGCCTGAAAATTTCTATAATTGATGGTAGCATTATGACCATCTATGGATGGATTAATTCGAAAAATGCACATCTCTAAGTGCGGAATGTGAGTTTTTAATATTCTCTGTGATTATATCTTTTCTCCCGATTTATTTGTCTTTGGCCACAATGTTTCTCTATGATATAGGTTGTAAGGGATGTCGGAGGGCGGAAATTGGATAAAAATGCGAGTAAAGCACGGCAAGTACAAAAACCAAATTCTTATCTTATTGGTATGGATATTCTATCGAAACAAACAAATAGATTTGTTAGCACTCATTTTTAAGTACTAATGCATATTCCATTTCATCAACCCCTCTTTCAACAGGATAAATTTCTTTCTCTGCTACCGGTCTAAGACCTGCATTCTTAGCGTAAGTTTTTATTTCTCCCGGAGTAAACATCCGCATAGTATAGACTATCCGCTGGTCTTTGCCATTCGTTAATGGACTCCCTCCTATTTTAACAAAATATGCAACATATTTACCATGATTACTATTGACTTCGTTGTAATGGTATTGTTTAAGAAACTTCTGATCTCTTCCAAGAACATCTATGCAGAGAATGCCTCCATCTACGAGAGACCGAGATAGATTATTAAAAGCTTGCTGAATCAAATCCTCCGGTAAATGTCCAATAACGCCATACATACAGGTAACTACATTGAATTCAGCCTGAAAAGGTAAATCAGTAATGTTTCCCCATGCAACGTTTGAATGTCCCAGAATTCCTTGTGCTTTCGCAGCCATTCCTCTTGAGTAGTCGATTGCATTGAGTCTGTCAATTTGGCAAAAATCCTCCAGTTCGTTGGAAAACCTCTTAGTTCTTCTGCCATCTGCACAGCCAACATCTAAATAAGCAATTCTTTTACTGCTTATTAATCCTCTCAGTTCTTCAAGAAAGAACCTGTCTGTTGAAGTAGTCTGATGTACCTTATCCTGCCTGCTTTGACTCTCTTTGCTATAATTGTCTGCCCTTACATCATATCCAACTTGTAACTGTTGAATATTAGCCACATCAGTAAATGCAACTCTATTTCCTTCGATTATTGTTCGTAATCTGTTGAGTTCTTTATTAATTATTATGTCCATTATAAATATCCCCTGAAATTTTCTATGTATTTTCTCGTTTTACAAGTTTTCTTAAACCCTATTATTTAAAACCTATGTTATACAATGTAATTTTCATTGTAATAAAATTTATTAACGAAATTGGTGTGGATATTCTTTCTCTCGATTTTGGAATGAAAGAATTTTCGGATTTTGAATTACTCCATTGCGTATTTCTATTGCTTTTGAAATGGTTTTGTTCTTTTCCCATACTTTTGGTCCCCCAATAACTATGGGTAAAAATGGAAGTAATGCTTCTGAAATTTCCCATGAAGCAGAATTCCAATAAAAACTTGGACTGTGATCAACTGAATAATAATATTTACCCTCTACTTCAAATATTGGGTGCTCAAAGGATGTTGGTTTGGCACACCAAAAACCCATGCCTTCATCACAGCTTATGTCAATAATAAGGGTGCCTTTCATCAATTTATCAGCCTCATCTTCAGGTACAAACATTATTGGATAGTCAATATCTTGAAAGGTTCCGTTAGCAATTATTTGCACATCTGATAATGCTTCTGAAAATGGGCGTGTACTGCCGTCAGATTCAACTGCGAGCAAATTTCCTGAACCGTTATTCTTCATTTGTTTAAACGATATTGCAGGCAATTGATCACTCACATTTGTTGATGCACGACATGTATAGATCGTGATATCTTGAAATCCTTGACCTTTCAATGCATATACTGCCCCTCGACTCACCGATCCAAAACTGAGTACTACTGCTTTTCGTGGTTTTCCATAATTCCCGACAACTCCGATAAGACTTATCGCATGATTTACACTGGCATAGCCTGCTATTTCATTATTTTTATAAAAAATATGCATATTTTTATCACCTGTTCGGCTCCATGTAAACATTTCTTCCCAGGCAATAAGGGTTAATTTTCTTTCAATTGATACTTGAGTAATTTCTTTCTGTTGTGCACAATGCGGCCAACCCCACACAATTGCACCTTCTCGTACCTGAGACAAATCTTTTGCCAAAGGTTTGGGCATTAGCACACAATCAAAACCTTTCAGTATTTCTTCTCTGGAAGCAACTCGTCCTGATGTAAGTTTTGCTAAAGTGTTGTCATCCATACCAAATCTCAACCCATACCCTTCTTCAAAAGTGATTCGTTTTCGTAATCTCTGTGGAATGCGTTTTATATGTTCCGGATGAATGGCTACTCGTTTTTCGTTTTCTTTTAGTGATTTTCCAATCACGCCGACAGTTAAAAGTTGTGTCATATTGTTTTTTCTTCCTTCTTCATTTAATCTTTAAATGAGCCCCTCCCCATTGTCTGGACAGGAAATAGCCTTCTTTAAGGTGATATTTGTACCTTCTTTAAATGATTTCACAGTTCTTGTTGCCATGTCAAAAAAAACAAGGCCCTGAGAGCCGATATAAGCCGCGATCTCCGTTCGATACATGTCAAACTCTTTGCCCATATCCGGCGTCATGAGCCGTTGAGACTCCATAATAGATTTCAAAAGGTGTTTTCCCGGCCAAGGAGGCATGGGGCCTTTCGGTGTTGTAGAAACCAAAATAATCCTCCAATCCTTTCCTGGCCACCGGGACCGAAATATAGTCGTTGAGATAGACTTCCTCATACTTGACCGGGCGCCACAATCTTTCTACAAAGATATTGTCATAAAACCGGCCGCGGCCGTCCATGCTGACCCGGATCTCCGCATCTTTGAGAATCCCGATAAAGTCCTCACTCGTGAACTGAGCTCCTTGATCGGAGTTGAATATCTCAGGTGTTGAGACCGAAAGTGCCCGTCTCAGAGCCTCAAGACAAAATTCTTTTTCCAACGTGATCGAAAGTTCCCAGGACAGCACATATCGACTGAACCAATCCATGATCACAACCAGGTAGATAAAACCATGGAGCAGCCGAATGTATGTGACCTGCCCCCCATCAAAGTATCACTTGTAGAGAGAGTTTTTGGGCTATAACTGCCTCTGGAGCGAGTGATCTGTAGCCCATAGAGCTGTGTGGTAGGCCTAATCTGACCTTATCACACAGACTTAAGCCTACCTGAAGTGGCGGATGCGAGGGAGAGGGTGGCAGGGCTGAAGCAGAATTAGCCTTCCCATCAAAACCGATTGACAGCCCCCACCAAGAATTTATATCCTATCCCTGCAGTTAAGGGGAAGCCGGCAAATGAAATGCCCAAAATGTAACCTGGATAATCCCGACGATTCTAAGTTCTGTAAAGATTGCGGAACCAATATCATTTCTGCCGAAGAAGCTCAGCCCTCCATAACCAAAACCATCGAAACCCACAGAGAAGAGCTGACCACTGGCTCATCCTTTGCCGGGCGCTACCAGATCATCGAGGAATTGGGCGAGGGAGGGATGGGGAAGATCTACAAGGCTCTTGATACAAAGATCAACGAGAAGATAGCAATAAAACTCATCAAGCCCGAGATTGCCTCTGATAAGAAGATCATCGAACGATTTAGTAACGAGCTCAAGATAGCCCGGAAAATCGGCCATCGAAATGTAGGACGCATGTTTCATCTCGGCGAAGAAGAAGGAACGCACTTTATAACCATGGAATATGTGCCTGGTCAAGATTTGAAAGGCCTTATCCGACAATCGGCTCCTTTAAGCATTACTAGATCCATCTCCATCGCGAAGCAGATTTGTGAGGGATTGAGCGAGGCCCACAGGTTGGGAGTTATCCATCGCGATCTCAAACCCAGCAACATCATGATCGATAAGAGTGGCAATGCCCGAATCATGGATTTTGGTATTGCCAGGACGCTAAAAACGAAAGGAATAACCGGATCCGGTGTCATGATCGGGACACCTGAGTATATGAGTCCCGAACAGGTGGAAGGAAAGGAAGTCGATCAGCGGTCAGACATCTATTCGTTGGGAGTCATCCTCTATGAAATGGTTACTGGAAGAGTGCCTTTTGAAGGAGATACCCCTTTATCAGTCGCCATTAAGCAGAAGGGGGAGATACCAAAGAATCCTAAGGAGCTAAATGCGCAGATTTCTGAAGACCTAAGCCGAGTGGTTCTGAAATGTATGGA